>Ga0172376_10009145_pt1 | contig 10246 bp, 8 predicted proteins | sample Lak35m_FD_121114 | JGI IMG/M metagenome (GOLD analysis project Ga0172376, IMG submission 121114) | Freshwater microbial communities from Kabuno Bay, South-Kivu, Congo - kab_092012_35m | ecosystem: Environmental > Aquatic > Freshwater > Lake | place: Democratic Republic of the Congo: South-Kivu... | reverse complement strand
GTAACTGAAAGATTAGTAGCAATAGGCGCTCGATTAGTAACAGCTTGAACCTTGTAATTTGAAACGCCACAATTCCCCTGACTAGCACAATTTAAATTTATCCAGCCCGCAACGATATCTGACCAGGCCCAACCCTGCCAATCGCCGCTGGTATCAATTTTTGCAATTTGATTAGCTGCTGAACATTTAGGAACACTCGAATCACAAAATCTGATCCAGCCGTCCCAGCCATTGCCATTAGCCAAAACCCTGGCCCAACCAGTTATTTCTCGCGTTGTTAAATTATATCTAGCAATTGGCCCGCTGCCGTCATTAAATGGCGCACTTGGTGGATCGCCGGTATCAATCCTATTGAAACTAATCCAACCGATATTTTCGCTCCAGGCATAACCGGAAAAATCACCACTCAGAGCGTCTATTTTAACACCATAATTTGTTCCCCCTCCACCAGAGGTATTATTAAAACTAATCCAACCAATATTCTCCGACCAAGCATAACCGGAAACGTTATCGCTAACAGCTGCTTTGGCTGAATAAAGATGCTCCTTAATCGAGTCCGTTCCAGAATAACCCAAAACACCGACGACCAATAAAATCACCGTCAATATTAATGCTAAAGACTCGGCCCTTTGCCTCAACATAATTTTAAATTAATCGCTTACCCCGAAAACTAAAATATATTATTTTATTGATTGGATAACGGAACAATAGGAGGAATTGAAGTCGAGGATACAGGTGGGGGCGGAATAATAATTTGCGTAGCTTTAAATTGCTTAACATTCTTTATATCTTGACCAGCGACAACAACTGTCAGAATAATACCACTTTTAATATCGGCTATGGATCCAATTTTTTTGGCAAAAACCTCTGGCGATAAAACAGAATTTATCGGAGCAGTTAATGCATCCGGAAACCTTGACTGACTATCCTTCTGCTCTTGAATTTTTTTGAAATATTCTTCCATCTCTTTTTTATACTGCGCCGGATCTTTTTGCTCCAAAATATAAACTTTAGTCTGATTGTCAATTTCCACTATTCTTTCGTCTGAATTATTAATTTCCAAAGTTATTTTACTATCATTAACTGCCTTGACCGCACCGGACAAGCTATTAATTTTTACATCGCTGTTTGAGGAAGCATTTGCTCCAGACCTATTAACACTTTGGCTAAGATTTAATTTAGACTGGCCCAAAAAATATCCGCCGGATAAGGCTAGCAAGCCCACAATTAGAGAGACAATAATTGTTTGTTTCATATAATTTAATCTGCTTTATCGTAAATAATATATTTTGAATGTATGGCCGGATGAGTGGTAAATCTAAAAACGTAAGGATTGGAAAAAGCTGTATTATTTCCGCCGCAAGCGCTCCAATAATAATTCATAATGTATGTCCACTCCCAAAGATTTGCCACATTATCAGCTGTTCCGTCACCATTAATCCAATTATATTCACCCGAATGCAGTTGAATATGACCATAGAGTCCAGCGCCTAAATTACTTGACCAACTTGGCTGCTCCATATTCATAAACATTGATATCCCCCTGACCATATCATCACCAGCTGTTTTATGCTGGCCATAATAGGCAACCCTGCAGCCATCTTCATCGCCGCAATAATCTTGTAAATTATAGTCAGCACACTCCCAGTGAGTGTTGCTCGGATCATTAATCTCTATTTGAATTGAATTACTCGAATCAGTCGTATATTCCATACTACATTCTATCCGAACCGGATGACATTCTGCCGACCCATAAGGATCGACGTCTGTAGTATAATTGCTAAGAGCCTCCTCTCTACTGCATTGATGTATCTCGTTGTTAGGGGTGCTACAGGACGTAGAAGTGAGTCTCGTTACTTTTTGGATAATTCGCTCGGAGACTCCTCCTGTTGTTCCGGCCGTTGTTTGTGTTGTTCCGTCGGGAAACTTGAGACTATTAGCGATTACCACGTCACCGTTATTTTCAACGGTTAGCCCTCCGTTGATTACTATTTTTTTTAACGAATTTATCCAAGCATTACCGACGCTAACACCCATAACCATGTCTCCAGAATCGCTGCCAACAATAAGATCACCCCAAATATTATCTATATTGGGACCAATAATCGCTGATGAATAAGCTCGAAAAACCCCGCCAACGCCCAACGCGCCAGATTTATACTGAGTATCACTGCCAGCATTAATTGGCAAAGAAACATTGCCATTGGGCGGCGCTTGAGTTGGCTCCGACCAGCCCTGAACAGTATAGATGGCGACTAGAGACAAGAAAGCCAAAGATAAAACAAACGACACCACGCCAATTTGGCGAATAGATTTATACAAAGAAACTAAGATTTTTTTCATAAAAAAGATATTAAAAAAATTATTAAAAAATATATTTATTGAGATTGCGTGCGAAGTTTATCAAGTTCATCAGCTTGATCTTTAGTGCCTTTAGTATTCGATGATGTGCCCGCTTGTTGACGCAAAATATTCAGCTCTTCACTTTGTGTTTTTATCTCTTCTTCCGTTGGTGACTTTTGTCCGGCCGATTGTCGGAAAATATTAATTTCTTCAAGTTGTTTTTTTTCATCAGAACTTAAATTTATAGAGGAGTTTGTAGCCGGTAAATTTTTTTCCCGAGATGTTACTTCCTTAAACATTCGCGACCATAAATAATAACTGCCACCGGCTAAAATAATAATTGAAATAAAAATGATTGAGCAGATGATTCTCTTTCGCATGATTTTAAAAAACCTTTATTTCTTTTTTGCTAATTCCTACTGACTATATTCTATCCCAAAAAACTGGCCACCACAACTAAGGCTACTCATAAAAAATGGTTAATTTCCGACCAATCGCCTAAACTCTTCCTCTCCGACTATTTTTACACCCAGTTTTTTTGCCTTATCATATTTTGAGCCAGGATTGGCGCCAACAACTACTAGGCTGGTCTTGGCCGAAACCGATGAGGCGACTTCCCCGCCCCGCTCGCGGATCAATTGTTTGGCTTGATCGCGACTCAAATTAATGAGCTCACCCGTCAAAACAATTGTCATATTTTTAAGTATTTGTTCTTTTCTAGAAACTTTTGGACTTTCCATTTTAACCTGTTTCAACAATCGCTCTAGCATTTTTTGATTATGCCTGTCATCAAGCCACGCAATGATGCTCTTGGCTACCACCCCGCCAATGTTAGCGATTTTCGCCAGCTCTTCTTCGCTAACGGATTTTAATTTTTCAATTGAACCAAAATGATTAGCTAAATCAATTGCCGTTTCCTCGCCCACGTGCAAGATGCCCAGGGCGCTAATAAATCGATAAAGCGCCACCCGCTTGCTTTTTTCGATAGATTCAATTAATTTTTTAGCTGATTTATCAGCAAATCTTTCCAGCGGCACTAAGTCGCCTTCGGTTAATTCATAAATATCGGCCACATCTCGAATTAAACCGCTAACCATTAGCTGATCAATAATTTTTGGCCCGAGCCCTTCAATATCCATCGCCTGCTTGGAAGCAAAGTGCCGCAACTGACGGCGATTAATGGCAAAACAATTTTTATTAACACAAAAATGACCAACGCTTTTTGACTCTTTGCCTAGACCAATGGCGCGCTGATCCACTTTACCTCCACAAATCGGACAGATCTTGGGCATGTGAAATTCTTTTTCTTTGCCTGTCCGCATTTTTGTTAAAACCTGGAGAATATCAGGAATCACATCTCCGGCTCGCTGAATAATAACTGTATCGCCAATTTTCAAATTGAGCCGCCTAATTTCGTCTTCGTTGTGCAGCGTTGCACGAGAGACAACGACTCCGCCAACATTCACTGGCTTTAGAACCGCGACTGGCGTCAAAATTCCCGTCCGGCCAACCTGAATAATAATATTTTCAACTTGAGTAGTTGCCTCTTCACCGGAAAATTTATAAGCCTGCATCCAACGCGGCGCCTTGCCCACTATTCCTAGTTTTTTGTGCAAAGCAATATCATTAACTGCTACCACGACTCCATCGCAGCCAAAGGGCAATTTGGCTTTATTTTTGACCCAATATTCATGAAAATTGATAACCTCATCAAGATTAGCACAGCGATGAGCATAGTTTGTCTTTTCATTATCAACAAAAGCTAGAAAGCCAAAAGACCTGATTATTAAATGTTCCTCTGCGTGCTTTTTTTGTTCCGAATCCGTCACTAGCGCATAACCGTAAAAACTTAATCGACGCTCAGCCGTAATTTTTGAATCCAGCTGGCGAATTGAACCGGCCGCGCCATTGCGCGAATTAGCTAACAGAGGCCGCCCGGCTTTTTTATATTTTTTATTTAGCTCTTCAAAAACTTTATTGGTCATTATGGCTTCACCGCGAATTTCTATTCGACCGCCCTCTACCAAGGCTACTATCTTTTTTATCTGCTGGGCATCAAAACCTTTGCTTTTTAATTCATCCTCGCTGGGTAAATTAAGTTTTAACGGAATTGTTTGAATTGTTTTAATGTTTTGCGTGACATCCTCCCCCACCTTGCCATCGCCTCGCGTGGCTGCCTGCACCAATAAGCCCTTTTCATAAATTAATGACACCGCCAAACCATCTAATTTTAATTCACAAAAATAATCAAACTTGGCATCGGGGGTAATTTTTTGAACCCGCTCCTGCCACGCTTTTATTTCTTCCTCACCGAAAGAGTCATTTAAAGACAGCATGGGCTGGCCATGCTGCACTTTGAGGAATTTATCGAGAGGCTGACCGCCAACTCGTTGCGTTGGTGAATCAGCCGTCACCAAATCTGGCCATTTGAGCTCTAGCTCTTCTAGCTCGTTTTTTAGCGAGTCAAAAGCCGCGTCCGAAATATCAAGTCGATCTAAAACATGATATTGATAACGATGATGATTAATTTCTTCGCGCAGTTTAAGTATTCTCTTTTGAGCCTGAGCTTTATCCATAATCATTTAGTGATATAACGGCAATTAGGGGGTTGGCGGCCAGCTTAAAGAAACATTTCTTTGAGTTCCTTTATAATCTCCTTTTGTCCTCAATTCAGTATCGCTAAATCGCGTTGCGGTTACGATCGCTCCATTATCTAAAGATGGAGGGAACGGATTAAAAGAAGTTCCGATCGTATCACATTCCCCAACCACACTCTCGTTTATAACCTGATACCAACACTTTTCCGCTCCCGCGTCAGCCGCAAAAAAGGCTGGGATAGAATTAGCAATATCTCGCGACATTCTGATTTCAATCGTCATTACGCTAGCCGCCGTAAAACTAATTAACATCATAACTGTCAATACAAAAAAGCTAACTAGCAGAGTTACTGCGCCTCGTTGATTTGATATCAAGTATTTTTTTAAAATAATTCTCATAATTTAAAATTTTTATTTAGCTAAATCATAACGACGTGAAGAAACCGTTGTTTCTAAGTCCAGTTGAACCCGTTGAGCCTCCCTACCAGTTACATTAGCAACCGACATTGAAACAACGACTGATGGCGGAAAAGCACCACCCGATGACTCTTGTTTGCGAATATAAAAATGACCCGTAATAGAAAGATTATTCGGATTTAAAGAAGCTCCGCCCGCCCCATCGTCATCCCTAATAAATTGAGTACCGTTAAAAGTATAAATTACTGTCACGCCCTTGTAATTTTTGATCTTCAAAGCTTTATACGGACGACTAAAGCCCGTGGCGAGTGAAGCGATAGTATAAACATCACCTGCATCATCTATTGCTTCTTGAATTTCACTCATTCTAATTTCTTTAGTTGAAACTTCCAGCATAAAACGGGCCGAATCTTGTACATTTTGAAAGCCCAGTGCTCGCTGGCCGCCGCCCAGTCCAATAATAAAAATATCAACAACCGCCATTATGACAATCGAAAAACAGGCCATTGCAACCAGAAGCTCCACAAGGCTAAACCCGGCACTATTTTTAGTCTTATTAATTTTCAAAACACTCCGCATTTAATTTATTTTTTTTAAAAAATATCTATTTTTAATTATTTATCGCCGACCGCCAATTCCATAACCGATCCTCTACCGTTAAGCTATGTGAACGGCCCTTCTCTGCCCAGGTCATTAAAGCCTCCACTTTTATTTCATCAGTTGACACCTTGGTTAAGCGTATTTTTCTTCTGTAACTATACGGAGTCGCCACGCCAGCACTGCCGTATAAACCGGTAGCCGAATCATAATTTAAAACCGGTGCATCGCTCACACAATCAATGCTGCTAGTTAAAAAATTAGCCGTCGTCGTATTATACTGGATTGAATAACATGTAATTGCGCCGTCAGGAGAAAATAAGTCATACCATTCATCCCATGAACCCGTGTCTGATGAAGCAAGGCTCTCGTCACGAAAATTTCTAACCAGTTCAATTCCCTCCTGCGCCAGATTCGCCGCTGTCAATTGCGTCGAGCTAACTCGGCCAGCGGTTGTGACTGCTTCAATAAGGCTTAGTGTGCCAAGCAGAGCAAAGGTCAAAACGAAAATCGCAACCAAAACTTCAACCAAAGAAAAACCGGCTTGATCGGTAATGCCTAAAATTGTTTTTTTATTATTAATCATAACGATTAAGCAGAGAGCATTGGGCAGGCAACCTCCCCCTGCGGAAAGAAAGGCGTAATTAATTTATTTCTATCTTACCATTAGAATAAGCCACCACATTTTTAGTCAGCGGACCGGCAGTAATAGTTAGGGTTATTGATCCGGCCCCCGCGCTATTGTTTAAATATGTTGTGGGATCAGGCGGAATATAAAAAATGCGCTGATTGATCGGAGAGACAACCGTTCCCGTTGGCAGACTTATTGTTTCAACTATTTGACTGGAACCCTCAACATAATCATTGCTTGGCGCAGATGTTGGATTCAAAAAAATTACGTATTGAGTCGCCGAAACTATTTTGACCCCAAAGCCATAGGGCGAGACGCCTTGCTGCTGGCCACTCAAAGCTTTATTTTGAACCTGTCGGATATTAGCCGCTAAAATTTGCGTTGCCTGTGTTAGGCTATATTGATTATTACCATTAAAATAGGAAACCAAAACTGAACTACTAATTAAACCAATAATAAAAATAACAACGAGAAGCTCGATAATAGAAAAACCAGATTCTTTTTTTTGATAGCACCTAGACATATAACAGATAAAAACCAATACATTTTCCTTTCTCATATTATACCATAAACTAAATTAAAATAAATCCGGCGCAAGCCGGATTTATTTTAATAATATGTGTATTTTTAGAATTACCTATTGCTCCTTCCACCCAGGTAACTGAAGCTTAATCTTAACATTCTGCAAGCTTGACCCCGTATCGGTGTTGGAGCATTGATAGTTATCACTGTCTTTGACTGTCAGGATAATATTTTTAGTGCCGGTCTTATTAAATTTAATCCTAGGATTTTGAGAGTTGGCATTTGTACCATCTTGATAATCCGCATCGGGAATGCTCCAGCTCCAATTAGTCATCGCCGCTCCGCCCACGGTCAAATCAGTAAACTGAACTACTTCATTCATCAAGGGACTAGTCGGGAAAGACTTGAAATTAACTGTCGGGAAAATGTGCTTTGCGGTCTTAAAGCTAGATCCATTGATCCAATCACTAGAAGCTAAGCCATAGCTGTCCCAAACCATAACTCGCCAATAATAGGTAGTGTCATTGTAGCGCAATTTATCAGCCATCACTGCCACGGCAACTTGGGCTTGCTGAGAATTGCTACCCCCAGAAGCAACGGTGGACACCTCTGTCCGATCAATAGCGGGAGAACCAAAGCCACTATCATCATCAACCTGCAATTGAAACTTAGATTGGGCATCACCATCCGGATCTGAGTAGGTCCAAGATAGGGTGTGCGATGGAACGGTGCAGTAATTGCTACCGGCAATAGAAGAAGCTGTCAGGTTACTAGCCGTCGGAGGTTGATTGGTAACAGTAACTGTTTTTTTATCCGTCGCGTTAGGCACGCTGCTGTCTCGCTCAACGATCACCTTTGGATAGAAAGTGCCAACGGAAGAGTAGGTGCAAGTGTGTGTCTTAGTGGTGGCCACCACTCCATCATACTTGCCACTATTGGGAGAGGTAATATTAGTGCCATCATCGTTGCGGTCACAATAGAACGTATAGTTAATGGTCCCAACCGCCGTACCCGTCACCGTTGCAGTTAAGGTTGAAGTTAGTGAACCAGCCCCCGTCGTTGGACTAGCGGACAAAGAAACAAAGAGAGTTTTGGCCACAAAAGTAGCGGCTACACTTTCTGCTCCATTAACGTTAACCGTACAAGTATTGCCACTGGTGCTATCACAGCCGGTCCAGCTATCAAAGAGATGACCGGCATTGGGAGTAGCTGTTAGAACGACTGAGGTTCCATGATCAAAATTAGCCGAGCAGGTTGAACCGCAATTAATACCATTTCCTGTAATTACGCCTGAACCATATTTCGTCACGCTAAAACTGTAGCTCTTTAAAGTGAAGGTGGCGACAATTGGAGCAGAGTTGGCAGCGACAGTAGTAAAGGTACAAGTGCCGGTGCCGCTGGCGACACAAGGCGCTGACCAACCAACAAAGTTTGAATCGCCAGAAGCCGTAGCAGTTAAAGTAAGCGCGGTGCCAGCGTTGTATGAAGCGGTACCGGTACTACCTGACCAAGTTAGTGCTCCAACAGACGGCGTAACACTGCCAGAGCCCGTGCCAGCCTTGGTGATGGTGATAGAATAATTTTTTACGATGATAGTTACCGCGTCTCTAGTTGTTCCGCCATCTGTTTTATTGCAAGTTATGGTGTAGGTATATGTTCCAGCAGAGAAATTATTCAAATTACCGCCGGAATCATCACCGCTGGTGGCCTTGCTACCAGCCCAGCCTTGGCCCGTGCCAGCGCAAAGACCGGAACTCCGACTTTCATGAGTGGTTGACCAAGTAATTCTTAGATTAGCCAGCGCATTAACATTCGGCGGAGTATCAGATGGCAGATTATTGGTATCGCCAATTTTAAGATCAACTACGGGGTCACCAAGACTCGCGGCTGTCATAATGTTTGAATAAGCCGAATAGAATGGACCCCGAACGGTTCTGAGGCGATAGTAATAAGTGGTGCTGGGAGTAAGACCACTGTTCTGATAACTGACAGCATTAGCAACGGCATTGGGGGTCAACGTCGTCCATCTGTATGCGCCCAGCCAATTTTTGGTTCCTCTTTCGATCTGAAAACCATCTTCATCGGTTGTGTTATCTGTCCAACCCAAATTAACCTTAGTAGCGCTTTGAGCTGTAACGGAATTTAGCGTCGGCGCGGCCAAAGCCCAAGTGGTTGCGTTACCGGTGTTGGTGGAATAACCGGTGCCAGCACTCCGGACAGCAGCCACGCGATAAGTGTGTGTAGTTGAAGGATTGAGGCCAACGTGGGTATAGGTTGTGATGTTGCTTGCAACTTCCACAACGTCAACCCAATTATCAATCCAGACCCAACCCCAGCTAAACCAGCCCTGCATAGCCCAAGTCCAGTAACCGCCAGACTTCTCTTGAATTTTAAACTTAGTTTCATCATTGGACTGGTCTTTCCAGGTAATTTTAATCGCACTCGAGCTCTGAGCAACCACCGCCGTAACTTCTGGCGGACAATATTTAGAACCGGTGACATAGACTCCCGGTTGAGTACCGCCGCAACTGCCGGTTAAAGAAGAAGTTGAATTTATACAAACATCGCTGGCGACTGGTGTCCAGACATCATTCGCTGTAGTTACCGAAACTTCGCTAGAGTAAGCTGAATCACCGGAGGCATTAGTTGACCTGATGCGATAGACATATGTCGTATTCTTAGTTAATCCTGTGTCAGAATATGTGGTGGCATTGGCCGCCGTGGTGGTAATTTGGGTAAACGCGCCCGCGCCAGTTTTTCTTTCGATCTTGAAGCCAGTTTCGTTGGATGAATTATCGGTCCAAGACAAATTAACCGAAGTACAGTTTGCTTGGGCCGAAGCAGAAAGAGCAGAGGGAGCGGCGGGAATGGCTAAATTAAACGTGGCGATTACGCTCCTAGCTGCATTCATGGTTACTGTGCAAGTTGCGGCTGTGCCAGAGCAGCCACCATTCGACCAGCCAGCGAAAGCCGAACCAGTGGAGGCAGCAGCTGTCAGGGTGACAGAAGTGCCGGCGTTATAATTTTCAGTACAATCTGCACCGCAACTAATACCGGCGGGGATACTAGTAACCGTACCCGAACCCGTACCATTTTTGGTAACAGTGAGGGCATAAGAATTTAAATTAAAATTAGCTCT
>Ga0172376_10009144_pt1 | contig 10248 bp, 11 predicted proteins | sample Lak35m_FD_121114 | JGI IMG/M metagenome (GOLD analysis project Ga0172376, IMG submission 121114) | Freshwater microbial communities from Kabuno Bay, South-Kivu, Congo - kab_092012_35m | ecosystem: Environmental > Aquatic > Freshwater > Lake | place: Democratic Republic of the Congo: South-Kivu... | reverse complement strand
GCGCCGGCGCGCTGCCTGGTGATTGAAGACACCGCCCCTGGCGCCAGCGCAGGGCTGGCTGCGGGTGCCACCGTATGGGGCTATTGCCCGGGCAGGCATGGCCGCGCGTTCAAGGGCCTGGACGTGGCGCGCGTGTTCACCCATATGGATGAACTGGCCGCAGCGCTGGGGGCTGGCTGAGGACGCGGAGGCGTCAAGCCAGTTGCCGCGCCAGTTGGTGCAGCACCCGGTAGCAGGGCAAGACCTGCGCCACCGACGCGTTGGGCTCGCGGCCCTCGCGGATGGCGGCGAAGAACTCGCGGTCTTGCAGCTCGATGCCGTTCATCGATACGTCCACCTGGCTGACGTCGATCTTCTCGTCTTTGCCGTTGAACAAGTCGTCGTACCGGGCGATGTAGGTGCCGCTGTCGCCGATGTAGCGAAAGAACGTGCCCAGCGGGCCGTCGTTGTTGAAACTCAAGCTCAGGGTACAGATGGCGCCGCTTACGGCCTTGAGCTGAATGCTCATGTCCATGGCGATGCCCAGCGTCGGGTGGATCGGCCCCTGGATGGCGTTGGCCTGCACGATGGGGCTGCCGCATTGCCAGGCAAACAGGTCCACCGTGTGGGCGGCGTGGTGCCACAGCAGGTGGTCGGTCCAGTTGCGCGGCTGACCCAGCGCGTTCATGTTGGTGCGGCGGAAGAAGTAGGTCTGCACGTCCATCTGCTGGATGTGGAACGCACCCGCTGTGATCTTCTGGTGCACCCATTGGTGGCTGGGGTTGAAGCGCCGCGTGTGGCCGCACATCGCCACCCGCCCGGTTTGCTGTTGCAGCGCAAGCACCGCCTCACCGTCCTTGAGCACGTCGCACAGCGGGATCTCCACCTGCACATGCTTGCCCGCCTTCAGGCAGGCCATGGCTTGCGCGGCGTGCATCTGGGTGGGGGTGCACAAAATCACCGCGTCCACCTCCGGTCTGGCCAAGGCTTCGGCCAGCTCGGTCGTCACATGGCCGATGCCGTACTTGGCGGCCACATCGCGCGTTTTGTCCAGCTCGCGGCTGATCAGCGAGACCACTTCGACGCCATCGATGTGGCCGATGCCGTCCAGGTGTTTGATGCCAAAGGCACCGGCGCCAGCCAGTGCCACCTTGATCGTTTTGCTCATGCAGGGTTCTCCAGAATCAGGTGTCCCACGGCGGTGTTGGAGGCCGGCACGTGGAAGAAACGATGGGCCACTTTGGGGGGCTTGCCAGCGGCCACGTCGGCCATGGCACCGCGCGCGATCAGCCACATCACCAGTTCGATGCCTTCGCTGCCGGCTTCGCGCACGTATTCCACGTGGGGGATACGTGTGGCGGCCATCGGGTCGCTGATGATCTTGTCGAGAAACGCGTTGTCCCATGCGCGGTTGATCAGGCCGGCGCGCGCGCCCTGCAACTGGTGGCTCATGCCGCCGGTGCCCCAGATCTGAACGTTCAGGTTCTCGTCGAAACTTTCCACGGCACGGCGGATGGCCTGCCCCAGCGCAAAGCAGCGCGCCCCCGAGGGCACGGGGTATTGCACCACGTTCACATGAAACGGGATCACCTTGAACGGCCATTGGCCCCCGGGCATGGGCGGGTTGCCGCACATCAGGCTCAGCGGCACGGTCAGGCCGTGGTCCACCACCATGCGGTTGCACAGCGTGAGGTCGAAGTCCTGCTGGATCACGCTCTGCGCAATGTGGGCGGCCAGCTCGGGGTGCCCTGGCACGGCCGGCAGCGGGCGCGGCCCCCAACCCTCGTCGGCGATCGGAAATTCGGCCGCACAGCCCAGGGCAAAGGTGGGGATGATTTCGAGGCTGAAGTTGGTGGCGTGGTCGTTGTAGACCAGGAACACGACGTCGGGCGTGTGCGCCTTGAGCCACTGCTTGGAGAACTCGTAACCGGCAAACAGCGGCTGCCAGTAGGGCTCGTTTTGTCGGCCCTGGTCCACGGCCACGCCGATGGCGGGCACGTGCGAGGTGTACACGGAAGCGGTGATGCGTGCCATGGTGTCAGACTCCTGAGGTGCGTTGGGCGCGCGCGGCCGCACCCTGGGGTTGGTGTTGGGGCTGGGCGTCGCCATCTTCGCCCAGATAGCGGTTGCCTTCGGGCGAGCGGCCGCCGCGCAACATCATGTCGCGGTATTCCTGCTCGCTCATGCCAGTCATGGAGCCGGCCATCTGCTGAAAGCTCAAGCCGTCGGTGGCGCCAATGCGCGCCAGAAAATAAATATTGCCGCCGGTACGCATGCACCAGTTCAGGTCGCGTGCCATGACGGCCTGTTTCTGCTCTTCGGTCAGGGGCCATTCGTCCAGGCAAGCGCGCTCGTTGGCCTTGAAGCGCGCCCGGTTCTCGGGCTTCATCAGGCTGGCGCAGAACTGGTTGAGCCAATAGCCTTTGCGGCTCTGTTCGGCGTCGAAGATGAGGGTGCCGGGGATGTCGAGGTAGGGTTTATCGAGTGCCATGTTCAATCTCCTCTGGCCAGTAAAGCCGCATCGGGTTTGTCACAAGAAGCTGTTGCTGCAGCGCGCGGGTCGGCGCGATGTGCGGGATGAAGTCCACCAGCAGACCGTCGTCGGGCATGTGGTCTTTCAGGTTGGGGTGCGGCCAGTCGGTGCCCCACAGCACGCGGTCGGGGAATTGCTCGACGACGCGCCTGGCAAACGGGATCACGTCGGTGTACGCGTTCTGCTCGCCGTTCAGCGCCCGGGGGCCGGTGACGGACAGGCGCTCCGGGCAGCTGACCTTGCTCCACACGTTGGGGTGCTCGCGCATGAATTGGATGAACAGCGCGAACTCGGGGCCGTCTACCGGTTTGCTCACGTCGGGCCGCCCCATGTGGTCCAACACCACCGTGGTGGGCAAGGCGGTGAAGAAGTCCCACAGCTCGGGCAGATCCACCGCTTCGAAGTAGATCACCACATGCCAGCCGAGCGCCTTGACGCGTCCGGCGATGTCGAGCAGTTCGTCCTTGGGCGTGAAGTCCACCAGGCGCTTGACGAAGTTGAAACGCACGCCACGCACGCCGACCGCGTGCAACTGTTGCAATTCGGCGTCGGAGACGCTGCGGCGGACTGTGGCCACACCGCGCGCCTTGCCTTGGGATGCGATGCAGGCGTCCACCAGGGCGCGGTTGTCGGCACCGTGGCAGGTGGCCTGCACGATCACGTTGCGCGCAAACCCCAGGTGGTCGCGTAGCGCAAACAGTTGCGCCTTGCTGGCGTCGCACGGCGTGTATTTGCGCTCGGGCGCGTAAGGAAACTCAGCGCCGGGTCCAAACACATGGCAGTGGGCGTCCACGCTGCCCGGCGGCAGGTGAAAGCGCGGTCGGCTCGGGTTGGGGTACCAGTCCAGCCAGCCGGCGGTCTTGGTGAAGTGTTCGGTCAACGGGTGGGACATGGAGGAATCTGCCTTGGCCGTATCAGTCGATGTACTTCAGGCCGGCCGCAGCCAGCGGCTCGCGCATCTTGTACATATCCAGTCCCAGCACGCCGCTGGCCAGTTTGGCGCGCTTCTCGCCCTCCAGCGCCTCGCGCTTGAGTGCCGCTGCCAGCGTGGCGGGGGCGCGCGCCGCCGGCACGCAGACCACACCGTCGTCGTCGGCCACGATCACGTCGCCCGGTGTGACCAGCATGCCGGCGCACACCACCGGAATGTTGACCGACCCCAGCGTGGCCTTGATGGTGCCCTTGCTGCTGATGGCACGGCTCCACACCGGAAAGTTCATGGCGTGCAGTGTTTTGACGTCGCGCACGCCGGCGTCGATGATCAGTGCGCGGGCACCGCGGGCCTGAAAGCTGGTGGCCAGCAGGTCGCCGAAGTAGCCGTCGCTGCACTCGGAAGTGACGCCAGCCACCACCACGTCGCCGGCTTGGATCTGTTCGGCCACCACGTGCATCATCCAGTTGTCGCCCGGTTGCAGCAGCACCGTGACGGCCGTGCCGGACACCTGCGCGCCGGGGTAGATCGGGCGCATGTAGGGCTTAAGCAGGCCGACCCGGCCCATGGCCTCGTGCACGGTGGCCGAGCCCAAGGCACCCAGGGCATCGGCGGTTGCACGGTCGGCGCGTGTGATGTGGCGGTAAACAACGCCCAGTTTATACATGATGTATCTCCGGTTGGGTGAAAGGCCGGCAGGCGTCCATGCCCTGGCGTTGCTTGGCCAGGTCCGCCGCCGGTGAGGCAAAAAAATCCAGCAGCGCGCGCGTGGCCTGCGTGTGGCGGCAGGTGACACACAGGCCCGCTGAAAACGTGGTGGTGATCGCCACCGCTTCGGGCAGGGGGCCGGCAAGCGTGATGCCAGGCACGTGCAGCAGTTCGCTGGTTTGCTGAAAACCCAGTGCCACGCCGCCCTGCGCCACCAGTTGGCCGACCGGCACGCCGGGCGGCGCCTGAACCAGGCGCGGGCGCAGCGCCTCCATGACACCCCAGCGCTCAAACAGTTGCAGCAGGGCGGCTCCACTGGGCCCGGTGGAATAGCCGATGGACGTCGCGTTCAGCACGGCTTGCCGCAAGGCGACCTCGTTGCAGAGGTCGGGCACCGGCGCACCGGCGCGTACCGCCACCGACACCCCCGAGCGCATCAGGTCTACGCGCGAGCCCGGCACAACGTGCCCCGCAGCGACGAGCCGCTCGATGGCGTCGCCGGCCAAAAACACGGCGTCAAACACTTCTCCGGCCTGCACACGCCGCGCCGCATCCACGCCGCCGACGGATTCAATGGCGATGGTCGGGCCGCCCTGCGCTGCACAGGCTTGTGCCAGGTCGGCCAGCACGGCACGGGTGGCCATGGAAGAAATGCCGGTGAGCGTGAGCGTGGCGTTCATGGGCGGGGTCAGATCGGTGAATCCGCCACCGCCACATGGCGGATGTGCAGGGACAGCCCGAGTGCGGCCATGTGGTTGCTGTTGCGACCCAGGATGGTCCGCGACAGGGGCAAAAATTCAGCCTCTTCAAACTGGGCGTGGGCGCGGTACTGTGCCACCAGCGCCTGCACGGACTGGGCGTCGAGCTGGCACGGCTGGCCTTTGGCCATTTTTTTCAGTTCGGGTTCAAGTTTGGCAAACAGCGCTTCCACCTGCCGGTGCTCTCGGGTGAGCCGGGTGGTAAGGTCACTGACCCGGCTGCGTTCTTTGTCGGTGGCAGCGCTGTCATGCACTGCCACGAACAGCAGGCGCTCTTCTTCCTCGTGGTGATTGAGCACCACTTTGCGAAAAAACGCGAGGACGTCGCTGGCCTGCTGACGGGCCTGTTCAGCTGCGACTGCCCGTGCCGGCAGCGCGTCCATGGCCGTCAGATGCCGCAGGATGCCGTCGTGACAGTGCGAGAAATTGTCCAGCGGCGCGTCACTGGCGGGCGTCGGGGTGGGGGGTGAAGTAGAGCGCATGGCGGGGTCAGAGTCGTGTCTGTTGGCGCGCGCGCAACCGGGCATCGAGCCGTGGAAACACGCGACGGGCGTTACCCTCGTAGATCTGGGCACGGTCGGCGTCGCTGAGCAGCGGGCACGCTTCGATGTAGCGTTTGGTGTCGTCGTAGTAGTGACCGGTCTGTGGGTCGATGCCGCGTACCGCGCCGATCATTTCGCTGGCGAACAGCACGTTCTTCACCGGGATCACGGTATGGAGCAGGTCGATGCCGGGTTGGTGGTAGACGCAGGTGTCGAAGAAGATGTTGTTGAGGAGATGCTCTTGCAGCAACGGCTTCTTGAGCTCCTGCGCTAGCCCGCGGAATCGCCCCCAGTGGTAGGGCACGGCACCCCCGCCGTGGGGAATCAGGAACTTGAGCGTGGGAAAGTCCTTGAACAAGTCGCCCTGGATGCATTGCATCACGGCGGTGGTGTCGGCGTTGAGGTAGTGCGCACCGGTGGTGTGAAAGCATGCGTTGCAGCTGGTGCTGACGTGGATCATGGCGGGCAGGTCGTACTCGACCATCTTCTCGTAGATCGGGTACCAGTGGCGGTCGGTCAGCGGCGGGCTGGTCCAGTGACCGCCGGAAGGGTCGGGGTTGAGGTTGATGCCGACCGCGCCGTAGTCCTTGACGCATTTTTCCAGTTCGGGGATGCAGGTGGCCGGGTCCACGCCGGGCGACTGCGGCAGCATGGCCACCGGCACAAAGTGGTCGGGGAACAGGGCGGAGACGCGGTAGCACAGTTCGTTGCAGATGGCGGCCCAGGTACTGGAGACGTCAAAGTCGCCGATGTGGTGCGCCATGAAGCTGGCGCGCGGCGAAAACAGCGTCAGGTCGCTGCCGCGCTCTTGCATCAGGCGCAACTGGTTGCTCTGGATGCTGTCGCGCAGCTCGTCGTCGCTGATCTTCAGGTCACTCGCCCTGGGTTTGACGGCAGGGTCCTTGATGCCGGCGATCTGCGCGTTGCGCCAGGTCTCCAGCGCCTTGGGGGCCGTGGTGTAGTGGCCGTGGCAGTCGATGATCATGGTGAGGGGTCTCCGCAAGAAGGTCGATGGAAACCGTCGTTCATTTGCCAAAGCTGTGCACCAGCACCAGGGCAATCGACGGGAAAAACAGCAGCAAGGCGATCCGGATGAAGTCCGAGGCCAGGAACGGCATCACGCCCTTGAAGGTCTCCACCAGCGGCACGTCGCGAGCCAGCCGGTTGATGATGAACACGTTCATGCCCACCGGCGGGTGCACCAGGCCGATCTCCACCACCATCAGCGCCAGGATGCCGAACCACACGCTTTTGTCGGCGTCGGCCAGGCCGAAGTCCAGCCCCATGATGACCGGATAAAAAATCGGGATGGTCAGCAGAATCATGGCCAGGCTGTCCATCACGCAGCCCAAAAAAATGTAGATCAGCAAAATCACCACCATCACCAGCATCGGGCTGAAATGGCTGGCCTGTACCCAGGCCGCCAGTTCCACCGGCATTTGCGACAAGGCCAGCGTGGTGTTGAGCATGTCGGCGCCCAGCAGCACCAGAAAGATCATGGCGGTGGCCTGCGCGGTGCCGAGCGCGCTGGCCATCAGACCCTTCAGGCGCATGCCCCCACTGGTTACCGCCAGCAACCCGCACGACGCGGCGCCAATGGCAGCGGCCTCGGTGGGGTTGGCCCAGCCGCCGTAGATGCCGACGATCACCACCACGAACACCAGCAGCACCGGCGCCACCTGGGCCAGCGCTTTGAGCCTTTTGGCCCAGCTCGAAACCGGCCCAGCGGGCCCGGCCGCCGGGTTGAGCGTGACGATGATCCTGATGACCAGCATGTAGCCCAGCATGGCAATGACGCCTGGGAGCACGGCGGCCATGAACAGTTTGCCGATCGATTCCTGCGTCAGGATGGCGTAGATCACCAGCGGCACCGACGGCGGAATCATGATGCCCAGCGTGCCGCCGGCGGCCAGCGCGCCGGTGGACAGCGCGCCCGAGTAACCAAAGCGCTTGAGTTCGGGCAAGGCCACTTGCCCCATGGTGGCGGCGGTGGCCAGTGACGAACCGCAGATGGCACCAAACCCCGCGCACGCGCCCACCGACGCCATGGCAACACCCCCTTTGAGATGGCCCATGAAGGCTTCCACAAAGCGGAACAGCGCCGAGCTCAACCCGCCGTGGGTGGCAAACTGCCCCATCAGCAAAAACAACGGGATGACGACGATGTCGTAGTTGGACAGACGCGCGTAGCCGATGTTCTTGAGATAGTTCAGGATCGGCGCGGTTTCCATGCCGGTCAGGTAGAAGTAACCGGCCGCACCCATGGTGAACATGGCGATGCCGATCGGCACGCGAATGACCAGCAAGCCCATCAGGCCGGCAAAGATGAGTCCGCCAATGGCAATGCCGCTCATGCTGAGGCCTGTTGCGGTTGAGTGCTCAGGCGCAGATGCACGCCCACCATGTAAAAGCCGGACAGCGCCAGCAGCAGAAAACCCGGCATCATCAAGATCTGCGCGATCCAGACCGGCCAGCCCAGAATCAGACTGGTCTCGCCAGCCTCCCGAATCGACAGCGCGCCCACGGTGGCCCGCCAGGTGATCAAGCTGCCGAACACGCCCACCAGCAGAGAGCCCAGCGCGTCCAGCCGGTGCACGGTGGCTGCACGCGCCTTGGCGGTGAAAAAGTCCACCTTCACGTCGCCGCCGTTGAGGTGGCAATAGGCAAAAAAACTGGCCGAGGCAAAGGCAGCGCCCATCTGCAACATTTCCACATCGCCGGGCACCGGCATGGCCCACAGCTTGCGGCCGACGATGCTGACGATGCTCATGACCACGATGGCCAGGAAGACCACCCCGCCGAAGAGCGCCGACAGTTGGGTAGCGGCTAACAGCCCGCGCCCGAACTTGCCGAAGGAGTGCACCGGCGAATGCGGGCCTGCCCCAGTCGTAGACGTTTGCATGAAAGGCTTTCCTGATTGGCGGTGAACGCTGGGTTCACCTGGAAAAAGACGGGTCCGAATCACCGGATGGCGGCCTACACGTGGCCCACCATCCGGGGCGGCTTACTTGCTGTACTTGGCGATCAGGCTGCGCGCGTTGTCCAGCAACTGCTTGCCGTTGGCACCTTTGGCGCTGACGTCGGCCACCCAGGCGTCGGTGACCTGGGCACCAATCTGTTTCCAGGCTTGCAGTTCAGCCGCCGGGATCACGTTGTGTGTGTTTTTGGCGGTCAGCTTCTTGCCGATGTCGTCGGCGGCCAGAAAGGCTTTGCCGACCGAGCCGGATATAGCTTGGCCGCTGTTGGCGTCAATCACCTTTTTGAGATCAGGCGGCAGGCTTTCGTACTTGGCCTTGTTCATGGCAAAGACGAAGGTGGAGGTATAGATCGCCGGTTCGCTGGGGTCGGTTTCCGAATGGAACTTGGCCAGATCCTGGATCTTCACCGCCGGCACCACTTCATACGGCACCAGAGCGCCGTCGATCACCGATTTGGACAAGGCTTCGCTCACTTGCGGCACCGGCATGGCCACCGGCGTGGCGCCCAGCGCAGCCAGCAACTTGTTGGTCTGGCGGGTGGGGGCGCGCAGCTTGGTGCCCTTAAGGTCGGCCAGCGTCTTGATCGGCTTGCCGGTCATATGAAAGACGCCGTCGCCGTGCACGTGCAGGGCGATCAGCTTGACGTCCTTGTATTCGTTGGCCACGGCGGGGTTCTGCGTAACGTAATCCCACAAGGCCTTGCTGGTGGCCTCGGGGTTTTGCATCATGAAGGGCAACTCGAAGACTTCGGTCAGCGGAAAGCGACCGGCGGTGTAACCGGGCAGCACCCAGACGATGTCGGCCAGGCCGTCTTTGACCTGATCGAACAGCTGGGGCGGAGTGCCACCGAGCTGCATCGACGGATAGATCTGACACTTGAGCTTGTCACCGGAGTCCTGTGCGATCTTGTCGCACCAGGGTTTGATGAACATGGTTTGCGCGGCCGAGCCAGCGGGCAGGAAGTGGTGCACCTTGAGGGTGACGGATTGCGCCAGAGCGCCGGTACCCAGAGCCAGCGCGGCCGCAGTGAGCAGAAATTTGAATCGGGTTTTCATGGGGTCTCCTGTGTCGTTGAAATTCGAACCCCGTCACCGGTGGGTTGGCGGGCGGATGCAACTGTAGTGAAAAATTGGCTTCAGCGCGGTGAACTTTGGTGAGTGTGGATTCAAATTTTGTGATGAGGCTGGTAGAAACCCGCATATGATGCGGGCGCGCCATGACCGAACACCACACGCCCAATCAACAAGCCAGCGCCGTGCTGGACTACCTGCGCCCATTCATGGCTGTGGCGCAAACGGGCAGTGTGGTCGGCGCTGCCGAGCAGGTTTTCAAGGCGCCTTCGGCGGTCACCCGTTCCGTGATGGAGCTGGAGCATCTGCTGGGCAATTCGCTGTTTGAGCGCAAACCGCGCGGCATGCTGCTCAACGCCTACGGGCAGGCGGTGATGCGCCGCGCCACGCGGATCCTGGAGGAGGTGGACCTGGCCACCGAGGAGTTCATGCGCGCGGTGCCGGCGTCGACCACCCTGCACAGCGCGTTGCTCAATCTGATGTTCAGCGGACGCAAGCTGCAATTGCTGATCGGGTTATCCGCGCATCGCAGCATCTCGGCGGTGGCCGCGCATCTGGGGCTGACGCAGGCCGGCGCCAGCATGGCGCTGCTGCGCATCGAAGCGGCCTTGGGGCATCCGTTGTTCCAGCGCATGATGCAGGGCATGGTGGCCACCGACGCGGCCGCACGCCTGGTGGTGCGGGCCAAGCGGGTGTTTTCCGAAATCCGGCACATGCAGTCCGACCTGACCGCCATCGCAGGCAGTCTG
>Ga0172376_10009140_pt1 | contig 10249 bp, 7 predicted proteins | sample Lak35m_FD_121114 | JGI IMG/M metagenome (GOLD analysis project Ga0172376, IMG submission 121114) | Freshwater microbial communities from Kabuno Bay, South-Kivu, Congo - kab_092012_35m | ecosystem: Environmental > Aquatic > Freshwater > Lake | place: Democratic Republic of the Congo: South-Kivu... | reverse complement strand
GCCGTGGACGCAAACCTCGGTGCTCGACGCCGGCTGGATCACCGAGGGATGGCGCTTCGGCCCGGGGATCTCCGCCGTGGCACCCAGGGAGGACCGTCTGGCCTTCTCGGTCACGGGCGGATCGGAACCGACCACCCTCGACGAGGCCCGTGCGGCTGGGGCGTACCTGTCGATGACGCTGGCCGCACGATCCGGCGCCCTCGACCTGTCGGGCCACCGGGTGGAACTGACCCTCCGCCGGGAGAGCTGGCACGCGCCCCGGCAGGTCGCCGTGTTTTCCAGCTCCGACGGGTTCAACGCCCCCCTCTTCGTCTCGCCGCTGCTCGACAACGCCGACGACGCGACCGACACCTTCGCCTTCCTGCTGCCGCGCACCGGGTTCGTGTCGCCCTCCGGACGGATCGAGTTCCGCGTCGTGCCCTTCGCGGCCCGACATGTCGGGCATGCGGCATCCCTGACCGGATTCACGGTGGGGACCGCCGCCGCAATCCACCGCCTGTCGGTCGCCGCCACGCCGGGGGGATCCGCGGCGACCTCGCCGGCCGGGACCGAGTTCGAGACGGGACAGACGGTCACCGTCACCGCCACGCCCGGACCGGGACATCGGTTCCTCGGCTGGCTGGGGGCTCCGGCCGGCGGGGGCAATCCGCTGCGCATCCGGCTGACCGGCGACCTGGCGCTCACGGCACGTTTCGCGCCGGCCGCCCCGCCCCGCATGGATCTTGGCGGAAACCTCGAGGGCCTGAGCGACTGGACGACCGCCTGGGTGTTCCGGGACTGCTTCCGCCTGGCCCGCACCTGGCTCACCCGAAACGCGGATGGTTCCGGCGACTGGGACTCCGGGCAGGCGGTGCCGGCCGATGCCGACGGTTGGCCCTTGACCGTGCCCTTCGATCCGCCCGGGCCCACACCGTCCCAGCGGGTCCACACGCTGTTGCCGCTCTGCGACCCCGGGACCTACACGGTGCGCTTCCAGGGAACCGGCCGCATCGAGCTGGTGGCCCCGAACGGGGGCGGCCGCCTGACCCTCGACGGCTCCGGTGGCACGACAACCCGAGGCATCGATTTCCGTCCGACCCTCGAGGATCGCACGCTCTTCGTGGAGATCCTGCAATCGTCGGCCGCCGACCCGATCCGTCGTCTGGAAATCCTCGCCCCGGTACCCGGGGCGGCCCCGGGCGCCGGGGCGGATCCCGATCCGTTCCACCCGGAGTTCGTGGCCAGCCTCGCCCCCTATCGCCTGCTGCGCTTCATGGACTGGCTCCAGACCAACGGCGACGCCGCGCAAGGCTGGTCCCATCGCACCACGCCCTCGTCGTACACCCAGACCCGTCCGCAGGGGGTGGCCCACGAACTGATCCTGCGGCTCGCCAACCGGACGCGGAAGAACCCGTGGATCTGCCTCCCGCACGCGGCCGACGACGACCAGGTGCGGCAGACCGCCCGGCTGTACCGTGACGGGCTCGATCCCGACCTCGAGCTGTATGTCGAATACTCGAACGAGACATGGAACGGGGCCTTTCCGCAGACCGACCACGTGCAGCGCGAGGGAATCCGCCTGGGTCTGGATGGGGACCGCTGGCGCGCCGGCCAGCGCTACGTAGCCCGGCGTTCGGGCGAGATCTTCCGGATCTTCGCCTAGGAATTCGGTCCGGCCGCACGGCACCGGGTCGTCGCGGTGCTTGCGACCCAGGCCGCCGGCGCCGAGGGCGTCACCGACCTGCGCATCGCGGGCATCCATGACCCGGCCATCAACCCGTCGCGGGAGCGTCCGGATGCGCTGGCCATCGCGCCCTACTTCGGGGCCAACCTTGAGCCGGGCACCCCGGTGCCCGAGCCGGAACGGCTCGTCACGACGATCTCACGGGGTGCCATCGACGAGGCGGTCCAGTGGACCCGGGCCCACCAGGCCCGCGCCGCCGCGCAGGGCTGGCGTCTGGTATGCTACGAGGGCGGCCAGCATTTCGTCGGCATCCTCGGTGCCGAGAACGACCCGGCGTTGAATGCCGCACTGCAGACGGCCAACCGCGACCCCCGGATGCAGGACCGTTACCGCGAGTACCTCGAGGCCTTGGAGGCGGCCGGTGTCGACCTTTTCGCCCATTTCACGCACATCGGCGAATGGTCCAAGTGGGGAACGTGGAGCGCGCTGGAGCATCCGCGGCAACCAGCCGCCGAGGCCCCGAAATGGCGGGCGCTTCAGCAATGGGCCGACCGGGTCGCCGGGCGGATGGAACCACTGCAGTTGGCCGAAGGCGACAGCCCCGGCACCCGCCTCCTCCGGGCGGTGCTGCGACCCGACCGCCGCCACGCCATCGACACCAGCGAAGACCTGTCGACCTGGACACCCGTGCCCGGACTGGAGTCCCTCCGCGGCGACGGCATCTCCACCGCGCTCCCGGTGCCGACCGGCGCCGGCCCGATGCGGTTCTGGCGGATGCGCATCGACTGAGCCCGCCCCCCGGAGAGGCTCGTCGAGAGCGGGTCCCCGGGCGGTTCAGTCGGTCATCCCATCGCGGGCCAACCCGAGGCTGGACCCCAATGGACCCCAATGGCCCCTCGTACCGATGGGCCCGTGCCCGGCCGCTGTGGGCCTTCCGGCAGTCCGGTGGGCGGAAACCACCGAAACCGTCGGGATGCGGGAACCGTCCACGACCCTCAATAGGAGATCGTCTCCCCGGCCAGGGGCGGGGTCGAGGAGGGTGCCTTGCGATGGCCGGTCACGGCCTCGAAGCCGCTGGCGACGCGGATGAGGACCGGTTCGGCGAAGGGTCGCCCGAGGAATTGGACCCCGAACGGCATGCCATCGGCCGGAAAGAACCCGCCGGGAACCACGATCGTCGGCAGTCCGGTGTAGGAACTCAGGTTGTTGCGCGCCTCCGGGGTCTGGGTATGGGCCGAACTCAGGCCGACCGCGTCGACCTCAAAGGTCCGGAACGGCAGGATCAACGCGTCGAGGTGCCAGGTGTCCATGAGCCGGACCAGCAGTTCCCGGATGGCGTCCTGCTGCCGGTAGGCGGCGACAAGGCGGGCGTTCCGCTCGAGCGGGACGGTCGACTTGGACGCCTCGACGATGTTGGACTTCACGATGCCCGCGCCCTTCTCGAGCATCTCGGCCACCGTCCGGACCGGCGCCTCGGGGGGAAGCGCCGCCAGGTACTTGTTGATGGCCACCGCCACCTCGTGGTTGGAGGCGCCCGCGTCGGCCTGGGCCGACACCAGGTCGCTGCCGGACCGCACCTCCACCAGCGTGGCCCCCGCGGCCTTGGCATCGGCGACGGCCTTGCGGAACAAGGCCACACCGTCCTCATGGCCACGCCCCGTGCGGATCATGTCCTGCAGGATCCCGAGCCGGGCGCCAGCCAGGCCGTCCTTGCGCACGAAGCTCACGTAGGAACGATCGGGCAATCGACCGACGCAGGCCTCCGTGGCCAGGTCGGCCGCGTCGTATCCGGCGATGACGTCGAGCACGGCGGCGCAGTCGTACACGCTCCGCCCCATCGGGCCGCCGTTTTCCTGACGCGGGGAGCTCCACATCATGCCCGTGCGGGAGACCAACCCGTGCGTGGTCGCGAACCCGACGAGGTTGTTCTGGGCCGTCGGGATCGTGATGGACCCCCCGGTGTCGGACCCGAGTCCGACGGTGCCGAACCAGGCCGACATCGAGACGCCCGTGCCCGAGCTGGACGAGCCGGGGAACTTGGCCGGGTTGTAGGCGCTGAGCACCTGGCCCTGCAGCGTCGAGGCGCCTCGGGGCGCGATGCCGTACCAGTCCGACTGGTTGAGCTTGGCCAGCACGATCGCCCCGGCCGAACGGAGACGGTCGATCACGAAGGAATCGTATCGGGGGCGCGAGGTGGCCATCGGCTTGAACCCGCCCGTGGTGGGCAGGTCCTTCGTGTCGAAGACATCCTTCGCCAGGATGACCAGTCCGTGGAGCGGGCTGCGCACCCGGCCGGCCTTGCGCTCCGCGTCCAGCGCACGCGCCTCGGCCAATGCCGCCGAGCGCTCCTTGAGCGTGATGACCGTGTTGAGCTTCGGCCCGTTCCGGTCATAGGCGTCGATGCGGGCCAGGTAGAGCTCGACGAGTTTCTCGGAGGTCAGGGCTCCCCGCTCCATGGCCGTCTGGAGGTCGGCGACGGTGGCGGTGGCGAGTTCGAGTTGGGCGGCCCCCGAGGGCAGCGCCGCCACCAGGGTCAGGGCAAGGACGATCCGGTGGACTTGGGAGGGCAGGATCATGACAGGGAGGATGGGGTTGCGGTGGACGGTGACAGACACCCCAAAATCAGCACCGGTCATGCCATGGGCCGCGACCTCCGCCCGGTCTGTCCCCCGCCCGACCGATCCTGCCGCCGGACGCATGGATTCCATGAAGCCCCGTGCAGAATCCCCGCCGATCCCGGTCCCGTCCGAACTCGCCCGGCGGAACCCGAGCCCAGAGGATCCGACCGCGGGCCGGCCCCGGATGGTTCCGGTTGTCCACCAGACGGACCCCGGGAAGGCGCCGATGGCCAAAGCGCCGCACGTGCGCGCGGAAAACCATCTGCCGGGGACATGGGTCCCATCCTTGGGCGGCATCCTTGCGGGTTCCGGGAGTTGGGCGCTCGCCGGGATGGGCGCTCCGGGGCGGGATCAGGCCCGTGGGCCATCACCGCCTCGGGGTTCGAAGGCCGCGCGCAGGCCTTCGCCGACGCTCGTCAGGGCGGCCAGCAGCAGGGCCATGAGGCCGGCGGGGAAGACCAGCAGCCACCAGCGCACGCGGATCGGGTTGAGCTGTGAGGCGCCGTCGGCGATCAAGGTGCCCAGACTGGCCTGCGGCGGGCGCACGCCGAGACCGAGGAAGCTCAGGAACGACTCGTAGAGCACCACCGCGGGCACGGTGAGCGTGAGGTACACGAGGATGACCCCGGAGAGGTTGGGCAACAGGTGCCGCAGGAACCATCGCGCCGGCGGAACGCCCAGCGCCGTGGCGGCCAGCAGGAAGGGGCGTTCGCGGAGGGCCAGGGTTTGACCCCGGATCACCCGGGCCATGGTCAGCCAGGAGACCGAGCCCAGGCAGATCATCATCGCCCCCAGGCGGAGGGCCGGCAGGGCGGCGGGCCAGCGCTCGGCAAGCCAGCCGGCGCACCGGGCCTCGAAGAGGGTCATGCCCAGCATCACCCACACCACGGTGGGCAGGGCCTGCAGGAGGTCCACCCCCCGCATCATCCAGGCGTCGGTCCGGCCGCCGGCCGCCCCGGACACCACGCCCCACCCCCCCCCGATCAGCAGGCTCACCGCCGCCCCCACCGCACCGACCGCCAGGGAGATGCGCAGGCCCACGAGCACCCGCGCCAGCAGGTCGCGCCCATGGATGTCCGTGCCCATCCAGTGCCCGGCCCCCGGCGGTGCCAGCGGCGATTCCCCGGCGCGGTCGGGATCGACGCCCAGCAGGCCGGGCCCGATCCCCGCCAGCAGGAGGGCAAGCGCCAGGAACACGATCCCGGCCACCGCCAAGCGGTCCTGAAGGAACCGACCGAGGGCCAGTCGGCCCGGGCTGGAGGCGGGCCCGCTCATGATCCGATGCGCGGGTCGATCCACCGCAGCAGGAGGTCCGTCGCCAGGCTCAACACCTGCAGCAGCAGGGAGTAGAACAGCACCATGCCCATCATCAGCGTGTAGTCGCGGCTGAAGAAGCTGTTCACGAAGAAGGCGCCCGTGCCCGGGATCTGGAAGAGGTTCTCGACGAGGAACGATCCCGTGAGCAGGTCCGCCAGCATCGGTCCGGTGTAGGAGACCACCGGCAACAGGGCCACGGGCACGACATGGCGCAGGATCACGGCGGCCTCGCCGAGGCCCCGGGCCCGGGCGGCCTGCACATGCGGGCTCCGCAGGACCTCCAGCATGCCCTCCCGCATCCAGCGGGCCACGCGGGCGGCGAAGTAGAGGCCCAGGGTCAGCGTCGGGAGCACCGCCCGGGACCCTCCGCCCCAGAGGGCCACCGGAAACCAGTCCAGCCCGAGGGCGAAGACCAGAACCAGCAGCGGGCCGAGCACGAAGACCGGCACACAGACCCCGAGAAGGGTCAGCAGCGACGAGGTCGCCTCCGCCCAGCCTCCGCGCCCCAGGGCCGAGAACACCCCGACCGGGATGCCCAGCCCCATGGCCACGACGAAGGCCAGCGCGCCGAGGGACAGCGAGACCGGCACGGTCTGGGCCAGCAGGTCGTTGACCGAGTGGTTGCGGTACTTGAGCGACGGGCCGAGGTCCCCTCGCGCCAGGTTTCCGAGGTAGCGCAGGTACTGCCACCCCAACGGCTCGTCCCAGTGGTAGCGCGCCCGGAGCGCGGCCTCGACCTCCCGGGAGGCCGCCGCGCGCTCCCGGTCGAAGGGCCCTCCCGGCAGGGCCCGCAGCAGGAAGAAGCACAGGGTCGCCACCGCCCACAGGAGGACCGGCACCGCGGCAAGTCGGATCACCCAGGACCTCATGGACGGATCCTCCGCAGGGAAAAGAACGGGTGCTCGTCCATCCGGTTGGGCCAGACCCCGGCGACCTTGCGGGGATCGGCGGCGTAGAGCCCGACATGGCTGTAGAGCCCGGTCACCGGCACGGCCTGCTCGACCAGCAGCGTCTCGGCCTCGCGAAGGATCCCGGCCCTCCGCCCCGGGTCGCCCTCGGAGGCGGCCGCCCGAAGAAGCCCATCGTACCGGGGATCCTTCCAGCCGGTGCGGTTGTTGCCGCTGTCGGAGAGGAAGCAGTCGAGGAAGGTCATCGGGTCGTCGTAGTCGCCGATCCACGACCCCCGGATGAGGTCGTAGTTCAGGGCCGACATCTCGGCGAGGTAGGTCTTCCACTCCAGCGGGCGCAACTCCACGCGGAGTCCCAGATGCTCCCGGAGCATGGCCTGGATCTCCACGCCGGTCTGCTCGTAGAGCCGCGAGCCGACGTTGAAGGCGTACTCCACCTGCGGGAATCCGCGCCCCCCGGGGTAGCCCGCCTCGGCCAGCAGGCGGCGTGCGGCCGACGGATCGAAGGACAGGCCGGAGGGGGGCTGGTATCCGCCGGTGCCGGCCGGGGTGATCGCCGCGCTCGGCCGCTCGCCCATCCGCGTGATGCGGGTGGTGATGCGGGTCCGGTCGATGGCCTGGGCCACGGCGCGACGGACCCGCGCATCCTGGAACGGCCGGCGCGTGGTGTTGAAGCGGAGGAAGTCCTGGCCGAGATAATCGAAGCGGTGGAAATCGGGCCGGCGGGCCAGCTCCGGCCCCAGTTCGCCGGGGATGATCTTGCGGTCGGAGATCAGGTCCACCTCGCCGCTGAGGAACAGGTTGAGCGCCGTGGACGGGTTGTCCCCGCTGAGGATGTCGATGCGCCCGGCGGAGACCCGGCCCGAGTCCCAATACCTCGGGTTGCGCTGGAGCCGGAAGCGATCGTTCACCCGCCAGCCCAGCAGTTGGTAGGGCCCGCTGCAGGGCAAGGGATCGGCCCGGATCCACTGGTCACCCCAGCGTTCCACGGCGCGCCGGGGGATGGGGAAGAAGACCCGCGAGGCGGCCAGTTCCAGGAAGTAGGGCGTCGGGTTCTCCAGATGCACGCGGACCGTCCGCGCATCCACGGCCTCGGCCCCGAGCAGGGACGGATCCCGAAGCTCCCCGTTGACCAAAGCCCGGCCATGGCGCACGCAGAAGAACTGGCTGGCGTAGTCGGCCGCCGTCGCCGGCGTGACGGCCCGCCGCCACGACCAGACCACCTCGCCGGCCTCGATGGGCTCCCCGGTGGACCAGCAGGCCTCGGGACGGAGGAAGAAGGTGTAGGTCCGCCCATCCTTCGAGATCTCCCAATGCGAGGCCAGACCGGGCATGGCCAGGCCATTGGTGGGATTGAAGCGGGTCAGGCCCTCGAAGAGCGCCGAGGCGATGCGACCGTCGGCCTGCCCGGTGAGGATCTGCGGGTCGATGGTCTCCGGCTCGGGGCCGTTGTGGATGACCAGATCGGCCCGATCGGCGGGGCCGCACCCCACCAGCATCCCGAGGGCGACCGCCGTCCCAAGCAGGCCCAGGATGCCACGAAACCCGCGGAAAACCGCCCGCCCCGCCCCGCCCGGTCGGCAACAAAAAGCCCCCGTCGTCCGGACGGGGGCGTTTCGTTGACCGGCGGTGGGGATCACTTCGCGGGGGCCGGAGCCGCAGGCGTCTGCGCCGCCGGAGCCGGAGCCGGAGCCGGAGCGTTGGTGGCGGTGATCAGGCCCGAGGTCATCGCGTTCGGGACCGCACCGGGCTCGGTGCGGCTGACCGCCTCGCGGACCGCCTTCGCCGCGGAACCGGAGCTGTTCTTGAGGTTGCCCAGCCAGGCGAGGATGACGCACAGGGCCAGGAAGATGCCGCCGGTCCACTTGGTGATGCTGGTCAGCGCGCTGCCGGCGCCGGCGCCCAGCAGGGTGTCGACCGCGCCGGAACCGAAGGCCATGCCCATGCCGGCCTCCTTCTTGGGCAGCTGGATGAGGACCAGCAGACCCAGAAGCAGACAGACCAGGACGAGGACGAAACTCAGGAGACCAATCAGGATGCCCATGTTGTGTGAGGTTTTGAAGGACGGTGGAAGGTGTCGCAACGGCGGGGTTTGGAACGGCGGGGTTTGGGGAACGGAGGCAGGCCCCGGCCCAAGGCTCAGATCGCGTTCTTGATGATCTCGACGAAATTCTTGGACTCGAGCGAGGCGCCGCCGACCAGCGCGCCATCGATGTCGGGTTGCTGGAGCAGCTCGCGGGCATTGGAGCCCTTCACGCTGCCGCCGTACTGGATGCGGACGCGGCGGGCGACGGCCTCGCCGTGCAAGGAGACCAGCACCTTCCGGATGAACGCATGCACCTCCTGGGCCTGGGCGCTGGTGGCCGTCTTGCCGGTGCCGATGGCCCAGACTGGCTCATAGGCGAGCACCGTGGACTCGACCTGCTCGGCGCTGAGACCGGCCAGGCTGCCACGGAGCTGCCCCTCGACCACCTTCTCGGTGATGCCGGCCTCGCGCTCGGCGAGGGTCTCGCCGACGCAGACGATGGGGATGAGGTTGTTCGCGTGGGCGTTGGCCGCCTTCTTGGCGACCAGGGCGTCGGACTCCTTCTGGAACTGGCGGCGCTCGCTGTGACCGAGGATCACATAACGCACCGAGAGCTCGCGGAGCATGCCCGGGGCGATCTCGCCGGTGAAGGCGCCGTAGCCCGAGTCGCTGAGGTTCTGGGCGCCGAGACGGAGGTTCGAGCCCAGGACCAGCTTGGAGACATCGGAGAGGGCTGTGAACGCGGGGCAGACGACCACGTCGACCTCCTTCACGGGGGCCAACTCCCGGATCAGGTCGGCGACCAGTGCCACCGCCTCGGAGTTGGTCTTGTTGCTCTTCCAATTGCCCGCAACGATCAATTTCCGCTCTTTGTCCATGCGAATAAGAACCTGAAGACTACCGGACGGGGCGTTCGCGTAAAGGGGGAAAAGACCTGTCTCCGTGTCCAAAATCCGTTTCTGACGACGCGGATCGTCGGACTCCGTTGCCATGTCGGAATCGAAAACCGATCCATGCCCCGCCGGCAGGTCGATCGGGTGCCTCGCCCTGCGGATCGGCGGTCTCTCCACCGGGGCGGTCTCTCCACCGGGGCGGTTTGCGCCGACGGATCGCGCCTCGGTCCGGGACGCGCATCGATCTGCGCGGTGGTCGGGGCCGACTCCTTCTCGCCGCATGGCGGCCGGAGCAGGACTCCCGGTCCAGACCCGATCGAAACCGGGCCGTCAACCTTCGGGACTGTCCAGAAGCTCCTGCAATCGAGGCCGCAATTCCTCGGGCACCTGGGACAACCATCCCGAATCGACCAATCCGAGGTCGATCAGGTCGCGGAGGTGGGTTCGATCCTGGTCGCGGAACAAGATCAACTTCATCCGGACCAACGCCATCAGGCTCACCAAACGGAACCGGTCGGCTTCCTCGGATTCGGCCACATCGGGAGCCGGCAGCAGGTTGTCCGGACGGACTTTCTCGCCGGCCAGGACGACATGGATGGCATCCCGGACGCCCGCCTCGGGTCCGTCGAGGAAGATTTCCATCCCGCCCGGCATCCCGAGTCCACGGACACGGCGGTGCAGGAAGCCCGCCCGCGCAAGGGCCACCTTGGCGGGTTCGAGGTCGGCACGTCGGAGAAGGATGTCCACGTCGCGGGTGTTGCGGACTGCGGTCTCGTCCACTCGCGACACCCAGGCGGCCACGGCGTTGCCTCCGGCCACGGCGT
>Ga0172376_10009139_pt1 | contig 10250 bp, 8 predicted proteins | sample Lak35m_FD_121114 | JGI IMG/M metagenome (GOLD analysis project Ga0172376, IMG submission 121114) | Freshwater microbial communities from Kabuno Bay, South-Kivu, Congo - kab_092012_35m | ecosystem: Environmental > Aquatic > Freshwater > Lake | place: Democratic Republic of the Congo: South-Kivu... | reverse complement strand
GAATATTATGTGAATTGCGACCAAGCGCATCCAGGTAGTGGTTCGGACGTGATTCAGGCCAGAACGCGATGTATCAACGCAAATAAAGAAAAGGACAAATATATTACAACGATTAACAACGAATTTGACCGAGCCGACCGGTTATTGAATATACTTTACAATATTCAGTTGAAAAGTTCGTTTCGCGAGAATACGAATGTTTTGGATCCGAAAGACATCGAAGCCATCCTTGAAAATCAGAAGAAAAATATTGCGTTGAATAAACAGAACGCACTCTATGATTATGATGAATACAATAGTCTTTCTTTTTACGAGGATTTGGTTTTGTTTCTTTATTACGCGGTATTTGCGATTTTTGTCATTATGTCGTTGCGTGATTTCTTTTCATCAAGCGGGGCTTACGACAAACGCAATATTTTGATATTGATATTACTTGGCCTTTATCCAAAATACATCTTACCGGTTGTGTTGTGGATATTGAATGGACTCACACGAGTCGGTGAAATTTTGGGATTGAAGAATGTGCGATTCTGGAAATCTGCCGACTGAAGACTTAACCGTCTGTGTTGGCGCCATCAGCATCAGTCGTCTTCTTCGTTTTCGGTGTAGGCACCGCCACCGCCACCGCCGCCCCCGTGCTCGCCGTCGTCGTCCTCGTCATCGTCATCATAGACAATCCGACACTTACGCCATCCTTTCGACAAGAGTTTTCCGAACTTCTTCGTCATGAATTCATATAACTCGTTGGCTTTCGGCACATTCTTGCCATGTTGAACGATATACCATTTCTTGAACTCTTCATATACCTCGGTCTTCTTGATATATGTATCTTCATCCGCCGCGCGAATCTTATCACGCATAAACTCCGAGAGATAATCCTGAGTATTACGATACTTGTTGCTACTCGCAGTCACCGCAGCACATGTCCTGACCTTTCCGTCTGTTTCAAATGCCTTCTTGACGAGCATCGCCATGAATACATTTACCCACGTCTTGATTTTGACATCGAGATTCTTGTCAATAAGGAACTGATATGGCTCTTCGGGGTCGTCTTTTTTCGGGTCTTCGCAGAATTTCGACTTATACGGACACAAGCGAATACGACGCCATGTTCCATCGTCGTTGCTCTTGATATCGAAGAGGACATTCGTGCATACAACAAGCTTGAACTGCGGGACAAACGTAATCGTGTTTTTGAAGAGGGCGCGGGCAGTCATATCATCGCCACCGGTGATTTCTTTGAGGATACCTTCGTTGATACGGTCGCCCTTCGTCGGTTCTTGCATCACCGCATAACGCACACCTTTGAGAACGGCGAGTTCCGGCGAAGCACCGCCAATCATCGCGCGTTTTTGAGTGACGGCCGTAATCGGAAGAACGGCTTTATACTCGCCCAAGCATGCCGACATCAGCTCGATAAGTTTCGATTTGCCGTTGCTACCTCCGCCGATATAAATATTGAAGGTTTGTTCGCGGTTCGTGCCAATCAGCGTTGATGCGAGATGCTCCCACATATACGTCCGAAGCTCCTCTTCCGGGAATAACTGCGCCATAAACTCGTTGATTTCGTCGATTTGTGTTCGATGACGTTCGGTATCCAGCGGGAAATAGTCGATTTTCGTGGTCTTCGAGAGATTGTCATCGGGCTGACCACGACGAAACGTCTTTGTCTTGAAATCGATGACACCGTTCTTGAAACACAGGAGCTCGGGACGCGTGTCGATTTTCTCTTCGAAATCCTTGTCATAAAACTGCTCACGGACTTCACGCATGATATTGTTCTTGAAACTTGTCGTCTTTAATTTTGTGCAGATATCCACGATACGACGCGACCGTTTGCGTGCGGATGTGTATTGGTCGCAGGTAGGGTCCATTCCAGACGTCATGTCCATAATCTCGCGATGCTTCTTCGTATAAATATCGTGCATGTCTTTCGAAATGAGCGCACGAAGTGAGTTGCCTTGGTCGCATTCTACCCAGCGATTCTTCTCGAATTCATACCACTGATTGTCTTTCACGCTGACACAAACGAAACGGTCTTTGAAAATCGTGTATAACACTGTCGCAAGATCCACATCCGTCGATGCGTCATTCGTTGTCTCGTTACAAATCGTTTGATGGATGAAGTTGTCGATGGTTTCATTCCGAATACGCGTGTATTCTTCGAGACAATCGTTCTTCGCCCAATACATGATGGAACGACGGGTTAGACCATCCGGACTGTATGGGAAACCACACCACGTGTCGTAGTGTTTCATGATATCTGTATATGCGAACTTGGCGGATTTTGCGCTGAAAAGCATCCATGTCAGAAACAGCTTATCGCTCGTGTTGTGAAGTGCGAGGCCGACGCGGAGCCATCGGTCATAGGGGTCGAAATACTGCGACGGAAGCGCCATCGTATAATAATGTGTTTCGCGAATTTCATATTCCTTCGGTTCAAGCATATTCAGCATGATTTCGACCGCCATCGAGAGTTCGGAATGATTCGTGATTTTATCCATCATGATTGAGCCGTTGTGTGCCATTAAAGCATCGCCTCCGCTGCCGCCGCCGCCGTTGGCACCTCCTCTGCCACCCATGCCAGACAACAGGCCACCCGCACCGCCCCCCGTCACGACAAGCCGGATTCGTTTTCCACCATCCGCCCCGCCATTTGCGCCATTTCGACCACCAGATGCGCCGCGGTGTATCGCATCATATTCGGCTTTGAGTGCGGCGTTGTTTGGTCGCAGGGTGAATGCGGCGTGTTCGGTATCAATCGCGCCAGGTGTTCCAGCGGGGGCGGTCTGAACCGACAGTTTTGCGAAATTCTCTTTCACTTTAAACTTACACGTCTCTTCTTCTCGACACATCCACTCATGGTCGTCATCATCTGGGTCGCGCATCATCACGAAATGATACTTGAGCATATACGCTTTATGTCCGGGTTTGCGCGAACCGTATAACTGCCAGTTAGTGTGTCCTCGCGAGATTCCTTCATCGAGAACATCATTCCATGAATTTGTAATAGGTAAGTCTGTCCAAATTTCGGGAAGCTCTTTCAACATACGCGAACGCAACATCCGCTGAATCGGGCGTTCAACGTTGGCGCCAATAATCATGTGAATCCCGTCCTTGGTGACATCATCCAGTTCATTCACGTCGCTTTTTTCGAAGATGTAGATTGGAATATTTGCGTCGTTGGGTATCTCCACTAAGGTTTCCAACGTTTGAATATAAGATTGAATCATGTCCAAGACATGCTCTTTTGAATGTTGGCGTTTGGTAATACTGGTTTCATACCTGAAATCGAAATCCACGGCGATGAGTCCTCGTTCAGGATTCTGCTTTTCGGTCAAGAATTCCTGCTTTCCATTTTCGAATACGTGTGTGTAATATTTCTTCCAGAATACGGGGAGAATCGCGGGCGGAATCGTATAAACACCGCCATGAACATTCAGCGTTTTATCGCCAATCCTTGTGTGTGTATATGCTTCGCCTGGTTTTGATATGTGGTGTTTCATAAATTGTTCATAGGTCATCCCTGCGCAAAGCGACTGGTAGGAAGCAGCCATTGGGTCCGTGGGGGTGGTTGTCGTTGTCATGTTCGTCGTTGTCGTCGTTGTCGTCGTTGTCGTCGTTGTCGTCGTTGAGTATTCACAGGGTACAATGAAGTTGCTTGTAAAAAGTATTTTGGCAGGCACAAGCTTCAATTTTGTTTCGAAATATGAATTGAAAAATGTAAAACCTCCGGTCTATATATATCAAAGGTTTTATCTCTAAATCTGATCCCCCAAAAATGGCCCTTTGAATTTTAGTTTCTAAAAAATGGGCGAAAAATGGGGATGCTTTTCTTTGGATTTTCCTTGGCTCTGGACTTTTGTAAAAAAATGATTTTAGCCCGTGGATTTTATTTTCGGGTTTTGATTTTCGGATTTGTGACGATAAACTGTAAGAGTTTTAAAAATGAGAGCATTATGGTGCGGATGTTGCGACGGGATGGCCGCGGTTGTTGCTAGGGTTATCGTCACAAAATAGGTGGTGGGTGGTGCGTGCGTGTCAGGTATGGGAGGCTGCTATAAATTACGATGAATACTTTGTGCGTTTATTGTTATATTTTTTTCGAATACGTGATTTATTTTGTTTGATCTTATTACGCATTTTTTTTGTTTTTTTTCCTCCAAATAGCCCTTGTGGATCTTCTAATGGTGGTGCGGATGGGACAGGTGCAGATGGGACAGGTGCGGATGGGACAGGTGATAATTGGGATGTGGCTCCTCAAAAGCAGCAGCTTTTTCAATCCTTCGTTCATTCAAAAATTTAATAAATTGATCTGTTGTTGGAAAATTACCTACGCTACGAATACATCTATCTAATACATCAGATGATAAATAACAATCCACAACTGGCATTTGAGGATAATGGGCTATTGCCATCGGACGTTGCGACTGATCAAATGGGCGTTCAGGAAAATTTTTTACAAGAATCACACACTCCAAAAATAACATGTTTAATTCAGAGTTATGTTTATCGCTTCGAGGAATATAAGAAAATCCATAAGTATTTTTTATCGGAACAAATTGAGATATAAATTTTAAAATAATATTATCTAATGAGATTGAACTACCTACGTTTGTATATCTATTTGTAATTTCTCTCAAACTAGCGTCTTTTGAAGTTGACACATGAAAAAGTGCCAACCATTTTAATAACATCGATTGATCTAAATTTGGTTTAGGTTGCTCATCAACACCTCTACATTCAGCAAATAATTCACGTAGTTTTTTCTCATAGCCATTTTCTGTGGTAACAACCTTTCGTGTTTCATCAATCATCGTTTCATTTAATTCTCCTTCACGAATCAATACATCTGACCATAATTTTAATACTCTTGCGTGATATTTGTTAATTTTAGTTTGGAAATTTTGTAATATATTTGGAGTATGTCCGCTCCACCATTTATAGACCGCATATGCTATATGTTGACACATATCATTATTTGTTATCTGTGGTGATGATTGAGTGTAATTTGCTTCTGTTGCACACAATTTTGACACAAATTTTTCTATAAAATCAACACATACGTCAAATTTTATCAATGTATCTGTTACATCGTTCGACGTCATTATTTCATTACTTCTCATCACTTTGTCTGATATCGTTTGTAATATTATTTGTGCAATAATACTGAGTCCAGGATGATATGTTGGACGACCGTCTCGATTATCCCATCTACAAGAGTATAAAGCAAATGCACGAATAATTATTCTTTTAATTTTTGTCATATCTTCATGTGTAAAAACATCCGGATGTGACTTTACAAACTCAATTAAATCTGTCTCTAATTTTTCAGGTGGTTGTATGGTTTGGCCAACAAAACCAAAAGGATGGTAAGAAATCCTGCCGATTTCCCAATATGGAGAACCATGTGACATACTCATTATTTATTAATGAAACTAATTATATATATACGAGATATAATAAATCAGCCGAAAATATTTCGTTTGAAAACGAGTAAATTGGAAAGTTTGGATTCTTGGGAATCAAAATTTTATGTTTCAAGGACAAAACCGCCGAAAATATTCCGTTTGAAAACGAGTAAATTGGAAAGTTTGGATTCTTGGGAGTTGGAAAATTATGTTTCAAGGACAAAACCGCCGAAAATATTTCGTTTGAAAACAAGTAAATTGGAAAGTTTGGATTCTTGGGAGTTGGAAAATTATGTTTCAAGGACAAAACCGCCGAAAATATTTCGTTTAAAAACAGAAAAAATCCAAATAAAAATGTCCAAAAATGTCCAATTTAGACCCCCTAATTTTGGACATTTTTGAGCCGTCCAAAAAATGTCCATTTTGCCGTTTGCGCGCCGTCAATTTTAAACATGAAATGCAAAACACCAAAAAACCGGGTTGTGACCATTATGCTCTCAAAACGTGTTTTCGACCCTAAAAAACTGTGACTGAACTTTTTTGGGGGGTCGGTAGCCGCGTCCATTTTGAGGGGTTAAAATCGGACATTTATGTATAGGATAGATTTAGGTAAGTTACCCAAAAATATCCACATATGCCTAATAATTTTTTTTGCGAAAAGTGTGACTTTAAATGCTCTAAACAAAGTATTTATAATAAACATTTGGAGACAACCAAGCACAAACGAATGGGTAATTATTTATATCCTTACTCGGATATATCCGGTAATACCATATCCTTAGATGTAAATCACCCACATATATGTCAATATTGCTGTAAATCTTATAAATATCTGTCTGGATTATCTCGTCATAAGCGTATGTGTCATAAAAACAATTTTCACGGTGATGATACTCTTATGGATGATACTGTTATTGATGATAGTTCTATTGATGATAGTTCTATTGATGATACTGTTATAGATGATACAGATATTACTACCGAGTTCAGTGAAGATAAAATATCACAGACAGATAATGTTATTATACGTAAGAGACCAAGAAACAACGAAGAAAAAACGAACAAAAAATTAAAACAACTTATTGCCGAAAATAGTGAGATGAAAATGATGATGTTTCAGATGATGGCAACAAATAGTCAATTTCAATTACAAATGTTGAAACTAATGAATAATTCTCAGGCTCAACTTACAAATCATAATCAGGGACAGCCGCATTCCTCATCTATATCCGGCGGTGTTGCTTTGAATGGCGATAATCCCACATTCACCAACAGCACCACCAATAACAACAACAATACCTTCAACATGAACATGTTCTTGAACGAAAAGTGTAAGGATGCGATGAACATGAAAGACTTTATTGATTCCATCCAATTGAACATGACCGACATGGAGAATATGAACCGTCTTGGCTATGTCGAGGGCATGTCGAATATCTTCATCGACAACCTCCAGAAAACCGACCTATACAAGAGACCTGTCCATTGCAGTGACGTCAAGCGCGAGACCTTATACGTCAAGGAAAACAACCAGTGGGAACGCGATGGCCCTGACCACGCAAAAATGACAAACGCGGTTCTTGCGGTAGAACATAAGAATGTGGTCCTCGTGAATGAATGGGCGAAGGCCAACCCGCGCTGTCTGAATAGCACTACCCGAGAGAATGATAAATATATAAAAATGTCGAGGATTGTAACGGATGGAGAGAAGGAGGGGAACATCGATAAGGTGATACGGAAAGTAGCAAAGAGCGTGGCGATTGAAAAGGGAGGCGCGACGATTGAAAATTCATAAGGTCGGAATTCCTTCTTTTCCGCCGAAAATATTCGCTTCAATATTATAAAAATCCGATGCGTTTGGGAATCAGAATTTTATGTTTCAAGGACAAAACCGCCGAAAATATTCGCTTCAAAAACCGGTTTTTTTCAAAAGTTTGGATTCTTGGCATCCGCCAAATCATGTTTCAAGGACAAAACCGCCGAAAATATTTCGTTCAAAACCGCCGAAGGCAATAATAAACGAAGGATTTAGACCCCCTATTTTTGGACATTTTTCCGACCGTCCAAAAATGTCCATTTTGCCGTTTGCGCGCCGTCAATTTTAAACATGAAATGCAAAACACCAAAAAACCGGGTTGTGACCGTTATGCTCTCAAAACGTGTTTTCGACCCTAAAAAACTGTGACTGAACTTTTTTTGGGGGGTCGGCGGCGTGCGTCCATTTTGAGGGGTTAAAATCGGACATTTATGTATAGGATAGATAAGATTACTATAAGATTCTTATAAGATTATTTTATAAGATTTAGGATAGATAAGATTACTATAAGATTCTTATAAGATTCTTATAAGATTATGCCCAAAACATATATTGATTATTCCAATACTATTATTTACAAAATATCATGTAAAGATGAAACGATTAGTGACGTGTATGTAGGATATACCACTAATTTTGTCCAGAGGAAATATGCGCATAAGGTTTGTTGCACAAACAATACAACTAACACAAGCAATTGTAAGTTGTATCAAGTGATAAGAAATAATGGCGGCTGGGATAACTGGAAAATGGAAATAATCGACGTTATTACCTGTAATGACATGTATGATGCGAAAAAGAAAGAACAAGAGTATGTGGTATTATTACAAGCCAACTTAAATAGTGTTGAACCGCTACCTCACCCCCGAAGAACAAATTATCGTTTTTATTGTGAAAAGTGTAACTTCAAATGCTCTAAACAAAGTATATATTACAAGCATTTAGATACAATAAAGCATCAACAAGATAAATCGATATCAAGCACAATGAACTATGAAACAAACACCGAGGCAGACCCAGACCCCGAACCAGAAAAATATACACCAGATGAAACAACCCAGCCAATAACACGTGATGAATATAATAACATTTTACATTTATTACTCGATTTGAAACACAAAGATAAATCAACAAATGAAGAATATAACGACGATAATGATATATATCCGAAACAAAATATTAAGATATCTTTGGCTGAGACATCACAGTTGATGAGTGATAATAATATACAAAATAAACTAATACTTGAACTAATCAAATCAAACACTCAATTACAAAACCAAATGTATGAAATATGTAAGTCATCACAAGCATTAACAACGAATAATATTACCGCATCTACAATACATGATAATTCCACTACTACCAACAGCACCACCAATAACAACAACAATACCTTCAACATGAACATGTTCCTTAACGAGAAGTGTAAAGATGCGATGAACATGAAAGACTTTATTGATTCCATCCAGTTGAACATGACCGACATGGAGAATATGAACCGTCTTGGCTATGTCGAGGGCATGTCGAATATCTTTATCAATAACCTCCAGAAAACCGACCTATACAAGAGACCTGTCCATTGTAGCGACGTCAAGCGCGAAACCTTATACGTCAAGGAAAACAACCAGTGGGAACGCGATGGCCCCGACCACGCAAAAATGACGAACGCGGTTCTTGCGGTGGAGCATAAGAATGTGGTCCTCGTGAATGAATGGGCGAAGGCCAATCCGCGCTGTCTGAATAGCACTACCCGAGAGAATGAGAAATACATCAAGATGGCCAAGATTGTAACCGACGGAGAGAAGGAAGGGAACATCGATAAGGTGATACGGAAAGTAGCAAAGAGTGTAGCGATTGAAAAGGGAGGCGCGACGATTGAAAATTCATAAAAACACATAAAAACAATCGCGGTGATTACTATAAATTACGCCCGCACCGAGACCCACCACATCCGCGATGACAGACGAAACTACCACCACACCCACCACCACCCCCGCCAAAGTCGCGATTCCAAAAGAAACAGTCACGCGACTTCTCCGCGATATTCGCGATGTAATGACCGACCCTACCTTACGCGAATGCGGTATTATCTATCGCCATAGTGAGACCGACCTCCTTACCGGATATGCGTGTATCGTGGGTCCAGCCGACACCCTCTATTTCGGTGGCTACTACTTCTACCTCTTTAAATTCCCTACGAATTATCCACATTCCCCACCGGTTGTCAGTTTTATTACAAATACCGGAAATATACGGTTCCACCCCAATTTTTATGCCAACAAGAAGGTCTGTGTTTCAATCGTGAATACATGGCGAGGCGAGCAATGGTCGGGATGTCAGAATATTCGGTCTGTTTTAATGACGTTTCAGTCGCTCCTTGATAAAGAGCCTCTTCTTCATGAACCAGGTGTTCGTAAAGAGCACAGCGATTTTGTGTCCTATCACATGATGGTTGAATACTATAACTACAAATTCGCATGCTTGACACTAATGAAGGAACTTACAACACATGTCACGATAGAACCGGCACTTGTGGCCGACTTCACGGAGTTTATGAATGTCACGTTTCGAGAGAATAAGGGACGTATTCGAGAGATTTTGGTAGAACGAATGAAACGATACCCCGACCGTAAATCCATATTCATAGGGTTGTATGGCGGAATTCATACCGTTATCGCATATGATACGGTTATGAAGGATTACGAAACGCTGGTCGCTACCGAATAAGAAAAGTATTTTATATGATACACTCTTGCCTTAAATTGAAATGAAATAAATGTATCTACAATATACATAGTAGTCTCGATTCTCGAAATTTAAGAGATGCATTTCTGTTCTGTATGTGCCAACATGTATTATATCAGTATTACCCCCGAAAATGAACTTCAGTATTACTGCCGGAACTGCGGGAATATTGACGACACGATTGCGGCGGATAACATTTGTGTCTCGAAAGTCAATATAAAACACACGACGACCCAACAATCACTCTCTCAGGTCGTCAATAAATATACGAAGTT
>Ga0172376_10009138_pt1 | contig 10251 bp, 7 predicted proteins | sample Lak35m_FD_121114 | JGI IMG/M metagenome (GOLD analysis project Ga0172376, IMG submission 121114) | Freshwater microbial communities from Kabuno Bay, South-Kivu, Congo - kab_092012_35m | ecosystem: Environmental > Aquatic > Freshwater > Lake | place: Democratic Republic of the Congo: South-Kivu... | reverse complement strand
CATCCTGCTCGCCATCGCCATCCCGGCATACTCACAAACCCTGCCACCATCGCCACAGCCGCAAACCAAACTCGACCGCCTGATCGAAATCGACTGGTCCCTCGGCCCCGACTTGCCCCGGGGATTGCAGGATAGCGACGGTGGCTTTCTGGGTTCGAATCTCATCACCACCTGCGGCTATTGCAGCGGCGGACTCGAAGAAGACAACCGCCGCAAGCCGGTCCGCTATCCGCGCGGGTTTCTCACGAAAACCTGGGCGATCGATGTCAATAAGCCCGAAAGTGGCTGGTCGGATCTGCCCGCCTTTCCCGGTGCCTCACGCCAGGGCGTCTTTTCCGCCGTCGTCGGCGATTCGCTTTACGTCTGGGGCGGTTTCAGTTACGCCGCCCCGTTCACGTATCAGGACGGCTATCGCCTATTCCAGTCGAAAAACGGCCAGTGGACGTGGGAAAAACTGCCGGACCTGCCCTGGAAATTGACATCGGCAAGTCTGGCTGTCGTCGGTTCGAAAATCTATCTGTGCGGCGGTGCCGATTACGATGGCGTAACCGGCTTTTTCACCGCCCACGATCGTGCGAAGAACATCCCCCGGCTCGGCTCGCGGCTGCTCGTTTTCGATACGCTTCAGCCCGAATCCGGCTGGAAGAGTTTGCCCGAATGCCCAGGCACGCCCCGGTTCGTGCATGCGTTTCAGCATGTCGGGGGCAAATTGTATCTGATCGGCGGTGCGACGGGCGCCATTTCGAAAGACGGCACGAATTACGGCACTTGCACGGTCGTCGATAACTGGGCCTTCGATATCGCCACGGAAAAATGGTCGCGGCTGCGCGATTTGCCCATTTCCAGCGGCAATTTTCCCAAGAGCAGTTCCCTCGTTTTTCGAAACCGATTCGTCATTCTCCCGGGCGGATATCAATATTCCTGGGTCGCCGACCCCGACGGCTCCGTACGGCCCCCTTACGGCAAGCCATCGCAAAAGCGCAAGGAAAGTGGCCTGCACAATGACATTTTCGTCTACGACACCTACTCCGATACCTTCGGCACCGGCACCCCGATGCCCATCGACAACAACCTGCCCATGTCGGTCGTGCGTGGCGGCAAGCTTTACCTCATCGGCGGCGAAACCGGCGGTGGCGAAATCGACGGCCGCTATTTCGGTCACCACGCGGACCTGCTGCTGATCGGCACCATGCGTTTGGCGCCTGTTGCGCCCAAATAGATTGACAAAATCACGAATCCGCCGGTTCCGCCCGATTTCCTGCCGATTCTCGCCCCTGATGCGGCCGATGGCCCAATCTGCTACGATTGGAAATCGGCACGCCGAACGATCCCCGCATCATTGGTGGCGACTGAGCTTCGCACCGAATCGAAATCAGGATAAACGGGTCCATTCCTCCCATGTCCAAATATCTCAACACCTTCCGGCTTGATGGCCGTGTCGCCCTGGTCACCGGCGGGGCTCGTGGCCTGGGCCGGATCATCGCCGAAACCCTCGCCGAAGCCGGTGCTTCGGTCGCCCTCACCGCCCGCGGCGGCGAATCGGCCGCGAAGGCCGCCGCCGAGATCGCGTCGCAATTCGGGGCCAAAACCCTGGGCCTTTCCGCTGATGTCGTCAATGCCGCTGACGTGCAGAAGGCCGTGGCCGATACCGTCGCCGCGTTCGGGCCGGTTGACGTGCTCGTCAACAACGCCGGCATCAACATCCGCGGGCCGATCGAAACCCTCGGCGAAGACGATTGGGACGCTGTCATCGACACCAACCTCAAAGGCGCCTGGCTCGCCTGCCGGGCCGTCGTGCCATCGATGAAACAGCGCCGCTGGGGCCGGATCCTGAACCTCTCCAGCATGATGGCCTCAATTTCGATGCCCGATCGCACGCCCTATTCGGCAAGCAAGGGGGGCATGTCGGCGATGACCAAATCGCTGGCCCTCGAGCTGGCACCATTCGGCGTGACGGTCAACAACCTTTGCCCCGGGCCGTTCGCCACCGAGATCAACACGCCGCTGTTGAACGACCCTGACGTCAACGCCCGGGTTGTCGGCAAGATCCCGATGGCCCGCTGGGGCAAGCCCGAAGAGCTGGGGCCACTCGCCCTGTTTCTGTGCGCGGAGGCCTCCAGCTTCGTCACCGGGGCCGATTTCACCATCGACGGCGGCTACACGGCTCAGTGACCAGCAGCACGTAAATACAACGACGACCAGAAGAACCGAACGAGAAACGGCAACGAACGAAGGACGACGCCGATGGAAACCTGGGCGGAAATCGCGATTCCCAAAGGCTTCAGGGCCGCCGGAATCACTTGCGGAATCAAGGTGTCGGGCAAAAAAGACATGGCCATGCTCGTGAGCGATCATCCCTGCACGGCCGCGGGCACTTTCACGCTCAACCGCGTGGCGGCTGCCCCGGTGCAGTGGGATAGGGCCCTGGTGCCGAACCACGGCCTGCGGGGCATTGTGGTCAATTCCGGTAACGCCAACGCCGCGACAGGGCAGCAGGGGCTCGACAACGCCGCGGCGATGGCATCGCTGGCCGCGAATCAGCTCGGATGCCGGGCCGACCAGGTCCTGGTCGCTTCCACCGGCGTCATCGGCCATCAGCTTCCGATGGACAAGATTGCGGCCGGTGTCGAAATGGCCGCCAAAGCCCTCACAGCCGAAGTCGAAGGCTTTCGCGATGCCGCGCACGCCATCACGACCACCGACACCGTGCCCAAAGTGGCGGGCACGACGATCCGCACCGCTGATGGCGAAGTGGTGCACCTGCTGGGTATCTGCAAAGGCGCGGCCATGATCGGCCCCCGCATGGCCACCATGCTGGCATTCCTCGTGACCGATGCCCGAATCCCTGAAAATCTCCTGCAGGAAGCCCTTTCGGAAGCCGTGGACGTCTCCTTCAATTGCATTTCGGTCGAAGGCCACGCCAGCACGAACGACACCGTCCTCGTTCTGGCCAACGGCCAGGCCATGGCCCGCCCGCTTCAGGGGTCAGATCTGGGCATGTTCAGGCAGGCTTTGAAGGATTTGTGCATTACGCTGGCACGCATGATCCCAGGCGACGGCGAAGGCGCCACGCACCGCATCACGATCGACGTGGAAGGCTGCATGAACCGCGACGAAGCCATGGCCATCGCCCGCGCTGTGGCCGACAGCCCGCTCGTGAAAACCGCGATTCACGGCGCTGACCCCAACTGGGGCCGCATCGTCTCGGCGGCCGGCTATGCCGGGGTCGATTTTCACGAGTCGGAAATGTGCCTGAAGCTCAACGGCTTTCCGCTCTATCACAAGGGCACGCCGCTCGACTTCGACGCCGCCGCGGTTTCGAAAAATATCCGCGAGAACCGCGAGACGCACATTCAGTTGATCTTCTACCGTGGCGGCACCCACGTCCGTTTCTGGACATGCGACCTGACCGCCGAATACGTCCACCTCAACGCCGATTACACCACCTGAATTCGAATTGCGATTCTCCCCGGCCGTTTCCGTTCGATCGACATTCACCAGTCGATCGTGCCGGAAAGGCCGGGCACGGTTCGAACTCCGGCCTTGATTTCGTCGCCCGCCGGTTCGAAACGTGATCGAGCCGCAAAGGCCCGGCCACGAGCTTCATCGGCCATGCGGTTCCAGGCATTGGCGTCAGGCACTGGTTGGAGCTTGCCGGCTCCGCCCCGAGCTGAGTCCGGATCCGGTTTCGACCGCGAAACTTCCGGTTCCCTGGCATGGCCATCCAGTTCATTTTTGGAAATCGCCTCAAGGCGATTCGCATTGATCCGGGCATCGGCCAGTTCCGCTTCGGTCAGGCCGCCGGACGATATCGCTTTCGAATACCAGTCGGCAGCCGTATCGAAATTGCCTGCCTGCATTTCGACATAGCCGCGTGCCGCCAGAATTCTGGCCTGCAATCGCAGTTTCAGTTGCGGTTCGATTCCCACGGCCCGCTCCAGTTTCGCCTCTGCCTCATCAAGTCGTTCTCTCGCACGACCCGGCCGGTTTCGAATCGCCTCGATCAGGGCGATGTCATATGCGAACCCTGGCTCGTTCGGCTCTCGCCCGGCTGCAAATGCCAATATCGCTTCGGCCCGCGTCAGATCGCCCGCGCTGGCTGCCGACCATGCCGATTCCGCGATCGTTTCGAAATCGGCGGTTCGTTCCGTTCTCGAACAGGACTGCATCAGGAGCACAAGAACCGAAACCGCCGAATGCCATCGAAATTCGACGCCGATTCGGCGTTTCGAAAGCGCGATGATCCCGGCACATTCGCTGATCAGGAAACACACGACAGTCAGCAGCGCCATTCGCATCGGAAATTGACCGATTCGCCACTGGGATCCCGCACTCCGGAAATTCATTCGTTCGACCGGACCGACGATCGCCAGCGCCAATTCCCACGCTTCGAAATCGTCTGACCCCGCCGCGATCATTTTGCCGTCAGTCAGTCCTGCGAGTCGTTTCGCCAGTTCGTCATTCCGGGCCGATCGGGCCGGATTGCCTGTCCGTTTGTCCATCCACGGCACATTCGAGCCGGCCTGTTGAGGGAATGTCGCTCCCGGCGATGCATCGTCGCCGAAGGTCACGAAATGCAATCGCCATTTCCGGCCCGCCAGTACTTCCGTGATGTCGTCCGCCGGTTCACGGCTCGGTTCGCCATCGGTCAGAAAAACGACGTGCGTCGCCACATTCGTATTCCCGGCCTGATCGTCACTCATGGCATTCGAAACGGCGCGCAGGGCCGCGTCCCAATCCGAACCGGTCGGCCGGATCATGTCCGTCCGGGTTTCGTTCACGATCTCTTCCAGGCCCTGCCAGTCGTCGGTCCAGCCCGATTCCGGAACCGCCCGGCCACTGAACCGCACGATCGCGGCTCGAGCACCCGGCTCCAGCGAAAGCCGGCCGATCAGGCCCCGGGCCATTTTGCCGGCAGCCGCCAGCCGGGAACCTTCCGCCGCATCGCCAGCCGACATGCTCGGGCTGGCGTCCAGCAAGATGAGCCAGCGCGATGTGACCGGCTCCGATGCCTCGGCGAACGTTCGCGACGATGACATCGCCGACATCACAGCGGCGATCAATCCCCCGAAAGCCGCAGCCGAAACTGCTGCCCGAAACAGCGAGCCTGGCGAATGATTCCATTTCGGAACGCCCGCACGAACGCTGATCACAGCTGCGGCAATCCACCATCCCAAAGCCAGGATCAGGCACGCGGTCGCGGCGGAAGGCCAGTCGGAAACCTCGCCGGCATCGCCCGCGAATTTCTCTATCGCCGCCTCAACGATCGCCGTTCGGTCGCTGCCCGCTTCGCCGTCGATGACGGCACCGCCAGATCGGATCACGAGCGATTCCAGAAGCTGCCGTGAAGCCTCGCCACGCGCCCGGCTGGCGGGCGATTCGTCGGGTTCGGCCGGCAAATCCAGCCGCAGCCAGTTCACCCGGATCCGTGATTCGAGAAGTTCGGGTACCACATCCGCAAGTCGAAAGGACGTTTCCTCAGGCGGATTCTCCCGGCCGTCCGAAACGACGAGAATCGAACGGGCTTGCCTGTTCGAAGCGACAGGCAATGCCTCGGTGGCCAGAACCAGGCCGTCGCCCAGGCTCGTGCCGTCTTCGCCGGGCAATGCCGGTGAAATCTGCTTCAGGGCATCGATCAGGAATCGTGAGGAAGTCGAAGACGGGCCCATACGATCGGCATAGCCTGCCACACGAACCACGGCGAAACGGTCCTGAGGCCGTGCGGCGACGGCCTGGGCCAGATCGTCCGCCAGAATCCTCAACCGCGCAGCGCTCCGCCCCGGGTCGACGATCGACATGCTGCCCGAACAATCGAGCACGACAGACCAGAAGTGCCCACGCTTTGGAGGGTTCAGTGCTTCGAACACAGGCCGGACCGGACCGGCGATCGCCAGAATCGCGCAGACGAAACCCGCAGCCAGCAAAGCTGGCACGACCCAGCGCGCGAACCGGAAACCCCTTCGGCCGACATGCCGACCCGCTTCCCATCCCGCCGCGACAGCTGCGAAAGTGACCGGTCGAAGCAATTCCCGGGCGACGGGCAAAACGGCCAGCGGCAAAAGCACCAGCCATTCAGGCCGCGGAAACAGGCTTAGCGGATTGCCGGATCCCCAGAACATGCCGAACGGCCCCCGCTTGAAAGGACGTTTCGCACGGCGACGACGCGAGTCAATGCCTGGCGGGGGTCATCGTCGACGACGGTCAGGTGCCCCATCTTACGCCCCGGCTTGGCCCCGGCCTTGCCGTAAAGGTGCAGCTTCACGCCGTCGTCGCTGGCCAGGGCAGCCGCCCAGGCAGGCTCGCCGGCGGCCCACACGTCGCCCAGCAGGTTCGCCATGCAAGCCGGGCGTTCCGCCCCGGTGTCGCCGACGGTCATGCCCGCGAGAATCCGGGCCTGTTGCTCGAACTGGCTCGTCGTCGCCGCTTCGATCGACCAGTGCCCGGAATTGTGCGGCCGGGGGGCAAGTTCGTTGACGACCAGCTCGCCGTTGCCGGTCAGAAACAGCTCGACGGTCATCAGCCCGACGTGATCGAGCGCTTCGACGACCTTCCGCCCAATGGCACGCGCCTCGACCGTCGTCACCGGGCCGAAAGGCGCTGGATGGATCGTCCAGTCGAGAATATGGTTCGTATGGTGATTCCACATCGGCCCGAAAAACGCCACGTTGCCGAACAGGTCGCGGGCGGCGATGATCGAAAGCTCGGCCTGAAACTTCACGACCGATTCCGCCACGCAGGGCCGCCGTCCGAGGGAATTCCAGGCGTCAGCGAGATCCTCCGCCCGTTCGACTTTCGTCTGTCCCTTGCCGTCGTAACCCTCGGACGCCGTCTTGAGAATCAGCGGAAAACCGACCTCTGCGGCGACTCCGTCGAGGTCCGAGTCAGCACTTACGACACCCCAGAAAGGCAGCGGGATGCCGAGGGAAGTGAGAAATCGCTTCTCACGGATCCGGTTCTGGCTGACCCAAAGCCCTTTCCAGCCGGGGCGCGTGGCCACGCCACGCTTTTCGAGACGAAACAGCGTCCGCGCCGGCACGTTTTCGAATTCGACGGTCACATGCCGGCACATCGCGGCCAGGCGGTCGATCGCGGCCGGGTCATCCCATCGGCCCACGAGCGGTTCGGCGCCCACCTGGGCCGCCGGGCAGTTCCTGTCGGGGTCGAGCACGACGACGCCAAAGCCCATCCGCATGGCCGCCTGAGCGAACATGCGCCCAAGCTGGCCGCCGCCGATGAGCCCGAGCCGGTCGCCAGATTTTGCCGTAATGGTACGCATTTTGGTCAGCTCGCCGGGTTGCCGCCGGATGGGTCCGCGGGCTCCTGAGCGACTTCGGCCGTCTGGCGGGCTCGAAAGGCTTTCAGGGCTTCGCGAACGGCGGGATCGGTGAGGGCCACGATCGAAGCAGCCAGAATTCCGGCATTGGCCGCGCCTGATTCGCCGATCGCCAGCGTGCCCACCGGGACGCCTTTCGGCATCTGCACGATCGAATAGAGCGAATCGATGCCCTTCATCGTGCGGCTTTCCACAGGTACGCCCAGCACAGGCAGCCACGTGAGCGCGGCGACCATGCCCGGCAGGTGGGCGGCACCACCCGCGCCGGCGATGATGACCTTCAGGCCCCGATCCGCCGCCGTGCGGGCATAATCGAACATGCGTTCGGGCTTGCGATGCGCCGAAACGACCTTCGCTTCGAAAGGCACTCCGAGCATTTCGAGCATCTCGGCGGCTTTGCTCATCGTGGGCCAGTCCGAAGTCGAACCCATGATCAGGCCGACCAGCGGGGGGCGAGCAGTGTCTGTCGGCGGCTGGCTCATCGTCTTCCGAACAGGTCCGGTCGATCAAAAAAAGCGGCCGTTGCATGTTCAGGGCCGCTGCGACTTCCAATACCGAAGGTGGGACTCGAACCCACACGCCCTTGCGGGCACCGGATTTTGAATCCGGCGCGTCTGCCATTCCGCCACTTCGGCCAGCTTCTCGCCCCGAATCATACCTGAATCGCGAGCGAAGTCAACGACCGGGTCGAGAACGGTTTGCGGTCCTCCCGCGGCTCAACGGTCGATGACCGAGGCGATCTTGCCGCAGTCCACGATGATCTGCTGGAAAACCTCCGGCGTGATCGTCTGCGAACCGTCCGACATCGCCTTGCGCGGGTCTTCGTGCACTTCCAGGATCAGACCGTCGGCCCCGGCCGCGACCGATGCCTTGCACATCGAAGGCACCAGCGATGCCTTGCCCGTGCCGTGCGAGGGGTCGACGATCACCGGAAGGTGCGTCTTCTGCTTGAGATAGGGAACGGTCGTCAGCGGCAGGGTGAACCGCGTGTGATCCTCGAACGTGCGGATGCCACGCTCGCACATGATCACGTTCGGGTTGCCACGGTCCAGAATGTACTCGGCCGCCAGCAGGAACTCGTCCATCGTGGCGCTCATGCCGCGCTTGAGCAGGGCCGGCTTGCCCGACTCGCCCACCGCCTGCAGCAACTGGTAGTTCTGCATGTTACGGGCACCGATCTGCAGCACGTCGGCATATTCGGCGACCATCGGAACATGTTCAGGGGCCATGACTTCCGTCACGATGGCCAGGCCCGTGGCATCGCGTGCCTCGGCCAGCATCTTAAGGCCGTCCAGCTTGTGCCCCTGGAAGCTGTAGGGGCTCGTCCGGGGTTTGAAAGCGCCGCCTCGAAGGGCATGCGCGCCAAGGGCCTTCAGCTTTTTGGCGATCGAAATGATCTGTTCCCGGCTCTCGACCGAGCAGGGGCCCGCGATCATGGCGATCGACTTGCCCCCGATGGTCAGCCCCAGGGCCGTCACCACGGTCGGCTCGCTGCGAAGTTCCCGGCTGGCCCGCTTGTAGGGGTCCATGATCGGAAGCACTTTCTCGACTCCCGCCAAAGGTTCCAGGGCTTCGACCAGTCCAGGCCGTTCCTCGCCGATCGCGGCCACGACCGTCTGATGCGTGCCGTGAATGACCTGGGGCGTCAGCCCAAGCTCCTTGACTCGTGACACGACGTTCTCGACCTGTTCCTCGGGGGCCTCGCTCTGCATCACCACGATCATCTCTGTCGACACTCCTGTTGGTTGCCCTGGGCTCGAAAAATCAGGGCGGACCCGATTTCGATCAGGCCCGCCCATCGATGAGTTGTGGCCGCCCGACGGGCAACCCGTCGACCGCCCTTAGGACAGCCACCTCTGGTTATCGTGATTCACTCGATCACCTCCCTTCGTACTTCGTTCGCTCTTTTCCACGGGAGTCCAGCCTCGTGTGGTCCAGAGAAATCGTCCGTCGCGTTACGTGGGACGCGACACGATCCGCCGGAAAGGGAGAACTTCCCGACGGCTGATACTAGTATAGCCTGTCGGATCACCCGGGTATCAAGCCCAATCCGAATCGGCGAATTTCGGCGATGCGGCAAGCCCTGATTCTTCCAGCCTCACGGACACTTCCTCAATGAGACGCGAGACTTCGAAGGCAAGCTCGCGAATGCCCGGTTCCTCGCCTCGACACCCTGCCAGCCTGCGCCGGTGATATTCCAGATAATCGCCCGGCGATGCGTTGAACGCCGCCCAGAAAGCCGGGTCGCCCGCCTTCCCGTCGTTCGAAACCGAAGCGAGATTCTGCCGCTGATCTGCCAGCGCGACACCCCTGACGGCTTCGCTGGAATGACGCAAGTGCCTGATATGGTCACGCTTGCGATCGATCCACGGGCGTTTTACGCCGCTCGCGTCGGCCTTGGTTTCGCTCAATGCCGCCACGATTTCATGAACTTCGGGGCCGAACGCCGCTCGTAATTCCTGCGGGTCGATCTGGGTATCTTCCAGAATGTCATGCAGCAACCCGGCGATCACGACCGGCTCGGCGAACCCGAGCCGCTCCAGATTCGCCGCGACTTCGATGCAATGAATCACATAGGGCAGCCTGGAGTTCTTGCGAGTCTGCCCGGCATGCCATCGAAACGCAAGGCTCAGAGCCTTTGACCAGGCCCCGTCTTCGAACGGACCGATCATTCCGAACCGACCCGCCGCAGCGGGACTGCCACGACTGTTTGCTGATCGAGCCGCGCGATCGACCGGGCGAGTTCCGCCGGATGAGTCACGCACGCCAGATGGCCGAATCCCGAAACGGTGAAGAGCCGTGAACCGATCGACTCCGCGAGCCGCACCTGGGACTGAAACGGCTCGATCGTGTCCCGATCGCCCGCCAGTACCGAAACAGGAATACGCGATTCGGCGCACTTCGTCGTCGCCCTGGCT
>Ga0172376_10009137_pt1 | contig 10253 bp, 8 predicted proteins | sample Lak35m_FD_121114 | JGI IMG/M metagenome (GOLD analysis project Ga0172376, IMG submission 121114) | Freshwater microbial communities from Kabuno Bay, South-Kivu, Congo - kab_092012_35m | ecosystem: Environmental > Aquatic > Freshwater > Lake | place: Democratic Republic of the Congo: South-Kivu... | reverse complement strand
AATGTGTATAAGCGCAATAAAAGCCTGTTATTCACCCAAAACGCCCTATTCCGAGAGCGTCCATCCTAGCTTTTGGTGAATGACACGCAATAGCTCGGTTGGGCGTGTGCTCCCGATCATCAACTTCTCACCGCTCTTCAGCGTTAATTCAACCCCTTGGTTGCCCGAAATGGCGATCATGTTGTGCTTCCATAACGGGAACGCGAAGCGTATTCCCCAACCACCATATTCCCAAATGGCGTTGAAGGTGCGCATCTGCACATCGGTGATGTCCTCAAACTGAATCACGCGACGATAGGGCGGGAACAGCACCAAGATGTCGTCCGCGTGCACGGCAACGCTCATCGGCACAAACAAGAAATACGCCGGGAACACGATGCCTATCGTGCCAAAAATCAACCAGACTGCCCAGTTTGGGGCGGGGTCCGTGCCGACGGGATGCCCCATGATTATCTGCTGGGCGAAGACAACCCAAGCAGAAACTGCCAATAACAAGATGAACACAAGTAGGTAGAGCATTCGATTGTATTGCTTTTCATGGTACAGTTGCATCTTGGGTTTGCCCTCTCCCTAATTTCTAGGGTGATCTTCCCACGTTCAATGAAGATTATTGTAGCATTGTTTTTGCCTAGCAGTACAATAATGGGTAGAGGTTGCTGCTAACGGCAAATGCCTTGAAAATTGCGCTACCAGAGAAGAGGATTTATGACCCTTTCACCTTATCAACAGATTCGCCAACGTGCGACTCAAGCTGTGATACGCAATTCAGTATTGAGCTGGCAAACGGTTTTAACTGTTTCGGTGAGTGTGCTCCTGTTTTTATTTGCCGGCGACAGCGTTAGCTTTGACTTTTGGCAACCCTGGTTTTGGTTGATTGGCGGGGGCTTGGCAGAAATTGCTTGGGTGGTTGCCTCTGTCACCGATCCCCAAGCCATACGGGCTATGGTCGTGCGCGAGCTTGAACGCAAGGTTGACCTGAACAGCATTCAGAACGAAGTTTCCCGCCAGCGCATAAGGGATGCCATGGAATATCGCAACAGCATGTTTGACTTGGTGGGGCAACATCAAGGGGCTATGCGCATGAGCCTGAGCCAAACGGTTGATGATGTCGAAAATTGGATCGCCCACATGTACAGTCTGGCACAACACATTGACACGTTGGACGCGAATGAATTGGTGGAGCGCGACCGTCGCGCCGTCCCTCAACAGATTGACAACACCAAGAATCGCATCCAACAAGAGGATGACCCGCAAGTACGGGCAGACTTGGAGCGTAAACTTATGCAACTAGAACAGCAGCGGTCTAATCTGGATGCAACCGTTCAAGGGATGAAACGCGCGGAGATTCAGCTCGAAAGCACGCTCGCTTCTTTGGGGACGATCTATGCGCAGATGTCCTTGATCGGCACGAAGGATGTAGACAATGCCCGCACCCAACGCCTTCGACTTGAGATTCAGGATGAAGTCGCCGGCTTGCAAGATACCCTAGACGCCATTGACGATGTACAAAGCCAATCTCTGCGGGTGAAAGGTTAAGGGGATGTCCTCGTTCTCGTGATGATGTGTTGCGTTCAGCAGGGAGACCTAACCGCATGCCGAAGTTGAACTTGCTTGCTCCTCTCGTGTTGTTCATGTTGAGTGCATGCGCCCCTGTTCCCGCTACCCCAGAGCGCGTGGTGATTCCGACTGCCACGCTGGCACCCATCGCAAGCCAACCGCCGCGCCTAACCGCCACCTCCATCTCCACGCGCAAGCCCCTACACACTTTCACGCCCATTCCCCCCACCCCGTCTGAAACACCTACCCGCACTGACATACCACCCATCATCGCCATGGTGAATGCTCAACAGAATGTCAATGTGCGCTCCGGTCCAGGGGTGGACTTCAGCGACATCATTGTCCTAGCACCCACTACGCGCGTGGAGGTGCTGGGGCAAAGCAGTGACGGGCGTTGGTACAATGTGTTAATGAATGATGGACAAGAAGGTTGGGTTGCTGCCAGCTTGTTGAGCCTGTTGCCCACCCCCACCCCACCCGTGATGTTGTTCGCACAAACCCCCACCCCTGTGAGCGCGTCCGCCACGCTCCCACCCAGCAGCGCGAATACCACGCCAGACGGGTACACCGTCACACCGTCCCCCACTCCAAGCGCGACCCGCTCGTTAGCGGTGGACGCAAGCGTGCTACCCGTCATTGATATGCTCTCGATTGAGCAAACTGCCACCGCCTTGAGCGGGTTCATCGTGCCCACTGCCACGCGCCCCCCTGCCACACAGGCACTGACGCTCTCTCCTGTTGCCACCATGAATGGAACGGCACAAGCGAGAGGGGCAAGCGTGCAAAAGGGGGTCGATGTGCTCGCCTACTGCGATAACCCTGCCTTGGGCACCCCCCCCACCACCTTAGCGGCGGGTTCCACGATCGACATTGTTTGGCGGTGGTTTGCCATTACCGAGCAACAAGTGCTCGACCATTTAGCCGCGTCCCTCTACAGCGTGGAACTGGATGATGTCCCCATCCGACAGCTCAATAGCTATCGTTCCAGCATCAAGCAGGGTGGGAATGGCTATTTCGTGGAATGGTATGTTCCGACCGCGCCATTAGAGGCAGGGGAGCATGTCATCACCTATAGCGTCACTTGGACAACGCGCGTCTTTGATGGCTACGCCTACTTTGGACCCGGTAGCGCCACGCTCACGGAGAGTGGAACGTGTACCTTCACGGTGCAGTAGCCCGCGCCTCTTTCTTTCGCCTGCGCTCAGGTGGGTGGGGGATGGGGCGTGGAAAAATGCCTACCAATCCGCTCGCGCGAGGTGCCCTCCAGTGAGGAATGAACCCACACCACAAGAGCCATTGCCCATGACACACTCGATCACGTTTCGGTTGATTGCCCCTGCCGACATCCCCATGCTCCATCGCTGGCGCAACACGCCCCACGTCGCGCAATGGTGGCAACCTCCCACCCTAGACTATCCCACCGCGCTAGAAGAATACACCTTCTACATGCGCCCTGATTCGGGCGTACAAGCGTACATCATAGAGCTTGACCAGCACCCAATCGGCTATATGCAGGCGTGGCAAGTCCAGCAGTTTCCCGATTACAACCCGTTTGTCGCGCTTTCCCCCCATACCACCGGTCTGGATTTGTTCATTGGAGAGGCGCGTTATCTGTATCGGGGCTTGGGCGCACACCTCATTCACACCTTCATTCAAGCGCATGTCTTCACCCATCCGAGCGTGCCCGATTGCATCATTGACCCGCTCCCAGACAACCGCTCTGCCATCCGCGCCTATGAAAAGGTGGGCTTCGTTCACGAAACCACCTTCCAGCATGAGGGAAGTTGGGTGTATTTCATGCGCCTCACCCGTGCCACGCTCAAGCCACTTCCCCCCTTGCCGTTGCTAGAGTGACAACATTGATTGACGTGGGTATCTCGGTTACACTGTGTGGCAAATGAGCTACACCTATTGTTATTGAGGGAAATCGCATGAGTAAAAAGTTTATTTTGGCGTTGGATCAAGGCACCACCAGTTCGCGCGCCATCTTGTTTGACCATGACGGAAACATCGTTGCCACCGCTCAACAAGAGTTCACCCAGTATTATCCTCAACCCGGGTGGGTGGAGCATGATGCCAACGAAATTTGGGGCAGTCAGTTGAGCGTGGCGCAACAAGTCTTACAGGCGCAACAGGTTCAAGCGCAAGAAGTTGCCGCCGTCGGCATCACCAACCAACGCGAGACCACCATCGTATGGGATCGAGCGACAGGCGAGCCAATTCACCCCGCGATTGTGTGGCAAGACCGCCGTACCTCCCAGTTTTGTGATGAGCTGAAGGCAGAAGGTTTCGACCAGACCATCTTGCAACAGACGGGCTTGGTGACGGATGCCTACTTCAGCGGGACCAAACTCAAGTGGATACTGGATCATGTCGAGGGGGCACGCGCTCGCGCGGAACGCGGTGAATTGGCGTTTGGCACGGTGGATTGTTTCCTCGCGTGGCGGTTGAGTGGCGGACAGTTGCACCTCACCGATGTATCCAATGCCTGCCGTACCATGCTGTTTGACATCCACCGCGAGGAGTGGTCAAGCGATATTCTGGAACGCCTCAATATTCCGCCCCAAGTCTTGCCCCAAGTGATGCCCTCCAGCATGGTCTATGGTGAAACTGCCAGCGAGTGGTTTGGCGGTCACATTCCGTTGGCAGGCATCGCCGGGGATCAACAAGCGGCAACCTTTGGGCAAGCAGCTTTCCATCAAGGGATGGCAAAGAACACTTACGGCACGGGGAGCTTCTTGTTGATGAACACGGGTAGCCAAGCGGTTACTTCTCGCAATAAACTCTTGACCACCATTGCGTGGCAATTGCAAGACGCGCCGGTTCAGTACGCCTTAGAGGGGAGCATCTTCATCACGGGGGCAGCAGTGCAATGGCTACGGGACGAGTTGCAACTCATCCGTGATGCCCAAGAAACCGAAGCCCTTGCCACCAGCGTAGCAGACAGTGGCGGGGTGATGGTGGTGCCGGCGTTCGCAGGCTTGGGTGCGCCTTACTGGGATCAGTACGCTCGCGGGACCATTGTTGGGCTAACGCGCGGAAGTGGACGGGCGCACATCGTGCGTGCCACGCTCGAGAGCATGGCGTATCAAACCCGTGATGTGGTGGAAGCAATGTTAGCGGATGGGGATTTCGGCTTGAAAGCGTTGCGCGTGGATGGCGGTGCCGTCCGCAATAACTTCACGATGCAGTTTCAAGCGGACATCTTGGGTGTGCCGGTGGAACGCCCTGCCGTCACCGAAACCACCGCGCTGGGTGCTGCTTATCTGGCAGGGTTGGCAGTGGGCTTCTGGCAATCCCAAAGCGAGATTGCCACCCAATGGAAACTAGAACGCGCCTTTGAGCCAACCATGTCCGCTGACCAACGTGAGACGCTTTATGCCCAATGGAAACGCGCGGTTGAGCGTTCGCGCGGGTGGGCAGAATAGGCATAGAGCGGTCTCTATGCCTAAGCCTGCTTAACTTAGATGGAAGCGAGGTAGGTGAGCAATGCTTCGCGGTCGGTCGCGCTCATGCCAATGAACGCATCGCGCGAGGCTTGCGCTTCGCCCCCATGCCACAAGATCGCTTCACTCAGGTTGCGGGCACGCCCATCGTGCAAGTAGTAGGTGTGTCCGTTCACCGTCTCAAACAAGCCAATCCCCCACAGCGGAGCGGTGCGCCATTCGCTTCCGCTCGCTTGGAAATCCAACTGCCCATCCGCCAAGCCTTCGCCCATGTCATGCAGTAGCAAATCGGTGAAGGGTGCAATCGTCTGATTGGACAACTGGGGAACGGTGGGATGAATCCCCGTTGTGACTTGTGGGAGGTGACAGGTGCTGCACTGCGCTTGCACGAACAACGCTTCTCCGCTTTGGAATTGGGGCGAAGTGGTGTTGCGTTGGGCAGGCACCCCTAGCGTTTGGGTGTAGAACGCCACCTTTTGTAATACCTCGTTGGTCACTTCCGGCGTGCCCCCGTTTGGCAATCCCAAGCAATCCACTTGTGCGGCGGTGCAGGGATTGCCCATGAAGATGCTGGTCGTCAATCCCATGTCGCCATTGAACGCGCCGGCGGTTTGTTGGAGCAGGTGGGGTTGATTTGCTTTCCATCCGAAGTAACCCAGTGCAAGCTGATTGTTGAAGAAGTCCCACACGTAGTTAGGTTTGCCAGAGATGCCGTCCCCATTGCTGTCGTTGGGGTCTGCAACGGCGAGGATGGTATCTTCTGAAATCGCCTCCAGTAAGCCCAAGCCGTAAATCTGGTTGCCCACACGTGGCGAGTAGGTGATGCCGTCCGCCAGTGCCCCATCTGACAAGCCTTCAATGCGGTAACTGGGGGCACGCAAGCTGTACGGCGTGCCGTCGGCAAACGTACCGCTCACTTCGGTATACTCAATGGCGATGCTCCCTTCGGCTTGATAACCGGCGATGCTCATGTCTTGAAGTTGCCCCCCGTAGATGGGGTCGGCAAGCGTTTCGCCATGTAGCCCCTGTTGGTTGATTGCCAAGCGGATGAGCAAGCCACCCCCCTGTGCCAGCGGTTGCCCGCGCCCATCCGCCACATGGCAACCCTCGCATGAGGTCGCGTTCAAGATCGGACCCAACCCATCACTGATGGCATCCACCGTGCCGAGCGGTTCAAATACCATGGCGAAGAATTCATCCCCTTCGTCATGGGCGGTGATTTGGGCGTCGTTCAGGTTATTGAGCGCGTGGGCAAACGCATCAGCGGTGAGGTCATCAAAGGTATGGTCGCCCCCCGCATAAACGAGGAGAGCCTCTTCAATGGCGACTGCTCCCGCTTGGTTCTGGTTGTTATGGTTATTGTCGCGGTTGCGCTGTCCATCGCCGCGTCGTCCGTCACCACGTTGCCCATCACCGTGTTGCCCATCATTGGGGCTCGGCGGAGGTGGGTTTTGTTGTGCGAAGCTGATGCTGGCACTCAAGAGCAAACAAATAAGCGTTATACTGGCAAAAACTTTCCACATGATTGTGACTCCTCTACATCAATACGGTCAAGTGAATTTGAAGTTACTGCCACTATAGCGTGTGGTTGTCAAGAGACCGTACAAACCATGTAATCTATTTGTAAATTCATTGGGAGACGGAGCGCACAGGGTTTGATAGAGATTGTCCCTTGCGTAGCGGATAAATATCGTTTAACATCGCGCTCTGTTGTTCGCCGCTGTAGCTCAGCTGGTAGAGCAATGCACTGAAAATGCATGGGTCGACGGTTCGAGTCCGTCTGGCGGCAACGCAAAAAGCCACACGTCACGGTGGCTTTTTTGTTTTGTATGACTTGGTGCATCAACGCTCGGCACGCGCGGTGCTGTTGCGCACGACTCACTAGGGAACGCCCCCCCACCGTCCCCCGCACATTCGAGGAAGGTACAAGGGGGCACATCACGAATAAAACCGTTGGCGGATTTCCTCCACGCTCATGAATTGGGCGGCGGTGCGAATTTCCTCTAAGCGGGCGTGAATGTCCGTCGGGCGGATGTCGTCAAACAACGCCACCCATTCAGTTGACCAAAACGGCAGTAACTCGGTGGTGATCTTGCTTGCCAAGCGCACCAGCTTGGGGTAAAGCGTGCGCTCAATGAACAGGCGTTCGGCAACTTTGGCGTTCGCTTCGGTGGCGTTGTCGCTCACCATGCCGACGGGGATGCCAAACAGGTTCAAGATTTCATCGCGGTGTGCTTTGCGCCCCTGTAAAAAATCTAGGTCGGTGTGACTGTGGGTGATGCTTTGCCACTTGACGCTTTCGCCCCGCAAGAAGGCGGTTTTGCGCTGGGTGCCCCCATAGCTACTGCGCCATTCACGCTGCACGCGCTCATAGTCGGTATCGCTGAGGGTGGGCGGAAGCGTGACGATGCCGGCGGGGATGCCGTTCTCTTGCCCAAACGTGTTGCGATTCCACTCCGCCATTGCGCGGTCGCTGGTGATGGCGACTTGCCCCGCCAGCAACGGGGACGCGCCGTAATAATCATCCAGCGGATGCCAGCGTTTGAAGTGGATCACCTCGACGCGCTCCAGCGGTAGCCGTTGCCCGTTCACTTGATAGACATACCCCCGCACGAAGTCGGTTTCGTCCGGCACAATTGCCACGCGGTCGGCGCGTAGCACCCAAATTTCTTGCGGGATGCCCTCGCTTCCAGCTAAAAACCAGTAGGCGTTCCCTGTCAACTCCAAAGAGCCGATGGTCTGCTCGATCAAGTCGAACGCGCTCAAGGTGGGGTTGGGGTGTTGGAGCAGGCGCGCGAGGGGGTGGGCATTGGGGAGCGGTTGGCGTGCTTCATCCAGCAATTGCAACGGCACGTGCGCACACGCTTCGGCAATGCGATTGACGGCATAATACACCCACGACGACGTGAGGTAAGTTTGCGCTTGGCGGTGACGGTCTTCCAGCGTGGGAAAGCTATATCCGTTGTGGCGTGCCACCGCCCCCAAGTGGGGAGCAGGGCGCAAGCGGTTGGGCTTGTTTAGCCACCGTGTGAAAATGTTTGGCATGTTGGTCTCATCCTCTCAAGGGGTGGGAAGCTACGCCCCCCACCCGTCCCGCGCTTAAATCTCAACGAGGTAAAATTGTCCAATGTTCTGGCTAGAGTAGACCGACACTGTTCCCTGTCCGCTCTGTTGTGCACGCCATTCCAGCGTGAAGGTGTGTGTGCCGGGCGCAACATTGGGCAACCACGACATGATCGAGATGCTCTCGTTGCGGTTGATGGATTCCCCATAGTTGAGAAGCCAACGCCCGTTTCCGTCGGTGTGCCCCGTGGGGACAACCCCATCAATCTTATAGCGAAAGCCCACCCCCTGACGGTAGGGCAACTGCACATAGCAATTCAACCCGATCATCAGGGGCAAACCGTGTGTTTCCATCGTGATCGAAATTGGCGGGTCGAACGGCACAAACGCGGTGCTACTCGTGCCATACGAGGTGGTGAACTCAAACAGGGTGACGGCGGGACGGCGGCTATGTAGCCACAACATGCGGTCGCGCAGTTCCCCGTTGAGGTCGTCGGCAGTCACCAGGTCGCCGGTTTGCCATGTGCGCGGAGTTGTCCAGTCGGTCATGGTGGCACGCCCTAGCCCAAGTTGATGAGCGCACTGGCAACGGTTGCCTCGTTGCGGTTGAACGCCAAGCGCACGGTGGCGGTCAATTGATAGCTGTCGGTGTAGGGCAAATACGTGAGGTCAACGCTGACGCGCCGACGGTAGCCCACATACCACCCTGGACGGTAAACGCAGATGGCACTTCCGCGCGTGTTGTTGACGACGGTACTACTGACCTTCCCTAGCGCGGTGGTCTTGTCTGGCATTTCCGCGCTCACCAGCACGCTTGCCCCGTCCACATTGCCGATTTGCCCGGTGAAGGCGGTGGCATGCGGTCCCGCTTTGTCCATCGTGACGAATTCCGAAAGCCCCAACAAGCTGGCATAGACGCTCCCGTCCACAATCCAAGCGAGGTCTTGGGGGCGGGCGGCGTAACGCATGGGGAGCGCGAAGCGTGCTTGGCGCAGGGTTGCCAAACTCAAGGGCGCGTTGGCATTGATGGCGTTGGTGAGCGCGGTTTTGCGTAGCCCATCAAACGCCATGAAGCGTTCGTTGGTGGCAGGGGTGGCACCGTCGCGGTTGATATTGCCCGTCGTGGCGATGTCCCCGTTCAACAGCACGTGGTCAATGCTGTCACTGAGGGCACGCATCGCTTGTTCGCGGTACAAACTCAAGACTGGCAAGACGGCATCTTCCACCAATTCCGCACTAAAGCCCACGCGCAACGCCAGCTTTTTCGCCTCAAGGCGCACCACGTTAGTCCCAATTTTGCTGTCGGGGATGGGGTTGGTTGCCCCCAACGTCAGTTGTGCCTCATCGCGGGTTTCGCCCACATAGTACACGGTGGGGTCGGTACTTTCCGCTGGTAGCTCAAACGGGTTGGAGGGCATCTCGATGCTGGGGAACAAGGGCAAGATCACGTTATCCAACCGCGCGCGCGACCACACTTGCGCACTCCACAAATCTGCCACCCACTCATCCCCAAAGCCCACTTGCGTGCTGTAGGAAAGCTCGTCGGACTTGATCGCGGTCAGGCGTTCGGTGGTGAGCTTGTGCGCCAGCGCGTTGCTGTACGATTCGCTCACCCCTTTGAAGTGCTTGGTGTGGCTTAAGAGCAAGTAACCGTGTAACAAGTCGGTGGCGGTCAAGTCGTCATAGGGACTGCTGACGCGCACGCGCGGGGCGGTGTCTTGAGTGGCATGGGGGAGGCGTTTGAGGGTGGGTTGCTGTTCCATCGTGGGTTGTCCTGTGTGAGTGGGTAAGTTGCTGGAAGGGGTGGGTTGTGCCAAACGACTGAAGTCTAGCCCCAGCGTTTTGTAGGCGGCTTGTACGGTGGCGACATGCGTATAGCGTGGCTCGGCGGGGGTGGGGGTCAGGCTTCCTTCCACGAGGGGCCAACGCTTGATGCGCCCGTCCGCTTCACGCTCAACCAAATGCGGAAGGCTTCCGCTTGACCACGCCAACGCGCCCTGCTCGATCAGGTGTTGGACAGCTTGCACGTAGTGATGGCGCAGGTGGAGTTGCGCCTCCGCCCAGATGCCAACTTCATCCGCGCGCAGGTCAATGATTTGCCCAACAACGGCGGTCTTGAGCGCGTCATCTTGCCCGTGTTGATACAAGACGGGGCGCACGGCGTACCAGTCTAGCGCGAGGTCGGTT
>Ga0172376_10009135_pt1 | contig 10255 bp, 8 predicted proteins | sample Lak35m_FD_121114 | JGI IMG/M metagenome (GOLD analysis project Ga0172376, IMG submission 121114) | Freshwater microbial communities from Kabuno Bay, South-Kivu, Congo - kab_092012_35m | ecosystem: Environmental > Aquatic > Freshwater > Lake | place: Democratic Republic of the Congo: South-Kivu... | reverse complement strand
TCTTCTTCCGTCAGCTCGATCGTCGCAGCAACCCGCATGGCAATCCTCCTTGTGATCTATCAGACTGCCATCAAACACCACTCAGCAACATTGGTTTCGATAATTCACTCCAATTTAATGACACTACACTAGCTCGTCGTGACTTCAGACAGACATTCACCGAAACTTCGTATCAGCTTGCCTGACGTAGCCACAGATCGTTGAACAGGAACTCATCAATTCACGGCAGTTCCGTAATTTCGAATTCTCTGATCGGGCGAACCGTGAAACAATACTGATGGTTAAACCTATTTTGACTCTGCAATCTTCCATATCAACATATGCCCGGCAGAATCAGCAGAAATACAGAAGCGTCGATCCGACAATGTGACAAATGGCAACGTGTTTGTTTCGAACACAGCTATGGAACGGCACCTCATGAGCTGGTCTGTTTCCAAGACGGCAACGTTTCCCCATTTGCCTCCCCGATTGTAGTTGCCGGTGCCGACTGCCAGTAGTGTTCCATCCCTGGAGCAGGTGAGATCCGTGACGCGCGGGTAGCCACCCTGATTTGGAGTTTCGGGGCTGGGAGCGTCAATTTGAATTTTCCTTGCAATGGCACCGTTAGCTGAGTCCAGCACGAGCAGAGCCGCGGACGGATGCGAGACTGGAACCTTGACTCCTATCCCAAATATATCCTGCAGTTCCGGCCTTCCCTCATCGGTGCATCCGACAATTATTCTTAAACCATCGGCTGTGTATGTGGCACCAGATAAGAGCATTTCTTCAAACACGATTTCCAAACCGTCCGAATCCATGTCGACTTTACAGAGCCTGATAACGCCAACAGAGTCAGTGCTTGCAACGAGTCCCTTCGAGAGATCTTGTTCAGCTCCTTCGATGGTCTCTCCGAGAAGGTTCCGAGTGACTTGCTTAAAACGATTGGAAATAAACGCTACGTGTGTGCCAACCGGTGAGACAGCGATCCCGCAGGGAATTTCGTGATCCAAATCGATCCGGATTACTTCCTGCTGTTCTTCAGCGTCAATTACGACGAACGCATATCCGTCATCCGGATTTCGAGAATTCCTCTTCCTTTCTGAGAACACGATTTGCCGACGATCGACATAGAACAACGGAAGTTCGTCCACAAATGCGTCAGTTCTATCAGCCTTCGCAATCACCTCTCCGGATTCTAGCTTCTCAATCGAGATCCGTCCGTTGTGCGACAGATTTGCGACCAATGGTTCTGAATCTCCGGGGGATTCGTAACTGTGACTCGCGACGAACTTGGCGAAACGCCCTTTGACTTCCCGCACGAATGTGACCTCCGCTGGGTCATCCACGGAAAATCTGTGAATTTGGAAGTTCCGTGCGTGACCAAACGGCCTTTGGAAACCTGGATCGACGGACATCACGTAGCATCTAGGGTCCGTTGAGGAAGCGGCTCCCACCACATGCCGCTCGCCTCCCGCCAATCTCACGATTGCCACACGCTTGTCGACCAACTCTAGTCCGTTATAAGCAGTCGGCAGTTCCTGGCTGATCGCACGAGTGGCCAAGAGGCCGAAGATAAAAGAAATGCAAAACAACCGCAACGGGACATTCGCAAAATACATTTGTCGCATAACGATTCCGCCTGCCTGAAGAACTCAAAACAACCCGGTCGTAATCTGTTCCAGCGTGGGCCAGTGACCCGCTCTCTTGGATCCGTTGATCCCAGGCCCCGCAAATGGCCCATATGGTTTCCTTGTGCCGGGGCCTTCCTGTGTCTGACCAATCGGGTTTCGGAGGGCGCAAAGGGTCACACAACATCGAACCTGATCGATAGTGCAAGAATCTTCCCTCTCCTCAAGAAACGGCCACTTGTCCAAAATCACTGTTTTATCGCAATTGGTTCCGTTAGTGCGGCCAGCGCTATTGTCGTCGAAGTCACTTGCTTGAAATGCGCTATCACAAGAGTCACCGTTGCCATGGTCGTACAGGTAGCATGCGATTACGTCGAGTAACTCTTTCAGCAGTGAAAGGCGAGCTGCGCATCGTACAGCACGTTCGTCTCCGCCACATGTTGCCACCATTACGCAATTTGAGGTGCAATGTTGCCACGGCCAATTTGGCTTGCCATGCGGCGCTGGCGGCAGCGGCACGAATTTGTCAATTGCTGCTGGTATGCCACTCACAGCAAGCTCACATGCGCAGATCCCCTTAAGCTTGTTGAGTTCTCCCAAAACATATGTCAGCAATGGGTCAATTATCCAACGATGCGGGATATGCGGCCATTGCGGGTCTTGTCGATAGAGTCCTTGCGAATCCACCCAAACGATCGGATTCCCACCAACGTAACGGAACAAATTGCTCTCCCCTGTGTTGAACCGAACTGGATCCCGTTTGTTCCATGTTCCGATCTGCGGCAGCAGGAATCTATTTCTGACGTAGTACATCTGGGGAGCCGGATTGTCCCAGCGGTAGCCGGCGTAGAGGGTTTCGAAGCCGATGGGTGACGATGACTGGACAGTGCCTGCACCGGTCATGAAGACCGGTGCACCGTAGGCAGAATACGCATAGCGTTCGCCGACGGAACCGGTGGTGTCGCAGATGAAACAGGGAGTTGCTGTTTCTACCGCACTCACCCGGTATCCCCATAATCGGGCGGCGTGCTCGCTTGCTTGTTCCAGTTTTCGTTCTGCATTTCGTAGTTTATTTTCGCTTCCTCAAATGATTTCCTCATGATGCTACTTAGGTTCCCGGACGTTCCTTGGCGTAGCGATCGTACAAGGCCAAGAGCACCGACGTCGACATTGTCAATACGCCTGCCCACGCGATTCGTTTTCCCCACCTCAGTACGAAGGCTTCTCGATAGGCTGCCCTCCAGAATGCATTGTCCACGCTAGCCCAACTCGAAATGTCATCTGGATCGTTTCCGTTGCTGAGTGATACTTCATCTGGCCCCTTTGAGAACACTCCAAATGCAGTCGAGTCATGAGCGTCTTTTGAGTGCACCTGAGTAATCACCAGACTCTGACCCCACACATCAGTGTAAGCCTCCTCACCGAATAGCTGTGCGTCAATATCTATGGTGTGAATTTCACGCCCCGCGTGCAACAGGCTGATCAGAAAATCAGCCTTAATATGAACGTCAATTAGCTTCTTCACTTTATCCACATCATACTTCGTTAAATTCTCAAGCGGAAGTTTGGTCGTTGCATATAATGCACGCCGGGCGTTCTGGTACAGCACTGAACCGATGGTAAGGAGCAGAAAGAAAACCACGAACCTCAGCCATGCCTTCTGAAAAACAACGAGACAATTCATTCCCAACTCCATCTCATCGTAAGCTGATTATTGCCGCAGTTATTCTATACTACCTGTGCTTGCGATCGGACAATTAATATGCGATGGTTATTCCGTAATCTTAGTTCCGGATGCGGAATACGGCTGCGGTAGTGGATCACCCGGATGTTCTCTTCGGATATCCTCACAAGATTTTTGATTACTACCCTCATAGCCTCCCGGCTTTGGTGGCGTAGCATGAATGAAGTTTCCGTCGTCGAATCCATCGTCCACGTAGACAGTTTCACCGCATGGGGTTTTGATCCAGAGCCATGCATGCATGTCCACGTCGTCCTCTAGCACACCTCCTGGTAAGGGGACGGCTGCGACATTGATATCTGCAGAGAAGCAATCTCCATGATTTGAAAACGTAAACGACTTCATGAATGCATGAGCCCAAGCGTAGCAAAAATAGCCTCCTTCCCGGGGCGGAATATTAAAGACTGACCAGTTGTTTTGCAGTGTCATTGCGATGGCACTTGCAATCCTCTCCGCGTCACGATAGCACTTGTTTGTGTCTGCGCATTGAGGAATCATGGGATCCCCAGAGCACTGTTCGCAGATTTCGCGAAGCCGCAGAAGTAACGGAAAGTAGACACTGGTGGAAATCCATTCCTTGAAGCGGGGTGGACGATATGGGTACATTCGTGGATGGCAGGCGGCGCAATTTTTTCCCGGGCCACCCATCTGTGAGAGCCACAATGGCTCATTGGAAGCCGGTGAAGGATCTGCTGTCGCCTTTTCGGCGGGCCCGCCATTTTTCAGCCAAATCAACCAAGGTGGTTCGCCATAAAATCCGGAAGGATCTGTGACGACAATCGGGTGAGAGCTGTAGGTCGATAGATTTGCCCCATCGACATAGCCCAGCGGATCGCGTTTGTTCCACGTTCCGACCTGTGGGAGCAGAAACCTGTTTCGGACGTAGTACATTTGTGGTGCGGGGTTGTCCCAGCGGTAGCCGGCGTAAAGAGTTTCGAATCCGATGGGTGAGGACGTCTGGACGACGCCTGCACCGGTCATGAAGACCGGTGCACCGTAGGCAGAATACGCATAGCGTTCGCCGACGGAACCGGTGCTGTCGCAGATGGCGATGATGTTCCAGTTATCCATTGAGCAGATTCTACATGTACATGGTCATTAAGAAAAACTCAATGGTGGTTGTGGCCGCAAGGTCCGACCACCAAAACAACAACGAGCCCCGTCGATGGCTTCGAAGGATCTGTACGATGGAGTAAAGCCAAAAGCACTCTCCAAGGATCAGCAGGGTCACAACAACATTGTCGGTATAAGGTTCCAAGACCTGAATGGCTCGATCTCGGTAACAGCAAGCGAATGAACAACTCAAGTGTAGCACGTGACAGAGGACGTAAACGTATGGAAAAGCTTCTCGGAACGAAGCAGCGAATGTCGAAGGCTCGTTGTTGGATTCGGATTCCATTTTGCTTCAATCAATTGATTGGTGAGAGTGGGTAGCGTTTTTCATACTCCTCGAATGATGGAAGCTGTGGTATTTGCTGTCTGATCGGCTTGATCGGCTTGCGACCAACCCACTTTTCCATCTTCTCCCACAAACTTACTCCCTGCTCATCCTTGGTCGCTTGGAGAAAGTCAATGTACTGCTCATATGCTGAACCATATTTTGAGGCCGCCGGTACACCCTCGGCGTCGCATGGGACAATGTTCTGCATGCCACCACCATGGCCGGCTCCGTGATTGCAAAAGTCATGCTGTGGTTCGTGGATTATGGTTTCGATTGCTTCACGCGGCCCTCTAAGAAATGGCTCCCTTCCTAAGTGGAGCCACGGATACCCGTTGGTAATGACTAGGAACCAAAGACCGTGCAGGTTAAGCGATGCACCCTCGACGAGAATCCAATCTTCGAAGTCCCCATATTCCTTCTGCGAATACCGAATCGCGTTTGCTAGTTCTGGCCATAGAATCGGGAACGGCTCTTTTGCTCTATATGGAATCTGAACAAAGAGAATGCTCTCACGATCTTTGCCGGCGATCGCCCCCCGTCCTCCTGTGCAGTTGTACTTTCCGGCCAGCCATGGGAATCTCTTCCCTAAATTCGCGGTGCCATTTGCATGCAGTTCATCCCCGACCAGTATCATTACCTGCATCAATGATTGGTAGTAGTTAAAGAGATCTCGGTGATAGTCATCTATTTCATCAAGGCCGAGAGGATCAATATAATAGATTGAGTTGTTTCTGGCATAAACGTATAGCGAAGCATTCTGTGACCTGTATCCCAGCGGATCCCGTCTGTTCCACGTTCCGACCTGCGGGAGCAGGAATCGGTTTCTGACGTAGTACATTTGCGGCGATGCGTTGTCCCATCGGTAGCCGGCGTAGAGCGTTTCAAAGCCGATGGGGGATGATGACTGCACAGCACCAGCACCGGTCATGAAGACCGGTGCACCGTAGGCAGAATACGCATAGCGTTCGCCGACGGAGCCGGTGGTGTCGCAGATGGCGATGGTGTTCCAGTTGCCGTCCTGCATGGCGTAGCGGCGTTCATTGATCGTGCCGTTGTTGGCGGTCGAACGATCGCGGATCACCAGATCATCGATGTACCGCAGGCCCCACACAAACTGACGTTCGGCCGTCGTGACGCTGCCCGCGCGTTCTTCCACGACCTGCCAGCTTGGGGTGTAGTAATAGTGCCGGGCTTCGCTCAGCGTGCCATCGGCGTAGCTGTCTTTTTGGATGCGATATCCACGAGCATCGTAGGTGTACTCCGCAAGTGTTGTGTCGCCCACATGCAATCGCACCAGGCGGTTCCAGGCATCGTAGACGCCTTCGACATTGTCGAGCGTCATTTCCTCCCAGTCGGCCAGTTTCAGGTTGTCCCATTCCGATAGCGTCATGGGATTCCAGGCAACGCCATCTGGCAGAGTTCCGGGCACCGGAATCCGCGTCATGTTGCCCGCTTTGTCATACCCCGGTGTCGTCCATGCCTTTGAGGTTTCATTGACCAGACTCGTGATTTCATTGACGGTGTTTGCGGTGCGAGTCTGGTCCAGCGGCCATGTCGTGCCATTGTCAGACTGTTTGAACCCGTTCCAGTTGCCGGTTTCATCCAGCGTCCAGTCCTGACCAAACGTCGGGCTGGTGATGGCCGTCTGAGTCCCGTTCAGAGTGCCTCGCCCCAGAGTCTGCAGCCGCTGCAACTGATCATAGCCGTAGAGTTCATCGTAGCCTGTCATTCCCGGCGACAGATTGTCTCGCCACGTCCGACTGGAGACTCGATTGTACCCATACTTCACCCGAGCCAGCGTGGCCGTGCCGGCAACATTGGCCCAGTTGGCGTCGATGACTCGGCCAAATCGGTCCAGCCCCAGATAGATGTCACCCGAATCCGGGTTCGTACCTCCTGTCGTGCCGATCAGCGTGTACTGAGCACTGCTTTCCGGATAAACCGTTCTCACGAAGCCGCTCAGCCCCAGATAGCTGTACTCCACCAGGTTTGAAGAGGCCCCCGAATCCTTCATCCCAAAGATCCGACTGGCCGCATCGTTCATACTGCCGGTGGTTCCATAATCATCCACCACGTTCCGACCGTTCGGATACGTCATGCCAGTGATACGAATCGTGTTCGAAGAACCATCCGCATAACTGTACTGCACCTGCGGCGTCGTGCCGGTATTCACCGTACCGCCGTGAGTCTGATACGACCGCGTCAATTGGACGAAATCGCGATCCAACTGTGCCAGCGGACTGGTGGTAATCGTGAGAACGTCGCATCGATTGCGGTTGTTGCTCATCGCTAGATCTCGATTGGAATGAAGCGAAAAGTAGAATGCCCCGTAAAATCTCTCGTTTTGGAATTCCGTTCAAACTGTCTTGGTCTCGATGCGTTTTGTGAGATGCCCTAATTCGTCCCACAATTCTGAAAGCGGACTGACGTTACCTTGGGTCAAAACATAACTAGCAACGTCCACATCCAAATAGCTACGAACCAGATCAAGCTGCCCCGATCGGAGTATATTTGGGATATTGTGTACGTGGTCTGCAATTGATGCGGCCTGAAGACTGTTCCCATCGAAAGCAAAAGATCGAATTCTCAAGAGTTCTATCCGAAGAATCTCTAGAAGCAGTTCACTGCAGCGGTTCCAAATGTTCATGGCAGCACACACTCCTATCTACGAATCGGAAGGTCTTTGACGGGGCCATATGAATTGACCGGACATTCAGGATTGACTACCTTTACGTCAATCGCCTTTCCTGCGTCGGCTGCCGCCCTGGCACCGTGGTTTCCATCCCAAATGACACCTTCCTGCGTTGCTGTGATCGGTGTATATCGGGGAGTACGTTGCTGCAAGAGTAATTGTTGCTGGGCAAGCCGCTGTCCAACCAAATCTGCCCGTCCCGCTTGCAAACTGTGAGGGTCAATTCCCTCAAGCATTTCTCCCGGCGAAGGGTTCTCTGGAAAAGGACGTCCAGGACTACAGGTGGGACTAGTGGGCGACGGAATCTTTGGAGATGGTCCCGAAGGTGAGGGTGCTCCACTCAGTGACGGGTCGAAGCCGGGCAAATCAAACATAGAATCAGTTAGAATTGGTTCGGAAACCACTTTTCCAAACTCTCTTCCGGACCTGAACCCACGCCCACCCGTTGCGAAGGCACCTGCATTGAATGCCGCTTCTTCCGCTGACACATCGCCATGATATGCCCTGTAGCCCAGCAGTCCAACATGAGCGACTGTCGACACAACCACCGCACCGACAACTATTGCTCCTGCAACGGGAGAAAGGACTGCAGCGGTAGCGCCAATTACGAACCCAGCAACAGCACCAACGACCGCTCCAGCAGCGAAGTTTCCAACGACGCTCCAGAACCCAAGACCAAGCGGATCCACCGCGTCTATTGTTTGGTAAAGGCCATAGACGTTAGTGCCCTCGTGATATCCGACTGGATCTCGGCGATTCCATTCTCCAAGATACGGCAACAAGAATCGATTTCTGACGTAGTACATCCTCGACGGATCACCATCCCAGCGATACCCGGCGTACAGCGTTTCCCAGCCGGTTGCCGAAAACGCCTGCACGGTTCCGGTGTCTGTCAGGAATGTTGGCACGCCGTAGGCATCATAGCTGAAGCGTTCGGTCACGATGCCAAAGATATTCGTTAGTGCGATCGTGTTCCAGTTGCCGTCTTGCAAACAGTAGCGGCGTTCGTCGAGCGTGCCGTTTCCATTCGTGTCGTGGTCACGCAGAACCAAATCATCAATGTACCTCAGTCCCCAGACAAACTGACGGTTTGCCGAAGTGCTGGTGCCAACGCGTTCTTCCACGACTTGCCAGCCCGGGGTGTAGTAATAGTGCCGAGATTCGCTCAGCGTGCCGTCGGTGTAGCTGTCTTTTCGGATGCGATATCCACGAGCATCGTAGGCATACTCGGCAAGTGTCGTGTCGCCAACATGCAATCGCACCAGTCGGTTCCATGCATCGTAGACGCCCTGAACATTGTCGAGCGTCATCTCTTCCCAGTCGGCCAGTTTCAGGTTGTCCCAGTCCGACAGCGACATGGTGTTCCATGCAACGCCATCCGGCAGCGTTCCGGGCACCGGAATCCGAGTCATGTTCCCGGCTTTGTCATAGCCCGGTGTTGTCCAAGCCTTTGACGTCTCGTTGACAAGGCTGGTGATTTCATTCACCGTGTTCGCGGTGCGAGACTGGTCCAGATTCCAAGTTCCGCTACCGGTGTCGTCCTGCTTGAATCCGTTCCAGTTACCGGTTTCATCCAGAATCCAGTCCTGACCAAACGTGGGACTGGTGATGGCCGTCTGCGCCCCGTTCAGAGTGCCTCGATCCAGATTCTGCAGACGCTGCAGTTGATCATAGCCGTAGAGTTCATCGAAGCCTGTCATGCCCGGCGACAGATTGTCTCGCCACGTCCGACTGGAGACTCGATTGTAACCATACTTCACACGAGCCAGTGTGACCGTGCCAGCGATATTCGCCCAGTTCGCGTCGATAACGCGGCCAAATCGGTCCAGCCCCAGATAGATGTCACCCGAATCCGGGTTCGTACCTCCTGTCGTGCCGATCAGCGTGTACTGAGCACTGCTTTCCGGGTAGACGGTCTTCACAAAGCCAGACAAGCCCAGATAGCTGTACTCGACCAGGTTGGAGGAAGCCCCCAAATCCTTCATGCCGAAGATTCGGCTGGCCGCATCGTTCATGCTGCCGGTGGTCCCGTAGTCATCCACCACGTTCCAACCGTTCGGATACGTCATGCCGATGATACGGATCGTGTTCGACGAACCATCCGCATAACTGTACTGCACCTGCGGCGTCGTGCCGGTATTCACCTCACCGCCATGAGCCTGATACGACTGAGTCAATTGGGCGAAATCGTTGTACACGTTCTGCACCTGATTCAGAACATTGCCTGTTCCCACAGTGGCATTGTCGAAGCTGGACATCGTGCTGACAAGACCGCGAACGTCATATTCCGTGGACAGCCGCCGGACAGCGGCATCCATCCGTGGCGTAGTCTACAGTCCCTATGGTGAACAGTCAAACTGAACGGGGTGTGATTTTATCTCTATCATTACGATAATGCAGCGACGCCGTATGAACCTAAGGAGGAACGGTGGCTGGAAAAAACGTGGGTTCCGGCATGATCGGATGCTGTAGTGCTCACAATGTCCGTCTCTTCGGTTGGATGGCAAGCCGACAAATAGGCAGGTTCGCACCGTTCGCGTCCATACCTTCCCTTGGCCTGCCAAACTGGCAAAACGCATAACCCATTGACCAGCAGGACTTTGCGTCTTCTAAAAAGGCGCGACATTTTTCGAGGAGTTATGAAGAGAGTTCCTTCCGGGGAGGCAGAGGACAGAGTGCCAGAGTACAGAGGCTCAGAGCAGCCGGAGGCCGAATCGCAGAGGAAAGACTCGGGAAAATAAACTACTCCAACACCAAACGAAATCCGACGTAGT
>Ga0172376_10009134_pt1 | contig 10256 bp, 6 predicted proteins | sample Lak35m_FD_121114 | JGI IMG/M metagenome (GOLD analysis project Ga0172376, IMG submission 121114) | Freshwater microbial communities from Kabuno Bay, South-Kivu, Congo - kab_092012_35m | ecosystem: Environmental > Aquatic > Freshwater > Lake | place: Democratic Republic of the Congo: South-Kivu... | reverse complement strand
TGCGTTTGATTTTATCCCTGGAAAAAAACTCAAATGGAAGATTCAATCTGAGGGTGAAAATGAGCAAATCCAACATTGGGAAGTGTTTACAGACAGTTTGAATCATTCTTATATTTATTGTTACGATACCCGTGCAACCGCTTATTTCTACAATGATGGAAACATGTTTGTCTTTACAGATTTTATAGGAGATCAATCAAGTGTATTGTATCATTTTTATTTGGCACATTATAAATTAGTTTTAGGCTACTACCAAGGGTTGAGTATTGAAGAGGTGTATCCCGTAGCGACATTAAAAATGAAACTTTTTGATGTGATACAAGATTTTATAGCTCCTTTTTATCGTTTCGTTCAATCAAATTACCGACTTGAATACATAAGTGTGGACGATGTACATTTGACTTCAAAAATTCAATTGAATGCAACTGCACAACTTTCAATTGCCAATCTCTATCATGCGACCACCTTTTACGAAACATTGATCACATCCAATGAAGTGTTCCGATTCAATGTGAAATCAGAAAAATTAAATTTTACAGCACTATGCGAACTATAGTCTTATTCGTTTTTATCGGAATTGTAAATTTCACTCTTTTCAGCCAAGAACAACGATGGAAAGAATCTGTAGTAGACAGTATTACCTATCAGCTTTATTCAACGGGTAAATTTAAGTCTCTAATTCAGGAGGGAACACTTGCGGTTCAACACAATGTAGATTTTTATTACCTCAGACTGAGGTTAGGGGAAGCGTATTATTACGAGCGTCAACCATTGCTAGCACTAGTTCATTTTAAGAAAGCGTTAGAATTCCAACCTTCAGATGTGTACACAAAAAAATGGTTGGTTGAGGTGTATTCGTTTTTGGGTTGGGCAGAAGAGGCTAAAACACTATTAGCAACTCTAGATGTTACCACACAGCAGTTGAATGCCTACAAAATCGGGAAAGAAAAGCTCATCAACCTTGAAGCAGGAATTCAATTGCCTTCTTTTTCAAGCTCTCAGGAAACAACTCAAGAGTATGTTGAAAAGAATAAAATGGATGCGATTTATTACCAACAGATTGGATGTAAGTTTCCTATTTCAAATCGTGTGAATATTTACACAGGATTCGCAGCAATACAAAACCAACGCACTCAAAATTTTAGCTACAAAGAACATTTGTATACGAATGGTTATTCTTACCAGCCGAATGTTCTTGAGAATGCCACTTTAAATACAACTTTAAATCGGTATGAGAATAGTATTTTAAAATCGACCAATGTAAACCAATCATTTAATTCTAATTTACAACAGTACCATGCGTATGTGGGTGCAAGTATCTTGTTGCCAAATGATTGGTGGATGCAAGTTGGCTTGAATTACTTTACGATCATACAAAGATTAACGACTGCGAGTTACCAAGGAATTGTTTTTATGGATTCAACTGCAACAGATCCCTATTTGTACAGATATCAGACGAAGTATTCTTTCAATGCTGCAGAATCTACCAATTCAAATGGAATTAGCACTATTTCCTTATCAAAAGTAATCGGAAAATGGGTTCCACAATTGAATGTTACGGTAGGTACTATTGCTTCCACAACAATCTCTCAATTTGGAGGGATACTTTCCTATGCACCATTTGGAAATCAATCATTGAATTTTGCCTTAGGTTTTTCGCAACTGCATGATACCGAAAATAGAAATGTTATACTTGGTAAAGTCACAGGAAAAATCACCGACAGATGGTGGTACGAGTCAACGGTACACATTGGAGATTTAACCAATTATTCCGAAGGAAATGGATATGTAGTTTACAATGTTTCAGACAAAATAACAAGTAAAATTGGAGCGAACTTAACTTACTTTTTTTCGAGTCGATTGGCACTCTCGATGCGCTATGATTGGATGCAACGACAGTATCCGGTGCTAACTTCAAATAACGGAAGTTTTACAGTCAACGATGAAAAGTACACAAATCATTCATTTTTAACTTCTTTACTATGGAAATTTTAAATAAAATTTTTTTTATAACACTTATTTTTTTTGGAGCTACTTATTTTGTTTTTTCACAGTCTGAAATCAATTTAAGGGAAGCATTTAAAAAAAGTTACGACGCAGAATATCAATTAAAATACCAAAAAGCCATTGATGAATTAACCGAAGTTTACGATGCAAGTTCCTATGAATTGAATTTACGATTGGGTTGGTTGAATTACAAAAACAACCGTTGGAATGAATCGGTAACTTATTATAAAAAAGCGATTGCCAAAATGCCAATGAGCATTGAAGCTAAATTGGGAATTGTGAATGCATTAGCAGGGTTAGATAAATGGGATGAAATTATTGCTATGTATCGTTCGATTTTAAAAATTGATCCTTACCACGCCATTGCAAATTATAGGTTGGCATTGATTTATTACAATCGATCTGATTTTGGTAATTCTTGGAAATATTTAAAAAACTACATCAATGTTTATCCATTTGATTTTGATGGTAATAGTCTTGCTGGATGGATAAAATACAGTGTAGGTAAAAAAGAGGAAGCAATCGTTTTTTTTAGAAAAGCATTGTTGGTGAATCCTTACGATACAAGTTTTAACAAAGTAGTAGGAACAAACAAATAAAAAAGAAAAGTTATGTGGAAAAAAACAATTTTTTCGTTGGCTATCTGTACGATGGCAACGGTAACGAATGCGCAACAAACTACACCAGTAAACGCGGTGCAATTGGCTTTTAAGAAAAGTTATGAATCAGAGTACAATTTAAAATATGCAAAAGCAATTGAGGAATTAACTCCTGTATACGATGCTAAATCTTATGAATTGAATCTTCGATTGGGATGGTTAAATTATTTGAATATCAAATATGTTTCGTCTATAGATTACTACAAAAAGTGCATTGAGCTTGCTCCAAAAAGTATTGAAGCTAAATTAGGATTGACTTACCCTTTGGCAAGTTTAGAACGATGGGATGAGGTCATTGTTCAGTACAAAGAAATTTTAAAGTTAGATCCTACGAATATGACTGCAAACTTTCAATTGGCATTGATCAATTACAATCGAAAAGATTATGCACAAGCGCTTCCTTATATAACCACCTATGTTACAAGTTATCCTTTTAATTTTGAAGGTGTCAATTTAATGGGATGGATTCATTATGCATCTGGTAAAAAAGACGTTGCGAAAACCTATTTTCAAAAAGCATTGCTTATCAATCCATTGAGTAAAAACTACGAACTACTTCCAGAAATGAAGTGAAATAAGAATGTCATTGAATAAAAAAAGCCAAGTGAAAACTTCTCTTGGCTTTTTTAGTATTGAATACTAATTATAAGACTATTGCAAAAGTTATAAATCGAGGCGGATTAAAAATTTAATACCGGTTCCGATAACTATCGGAATTACTTTTGTAAATGAGGATAATAAATTTTTGATTCAACGATGAGTTAGGGGTTTTGCAATTGTCTTATTATTTAAGTTCACCTTTTTTACTAGCGTTAGTCCAAGAAAAATCTGCGATTGTTGCAGATGCACCAGTTCCATTAGTGAATTTTGCTGTAGCCAAATCTTGTTCAGTTCCAGCAAGCGCACATCCAGTTGCAGAACTATTCATGTAAACTTTAGGAGCAACACCGCCAATGAATTTAATTCCTTTAAAAATTAATTTACCATTCATCAAGTTAGTATAGGCATCCGTTTTAGTTGCACAATTTTTAGCAGCATCGAAGTTAGCTCTGATTTTCAAATCTTTACCTGTAGCAGTTGTGTAATCGAATGTTACATTCTCTATAGTCCCTTGAGCTTTGTCTTTAAAATCTGCAGGATATCCTTCTGTACCTTCAGATTTTAAGAAACCATTTTTGAAAGTAAATAAACCTTCTTTATATGTAGTGTTTTCAGGGCCATCTACTTCTAAACCTTTGTCAGTTCCAATCCCATCACCTTGAATAACTATGAAGTTTTCAACTGTACCGGAGTAATTTTGATCTACATCAATTGCATCATCACCTTGGTAATATACTAAAATGTTTTTCAAATTTACTGAACCTCCAAAACATTCAATTCCGTCATCCATTGTTGCGTAAACTTCGATATTTTCAATTTTAGTTCCGTTTCCAACACCACCTAATGTCAATCCATTGATTTCATTTCCTTCTCCGATTAAAGCACCACCGTGTCGAATAGATACATAGTTTAATACACCAGAATTATCATCAATTTTATTTCCTCCGTATTTACCGTAGTTTTCACCTGCTGGAATACCTTCAATATTACCTTCGATATCACCTGTTGCAGTACTTATAGGTGCATTTCCTAAAATGATTAAACCTCCCCATTTTTGGTTATCTGTTTTACCTAGGTTTGTACCTTTAAATTCTCCAGTTTTAATATTATCTAAAGAAGAAGTGAAAATAATTGGTTTTAAAGCTGTTCCTTGAGCATCTATTTTAGCTCCTCTTGCGATAATTAATGCTGAAGCTAGTGTAGAAGCACCTTCTTTACCTTTAATTATTGTTCCTGCTTGGATTGTTAAAGTTACCCCTTCTGTAACAACAACTTTTCCCTCTAGGAAGTAAGTGCTGTCAGCATACCAAGTTTGATTTTTTGTGATAAATCCAGTTTTAGTAACCTCTTTCACACCTACAGGAGTGGGAGTTGTGTCAACTGGCGCCACCTCTTCTTTTTTACAAGATGTTGTAATCATTGTTCCAACAACCATTGTACCTACTAATAATTTAAAGCTTTTCTTGTTCATTTTTTATTTTTTTAGTTGGTACAAAGTTGTATTGTTTATCGATTTGATGTGTTACAGTATTATTATTGAAAATTTAAGTATATATTAAGAAATCATAATATTCCGTTCATTTGTTTAAATGGTGTTAAGATGATGTGATTTTAAATTAATATCCATTAAAAAAACCTACTCTTAATGAGTAGGTTTAATATTTGGTTAATAAGTAGTTCTATTTAAAAAGTGTAGTTGTATTTTACAGAGAATTGTATCCCAGGATTATAACTTGAATAGATTTCTTGTGTACTGTTGTATGATTTATATAAGAATGCAATACGGTCATTCAAGAGATTGTTTACACTTAATGTGATTTTTGAGTTTTTATCTTTTCCGAAACTTCTGTAACCATTGATGTTTAAACTATTGAATGGGTCAGTATATACATCTGGAACTCTACCTGAAGAAATAACTGTTAATTGTTCTCCTTGAATATTGTAAGAAACGGTAATGTTTGATTCTGTTTCTGGTAAATCGTAGGAGATACTCGCATTTACAACGTATGGAGATTGCCCTGCCATTGGTCGTGTACTTGCTTGTGGTCCTTCTTCGCTTCGTCTGTTTTTAGAACGCAATTCGAATTCAGTTTGTCCTTTATCATCAACATATACCGATTTCAAATCCACTTTCGATGCCACAAGAGATACATTTAAATTCAAAGAGAATCTACTTAAAATTGGTGAGATTTCTTTTTTAGCAAATGCTTTTCTGAATTCTATTTCAGTTCCTAGGATACTAGCGAATCCAGAGTTTCTAGGCATGATGTTATTCGGTGCTGTTGCAAACGAAACCATTTCAATGTGACCGTCAAATTGCTTGTAGAATCCAGATATAGCAAACAATTCTGTACCGCTGAAAAAGTATTCAAATCGTGCATCAAAATTGGAAATATTCGTTTGATTCAAATTAATATTTCCATTAAAAATTCTTTTAGTGATAGGGTCATATATTTGTGCAATGGACTTTTCTTTAAAGGATGGTCTAGCTACTGTATTCCCTGCACCAAGTCGGAAGGTAATCTTTTCAGATACCATAAAATTTAAATTTGCAGAAGGCAAAATATTTGTTTCATCCAATGTTTGTTTGTTAACGTATTTAATACTTCCTGTATTATTTTGTCCATTGTAAAACATCCCTGCATTTTCAACTCTTACCCCATATGACATCGTTAAAAACTTTTTAATTGGGTGATTTAGCATTAAAAAACCTCCAACTACATTTTGACTTGCAGAGAAATTATTTGCTGGTTCATAGTTACCAATTGTATAGGTTCCTTGTCTAGTAGCAGGATTCCAAATATTTTCAGATGTTAGAAAACTGTTTGGATCAAAATTAATATTACTTAAATCTCTTGGACGGTGTTTGTAGGAATACACATTGAAATCTCTCCATTTAAGTGTGCCTGAAACCCCTGATTTTAATGAAGTTTTTTCTGTGAATTTGTAAATAAATTCTCCTTTGAATGATTCTGTTTTTTCATCTAAATTTCTCCAAAAACGGTCAATACCTGCACCTGTTCCAGTACTTAAAGTCGTATCACCATTCGTAACAGATATTTTTGTTTCTCTGAAGTCTGGTTCATATACATTTGAAATCGAAAATGCATTCGACCAATTGATTTCAGTTCTATTCAACTTGTGAGAGCCAGAGATCATTCCCGTAGTCAACCTTCTCGAAGAATAGGTTAAAATATTTTCTACTAAAGTTGAAACGTTTCCATTGTAATCGTTGCTTTCTCTTAACATACCACTTGACTCACCATTTTGTGTATGCAATCCTGTTAGTTGAAATGAATTTTTTTTGTAGTTCACACTTAGGGATGCCAATGAGCTCCAATTTATAGCGTTTTTACCTATTTTACCTTTACGTGCAGACCATTTAATTAGGTTGTTATTTGCTAGATTATCGTCTTTTAAAAATTCATTTGTTTCATAATTGTCATAGAATATATTATCGTTAGAATAGTTGATTGACCCGAAGTATCCGATTGATAAATCTGCATTTTTAGTAATTTGATTACCATGATTCAATGAAAATGAGCCATTAGGAAGTGCAGTCATTGTTTTTACACCTAATTCTTGATTAAAAGATTGGGTTATTTTTTGAAGATTCGGATCTGCCATTACTTCATCTGGAATTTTTGTTCTAGAATTAATCGGTAATTGTCTCATACCATCGTCAAATCCTATCCAATCTGTACTGCTTTTAGAATACAAAACAAAGTCTTTGTTAAAATGCATGTTGGGATTGTAATCGATACCCAATCCAATTTGTGTTGTTTTTTTAGCTGGAAATTTTTTTGTAATAATGTTTACAATACCACCTGCAAAATCTCCGTATAAATCGGCTGATGCAGTTTTCGAAACATTTAAATTATCCACAATTGAAGTAGGGAAGATGTCCAATTGTATCGCATTCACATCTGGATCTAATCCAGGAATGGTTAATCCATTCAAGGTTGTTTGTGTATAACGATCTCCTAAACCTCTTACAAATACATATTTTCCATTTTGAATGGTAACACCAGTAATTCTTTTTACTGCTCCCGAAACGTCTGAATCACCTGTCTTTTTGATAGATTGTGCAGAAATTCCATCGGATACAACTGCAGCATTTTTACGGTCTAATAGGATGGATGCTTCCGAATCTCTTCGCATGGTTGCCTTTACCACTACTTCTTGTTGTTCGCTTACCGCTGCTTGCAATCCAATATTTAATGTAGAAGTAGGAGATTCATTTGATAGTACAACTGTTTCTTTTTTAGGAACAAACGTTGCATATTTTGTAGTAATCGTATATGTTCCAAATTGGAGGCCTTTTACACTATATTTACCGTCAAAATCGGTCATTGTCATCTTAGTTACTCCATTCCCTTCAACCGTTATTTTAACTCCTGGCAAAGTTTCTTTTGTGGATTCATCACTAATTAAACCATTCACTTCCCCTTGTTGTGCAAAAAATGTAACTGACAACAAGCTAAATAATAGGAATAAAACTTTTTTGTGCATAATATTTTCAATTTTACGTCACAAAAGTCTTTCTTATATTCTTGTTTAATATTATTGAAATGTTAAGCAATGGTTAATGGAGGTTATTATTTTTTAATAGGCTATTAATTGAAAATGTTTTTAATTTTAAAATAGCACAAAAAAAGCTCCTTATAGGGAGCTTTAAATATCAGGATATTAATTTTTTAGAAGTTTGGAGAAAGGTCGTGTGAAACATAAAAATCTTCAATGTATTTCACAGCTTCGTCTGCGGTATCTACCACTTTGAATAAATCTAAATCTTCAGGTGAAATATTTGCCTCTTGTTCCAACATAGATGATTTAATCCAAGAAATTAATCCATCCCAATAGGCATGACCTATCAGAACTACCGGTCGTTTATTGATTTTTTTTGTTTGTATAAGTGTTAAGGCTTCAAATAATTCATCCAAAGTTCCTAGTCCACCAGGTAGTATGACGAATCCTTGTGAATATTTCACGAAAATGACTTTTCTAACAAAGAAGTAATCAAATTCAAGGTTATGTTCTTGGTCTATGTAAGGATTGTGATTTTGTTCAAAAGGCAAATCGATGTTTAAACCCACTGATTTTCCTTTCCCTTCTTGAGCACCTTTATTGGCAGCTTCCATTATTCCTGGACCACCCCCGGTTATGATACCATAACCAGCTCTAGCGAGTTTTTCTGCGACTTCAATTCCTAGTTGATAATAAGGGTTTTCTGGTTTCGTTCTAGCAGAACCGAAAATTGAAATACATGGACCAATTTTAGCCATTCGTTCATATCCTTCTACAAATTCAGACATGATTTTAAATATTGCCCAGCTATCGTTTGTCTTTATTTCTGCCCAGTCTTTTCGTATCTTGTTCATGACATTTCATATTTACTATATGTAATGTAACGCTTTTTTAGTTTATTTGTTGCTTTTCGAATTCTTTTTTTAAGTAATGCGCAGTGTGTGAGGTGATTTTTTTTGAACGGACCATCTCTTTCGGACTTCCACTGAATATGAGTTGACCACCATTTTTTCCACCCTCTAAACCTATGTCAATGATGTGATCCGCAACTTTGATAATGTCTAAGTTGTGTTCAATCACTACAATGGTATTCCCTTCATCTACCAAACGTTGAAGCACTTCTAATAACATTCGAATGTCTTCAAAATGTAGTCCGGTTGAAGGTTCATCCATGATGTATATGGTTTTTCCAGTCCCTTTTTTGCACAGTTCACTTGCTAATTTTATACGTTGTGCTTCTCCTCCTGAAAGAGTAGTGGATGCTTGTCCTAATTTAATATATCCTAACCCGACTGAATGAAGTGTTTCGAGCGTCTTATGTATTTTCGGGATTTTAGAGAAAAATGGAACTGCGTCTTCAATCGTCATTTCAAGCACATCGTTGATTGATTTTCCTTTGTAGCGAATCTCTAACGTCTCTCGATTGTATCGTTTTCCTTGACACGTATCGCATTTAACCGATACATCTGGTAAGAAATTCATTTCAATCACTTTAACTCCAGCACCTAAACAAGTTTCACATCTACCACCTGCTACATTGAATGAGAATCTTCCAGGTTTGTAGCCTCTAATTTGTGCTTCTGCTGTGCTAGCATATAAACTTCTTATTTCTGTGAATACATTCGTGTAGGTAGCAGGATTTGAACGAGGAGTTCTCCCTATTGGACTTTGATCTATTTCTATGACTTTATCAATATGTTCTAAACCTTCGATTGATTTGTATGGCAACGGTTTTTTTACACCATTGTAGATGTGAGCGTTTAATATCGGATATAATGTGTTATTAATCAAACTTGATTTCCCACTGCCCGAAACACCAGTAATACATGTGAAAGTTCCTAATGGGATAGAAATGGAAACATTCTTTAAGTTGTTACCACTTGCACCAACTAGTTTTAAGAAATTTCCATTTCCTTTGCGTGTATTTTTAGGAATCTCAATCTTTTTTGACCCTATTAAATATTCGGTAGTCAATGAGTTAGGCTCCTTTAACTCCTTAAAATTACATGCGTTTAAAATTTTACCACCGTGAATTCCTGCTTTTGGACCAATATCAACAAGAAAATCGCACGATTCTATCATTTCCTGATCGTGTTCAACGACAATGACTGAATTCCCTCGGTCTCTCAATTGTTGCAATGAATGAATCAATTTGGTATTGTCTCGTTGGTGCAAACCTATACTTGGTTCATCGAGAACATACAATACATTCATTAGTTCAGAACCAATTTGGGTTGCAAGTCGAATGCGTTGTGCTTCACCACCTGATAAGGTTCCTGCAGATCGATTGAGAGTGAGATAATTTAAACCAACTTGTAAAATGAAGTTAAGACGCGCTTTTATTTCTTTAATCAGTTCGTGTCCAATTTTTTGTTCGTAAGGACGAAGTTTTGATAGTACATTTTCAAACCATTGTGTAAGTTCTTCAATGTCCATCCTAGTTAGTTCACCTATATTCTTCCC
>Ga0172376_10009131_pt1 | contig 10258 bp, 10 predicted proteins | sample Lak35m_FD_121114 | JGI IMG/M metagenome (GOLD analysis project Ga0172376, IMG submission 121114) | Freshwater microbial communities from Kabuno Bay, South-Kivu, Congo - kab_092012_35m | ecosystem: Environmental > Aquatic > Freshwater > Lake | place: Democratic Republic of the Congo: South-Kivu... | reverse complement strand
AGGCCCGTCGGCCCCGGCGGTGCCGCCGGTTTGCTCCCATCAAGCGCGAATCGCCCCTGAGATGCTCGTTTTTCCGAGTCAAGGTGCTTCCGATCGGCATCGATTCCGGACTCTCATTTTCGCCCGGTTATGGAACCAGGGCTAGCGTCAGTGCGTCTTTTTGACTAGTCCCATGCCGATACGTTTCCCGGCCGAGGTTCGAATGCTACTGTTCGTCTCAAATCGTAGAGCGATAACGGCAGGGTGACTTCAGGGACTTTCCGATTTCCAGGAAACGCGAAGGAAGCGACCGTTCGTTCGGATCGATACGGTCAGGTTGCCCGCAATTCGAAAATCGATGATTTCCGCTCGCTTCTGAGCTGGAAGCCAAAGTAACGCCAAGGTCATTTCGATGAACGTCAAGCATTTGATCGCTGCCGGAGTTCCCCCACTTTTCGCTCAGGATGCGCTGGTCCAGGTGCTCGCAGCCATCCGTAATCACGGCCTGCACGGCAAATCCATCAAGGACGCAGTGCGCACGGTCGCATCCGATCCAGCCTCGTTCGTCGAAGACCCAGTCTGGTCCGGATTCGCCCGCAGCCTGATCGCCGAACACGTGGACGACACAGGCCGGGAGATCAACCTTGAGCCGATCGATTATGCCTCATGGGGTTCATTGATCGATGAAAAATGCCGGGAACAGATGCGAAACGCCTGCCGCTTGCCCATGGCACGCGGCGCGGCCCTGATGCCCGATGCCCACGTCGGTTACGGCATGCCGATCGGCGGCGTTCTGGCACTGGACAACGCAGTCGTCCCTTACGGTGTCGGCGTGGACATTGCCTGCCGCATGAAGCTCAGCGTGATCGACTGGCCAGTTCAGCAGCTCGAACGACGCAAGGATGATTTCAAGAACGCTTTGCAGCGTGGCACGGTTTTCGGCGTCGGCGGCCGTTTCGAAAGGCCCATGGATCATGCCGTGATGGACGAAGACTGGCACGTCACTCGCGTGACGACGAAAGTCAAGGACAAGGCCTGGGTTCAACTGGGCACGTCTGGCAGCGGCAACCACTTCGTGGAATGGGGCACGCTGACGATCACCGAACCCGGCAACGCGTTGGGCATTGAGCCTGGCGACTACGTAGCCCTGATGTCCCACAGCGGCTCGCGTGGAGCCGGGGCAACGGTCTGCAACCATTATTCGAAGCTGGCCAGAGAGAAACTGCCGAAGCAGTACGAATTCGTCGGCGACCTGGCCTGGCTCGATCTCGACACCGAGGCGGGCCGGGAATACTGGCTGGCCATGAACCTGATGGGCGATTATGCGGCGGCCAATCATGCGGTGATTCACAAGAACGTCACGAATTTGCTGGGTGCCCGCATCATCGCGGGGGTGGAGAACCACCACAACTTCGCCTGGAAAGAGGAACACGACGGTCGTGAGCTGATCGTGCACCGTAAGGGAGCCACTCCGGCCGGGGTCGGCGAGTTGGGAGTGATCCCCGGCTCGATGGGCAGCCCTGCCTATGTGGTGACCGGCAAGGGGAATCCGGCCAGCCTGGCTTCGGCCTCGCACGGTGCAGGCCGGGCCATGAGCCGTTCGGCCGCGAAGCAGAAGTTCAACTTCGTCGAAACACGGCGTGAACTTGCCGCTCGTGGCATCACAGTCCTGTCGGCCGGTGCTGATGAAGTCCCAGGCGTTTACAAGGACATCGAAACGGTCATGGCCGAACAGGCCGACCTGGTGCACATCGTGGCCAGGTTCGACCCGAAAATCGTGAAAATGTCCGACGACGGCAAGTCGGAGGATTGACCAATTCGGACTCGTTCCCGAGCCTGGCTCAGGCTCCGGGAACGGGTCCAGGCCAATTGCCGCCGAGATACAACCCGGCATTTGAGGCAGCCCGCATCAAGTCTTTGTCGATCGTAGCGATCGGCAGGTTCACGCGAAGAGCCAGCTTAAGATATGCGGCATCGTAAGTCGTCAACCCATGTCGATGAGCGAGCGGAAGAACATGACGGAACGCACGATGCGTCAATTCCGCATCGGTTCGTATATCCAGACGCTCGAGAGACGCCAAAAACAGCTCCGCATCCTCTTCTGAGATGCGTTTACGTTTCTCGGCGATCGCGAGAACGTTCGTCACTTCCAAATACCATAGGGTGGGAACGATTGCAGATTCCCTCGCCATGAGGTCCAGGACAATTGTGGCATAAGACGAACTTTCGTCGGCGAAGCACCACGCCATCGTCGTCGAGCAATCAAGAATGAAACTGGCTCTCATTTTCGCCCGGTCTCAATCATTTCCTTAACGCTGAGACCGAGCAGCCGATTTCTTGAAGCGACCTCCCGAATCGAACGAATCGCTTCGATTTTTTCGGCAACAGAAGGTTCCGCCACTGTGCGAACCAGTTTCGCTATTGGAAGCCCATGAGAAGTGATCACGATCTCCTCGCCCGACTCGACACGTTCCAAAAGTAAGTTCAAATTCGCAATGACCTCACCCGTGTCGACGAATGACGTCTCAAAGGATCTCGCGTTACCCATCGCACCCTCCGGACTCGATCAGCTCAAACCTCGAGACACAACTATTTTATCGTGAATAATCATGGCCGAACAGGCCGACCTGGTGCACATCGTGGCCAGGTTCGACCCGAAAATCGTGAAAATGTCCGACGACGGCAAGTCGGAGGATTGACCGAATAACGTCCGGGCGACGTCGAATTCAAATTCACGGGGCGAGGTTCGTCCGACCGAACTGGCGAAGTTCGTCGAATCTCTCTCCGATCCATGGACTTGCTTCGACCGTTCGGTGACAATCCCATTCGTGGCGGCTGATCCGATTCGTTTCGGCTTCCGCCCGAATTCGACCACAGTGAAGCGACCAGAAAATCAAAGAAAGTCACTGACCATGATTCGATCCATGTTCGCCGGCATCGTCACCCTTTCGTTCCTGACCTTCAGCGCGAACTTCGCACTGGCGCAGGAATCCCAGAAATACGAAGACAGCGATTTCGACTTCTCGATGAGCGTTCCCTCGGAATGGAAAAAAGTCGGCAGCGAAGGCTTCACCGTGCCCGGCAAGCTGCGCGCGGCCTTCAAAGGCCCCGGTGCCTCATCGATCGTCGCCTTCGTTCAAGAGCCCGGGCAGGATTACGACGCCCGGTTCCTTGTCGACGCCAGCTCCGAAGCACTAAAAGCGGCACTCAAAGTGGAACTGAAGGAATCGGAAGTCCGACAGCTCGGCGGCAAAACCGGCATGTGGCTCATCGTCGAAGGCCCGGGCAACGGCGGTGCTATCCTCGGCCAGGGCGACGTCAAGACGATCCAGCACTGGGCCGCCGTACCGCGTGAAAAGGACATCGTTGTGCTGATCCTGTCCTGCCCGTCAGAAGACTATCCGACGGCGTCGAAAGTCTACTCCTCCGCGCTCGCAAGCCTGAAAGTCGGCGGTACGCAGACCGATAAGCAAAAAGACGCGAAGTGAGTTCCCCTACTTCGATCGAACTGACCGGGGACGAGGCCGCTCACGTCCCCGGCAGATTTCGCAGTTCGTCACTCAGGTGCGATCGTTCCGAAAGCGTTTTCAAATACGGCCCATGGTCGCCGAATTCGACCACCGAAACGCCGGCCACGGCACACGCCAGCCGAAACCGGAAGCGGCCGACGTCGATCCCCAGAAGCTGACACAGAGCCACGCGGATCGTCGCCTTGTGAGCCACCAGCAGCACATTGCCGTCGTCATAAGCCGAACGGATTTCCTGGATCAGCCCCATGACCCGGTCCGCAATTTCCACGGCAAGTTCGCCACCGCCGGTGGGCCGGTTCCAGGCCGGGTCAGCCGTCCAGCGCACGTAATCGTCGTGGTATTTATCGTCGACCTCTTCGATCGTCTTGCCTTCCCAGTCGCCATAAGCGATCTCCCGCAGAGCTTCACGGATGATCGGCTCATGGCCGGTTTCCTGGGCAATGTAAGAGGCCGTCTGGGCCGCCCGGGTGAGCGGGCTGCAGTAGATCGCCCGCCAGGGTGTCGACTTGTACGCCTCCGCGAACATCCTGGCCATCGCATGACCGTTTTCGGTCAGCGGCACGTCCGTCCCGCAGCCGCAGAACATGTTGTCGCGCGAAAGTTCCGTCTGACCATGCCTGAGGAAGTACAGATTCAAATGCTTCTTCGACATATCGGTCGATCCGGATTCATGAGTTTCGGTTGACTGAGGCCTATCCGGGCTTCAACGGTTGCCCCGGCGCATGGCGGATTCGTAAACGTCCATATATCTGCCGATGTTCCGATCCATGGCGAAGAAATCTTCAGCCACGCCAAGCGTGTTCGAAGCCAGTTCTTCGGCCAGCGGCCGATTACGCAACAGTTCGATCACTCCTTCCGCGATCGCGGGCGGCGATACGTCGACAAGAAGCCCTGCCTGACGCTCGCCGAGAAGCATGCGGTAATCGCCGAAATCGGTCGCAACGATGGGCCTGCCCGCGGCCAGATAGACGGCGATCTTGGACTGAACCGAGTAGTTTTCCCGGCACGCGAGCCGCGGATGAACAAGCACGTCGGCCCGGCGCGAAAGTGCGACCACCTGATCGGGCGTCGTTCCCGTGATCGTCACGAGCCGATCTCCAAAGGGCGAAATCCTTTGCTGATACTCACGCCCCGCTTCGGCCGGGCCACCCACGAGCACGCAGCGGGCCATCGGCTCGGCTTCGAAAATCGCGGGCAGGGCGTCAATCAGCAGCGGCACGCCCTGGTTGGGGTGCACGATCGAACCGATGTACATCACCACTTTGTGTTCCGGCCCGACGCCGGGAATTTCGAACGGCGGGATCGTCCTGGCGTATTCGCCAAGGTCGATGCCAGGATAAATCACGTGGATCCGGTCCGCCGGGATTTCCTTTTCGTTGCGGCAAACTTCGCCGACCGGCTCGCCCAGCACGATCACTCCGGCGGCATGATTGCACGCAGCGTTTTCGAAGGCCAGAGTCGCACGGAACTTGAGCCCCCTGCCCAGCTTGTCCCGCTCGACTTCGTCGCCCAGCAGCGAATGGATTTCGTAGACCAGCGGCCAGTCATATCGCAGGCAAGCGGCCAGCGCTCGTGTCGCGCCGCCATAATGCTGCGCATGGACCACTTCGAACCCGTGTTCGTCGTGGATCCGCTTCAGGCCGCCGACCCAGCGAGAAGGCGGCAGAGTGTAGTTCGGAATTCCCTCGAAATCGCCGACTTCGATCTTCGTGCCGCCGATAGGCTTGGCACGCAAGTGGGCGAGAACGACTTCGACGCCGTTTTTCCGTAACTCCCTGACGATCTTGATCGGCAGCATGGCTGTGCCGTCATACTCACCGGGAATCGGAAACGACGTCACCATCAAAACGCTTGGTGACATGGCCTTTCGCTGCATTCCTCCATGATTCGTTCGCAATCGGTTCGCGTGCGATCATAGTCGAACGGATCGACTGAACACAACCGTCACTCATGGCTCCTGCCGACACCTCGGTTCGATTCCGCCACAGGTGATTTTCGGGGCGTTTCGACCGAGATCTTTTCCAAAAATCACGATCGACAAGGAAAAGTTTGCTTGATAAAAAGAACGGCTTTTTTTACATAATGAAAAGCTTGCTTAGAATCTCGTAGACGAACGAACTGCGATCGATCATCAATCCATCCCAAGTCAGGAGTTTTGATCATGAAAGTGGCGATCGAAAACCAACGATGGCGGGCCTTATGGATCGCCGGCGTTGCCTGGCTGCTCGCGTTCGTCGCAGCGCGTGCGGCACTCGAATCGATGCGACTCGGTTCCCAGGCGAAGATTCTCGCAGCGGTCTTGCCGGTCGTGCCAGCGGCGATCTTCGTTCGGTACTTCGTCGGTTTCCTGCGTGGCCTGGACGAATTGCAGCGCCGGATTCACCTGGAGGCTCTCGCGATCGCCTACCCGATAGCGACGCTTTTTCTCTGGACGCTTGGACTTATGGAGCTGGCGATCGACCTTCCGAGTGAGGACTGGAGCTACCGTCACATCTGGTCATTCCTGCCGATGTTCTACTTCATCGGGCTTGCGATCGCCTGGAGGAGATATCGTTGAAAAACCGCCTGCGCGTATTGCGTGCGGAACGAGACTGGACGCAGTCGGACCTGGCGTCCCGACTCAATGTCTCTCGCCAAACCGTCAATTCCATCGAAACGGAAAGGTACGAACCGAGCCTTTCACTGGCATTCCGAATCGCGAAGCTGTTCGGATTGACGATCGAGCAGATTTTCGAAGTGGACGATTCGGAGACGACCGGGAAAGCCGACGAATCACGATCCTGAGCCACCGCACGAAAAATGGACGCAAGCCGTCAATTCGTCGATTTGGGCGGCTCGACCCGCCGAACGAGTTCCCGACGATGGCGGTTCTCTCTCGTCAGAGCGCCGTAAAGCCGGCGGTCGAGCGCATCGATGGCGGAATCGAGCACTTTGCGAGCCGTATCGAGATGGTGCGGCCGCAGCGCGTAAGGATCGCGCGGAAAACCCGTGCGAGGCCACATGAGTTGCTCGGGCCTGGGCCCGCCCAGAGCGTGGGATTCATGCGGCAAAAGTACTTCGAAAGAGCCGTCCAGGTTCGATTGCTTGTAATATGCCTTCCGCTGGCTCGGAGGCCCTGGATAGATCCACGAAAGCCGCATCGCCAGCAGTTCGGTGAACTGGGGCCAGGGTGCCTGATCGGGTCGGAAAGGCCCGGCGGGCCCTTCGCCCACGATCGATGGCAGAACTCGCCAGACTTCGGCCAGCGGCAACGGCCGGCTCGGATCGGCCACCAGCGGCCAGAGTTCGGGCCGGCCGAGTTCGACGGCCGCCTGATGCACAAGAGCACTGGCACTGTCCAGATACAGGCTGAGGGCCGCCCGGGCATACCGGCTGCCATCGGCTCGGGATTCGTGGTCCTTCAGCCGCGACTCGGTATGAAAATGCAGTGCGTCGTTGTAAAGGCAATGAAAAGGGCTGACTGTCGTCTCGATCATGCCGGGTCCGTCCGGGGCCTTCGGTGATTCAGCCGTGAGAGAAGTCATGACCGGTTCGAGAGATGCGATACGATTTCGCCATTGCTCCGATGCGTTGTTGTCGTCTTCCATCGAAATACCCGGGGAGTGTGGAATCCGCTTCGGAACGTCCTTATTCAGGATATTACGAAATTGTCATCCGTAAAGCCGCCTCGACGCAACGGGAATCAGCATGAGATCCGCAAAATTGCCGATGCCGAAATCCCGAATTCGCTCACTTTCCTCAGAAACTCCGTATCCGATACCATGTGACGCACCAGGGTCACACGCCCGAACCACTTGTCTGTCCTTCGCTCGAAAGCGAGTTCCTCTCATGAAGCCACGTCATGCGGCGCTCTGGCTGCTGATTTGTTTCGCCACCGGCCTGACTGCCGGAGCACCACGCGCGATCGGCCAGAACGCCGAATCCGGGAAATTGAACGAATGGTTCAAGACTTATCTGGAAAAGGTCATGCGGGACGAGCCGATGACGGCCACACGCCTGGGTGACCACCGGTACGACGATCGCCTGGAAGACCTTTCGGCGCAAGCATGTCAAGCCCGGCTCGAAAGGGACAAGGATGCCCTTAACGACCTCAGGAAAGTCATCGATCCGAAAAAGCTGGAACTTGCGGATCGGGTCGACTTCGAAATCCTGGCGCGGCATCTCGAATCCCGAATCTGGCTGACGGAGAATTTCCGTACGTTCGAAGAAGATCCGCGAGTCTGGGGCGATTTTCTGACAGAATCGGTCTATCTGCTCCTGGTGCAATCGACTCTGCCGAAAGAAAAGAATTTCGAAAACGCCCTGAAACGGATGAAGGCCATTCCTGGCATCGTCGAAACAGCCAGGTCGACCATCCAGAACCCGCCCAAGGTGAAAACGCAAACGGCGATTCTTCAAACACGGGGAGCCATCGACTTCTACGAGCGGGAAATCTATCTGATCACAGGCCGGAAGCCGGAAGACACGGAACTGAAAGCCGCCACAGAACCGGTCGTCGCCGCGCTGAAAAAGCATCTCGCGTTCCTGACCGACGAAGTCTTGCCCCGATCGGGCGAAAACTGGCGCATCGGCCGGGAACTCTTCGAAAAGAAGCTCGATTATGACCTCGACTCAGGCCTGACAGCCGAAGAGGTCCTGGCTGAGGCCGAGAAGGAGGCCGCCTCCGTCGAACAGGAAATGTTCGTCATCGCCCGCCAAGTGTGGTCCCAAACTTATCCCGGCCAGGTCATTCCGCCCGACGACGCGAAAGGCCGTCACGAAACGATCGCGAAGGCTTTGGCGGCGACTGCCAAAGTCCATGGTTCGCCGGAAACTCTCGTCAGCGACGCCAAAGCTACGGTCACAGACATCACCCGGTTCATTCGAGCGAAGGACATTCTCCGCCTCCCCGAGCCAGACCGATGTGCCATCATCGAAATGCCCGAATTCATGCGAGGCAATTCGGTCGCCTATCTGAACCCGGCACCGCCGCTGGACATTCAGGCCCGCAGCGAATACGCCATCAGCCCGCCACCGGCGGACTGGACCCCGCAGCGAGTGGAAAGCTTCCTCGGCGAATACAACGCCGCCATGCTGAAAGTGCTGACGATTCACGAAGCCTATCCGGGGCACTACGTTCAATTGGAATACGCCAACCGTGTTTCTTCGCTGATCCGCCGCGTCCTCGGTTCAGGCACCTACAGCGAAGGCTGGGCGGTGTACACCGAACGCATGATGCTCGATCAGGGCTTCGGCGATGGCGATCCAGGCCTGCGGCTCAATCAGTTGAAGTTCTACCTCAGGGCCGTCTGCAACGCCATTCTGGATCACAAGATGCACTGCGAGAACATGACGGACGAGGAAGCTCGTGCCCTGCTGATGGACCGGGCGTTTCAGACCGAAGGCGAAGCCGTCGGCAAGATCATCCGGTCGAAACAGTCCAGCGCTCAGCTTTCCACATATTTCGTCGGCCGTACCGCTTTTCATCGTCTGCGACAGGCCGTTCAGCGGGAACAAGGCGAGAAGTTCGAACTCGGCCGATTCCATGAAGCCGTGCTGGAACAGGGCAGCGTTTCCGTGAAGTATCTGCCGGAACTCGTGAGGGATCGCCTCGGCCGGCCCAGGTCTGCTTCGGTGAATTGAGCCGTCCGGTCAATTTCTCGATCGCCTGTCGACCGATCGAAAGCGCAACGAGTCCGGAAAGGTCAAAGAGGAAAGGCGGCCCGTTGGGGCCGACTTTCCTGTTGAGTCTGTCGCAATCGTGACCGGACTGGCGTCACTTATTGGTTTCGGCACCCGGTACCGGGGCTTCGGGCTTCGGAGTTTTATTGTCGACCGGAAGTTTCTCGAGCACTTCAGCCAGGCTCTTGGTGGAGACGGCAATCTGCGATGGATTGGCTTCCTGAGTCTGGGCCATGATCTCGTCGCGGATCTGGTCCATCTTAGGGAACAGCGACATCATGGCCTGGGCCTGACGTTCGGACTTGGCGGCACCGAAACGCAGGTTGAAGTGCTTCATGAATCCGATCAGGTCAGTCACGGTCGGCTCGACGTTCGCCTGACGGGCCTTTTCGACCGTCGCCAGAATTTCCTCGAAATTCGGGGAAGCCAGCATCTTGGTCATCTTCTTGGCGGAAGAGATCCGGGCCTTGGCTTCCTGGAAGCCCGGGTCGCCGAACTTGGCATTCTTCTGAAAGGCCATGTCCATATTATCGATCGCCTTGATCAGGGCATTGACCTGATCGATCGAAAGCGATTGATCGGCGCTATGCTTTTCGGCTTCGGCCAGTGCGTCCTTGATGGCCTGACGATAGGGGGCGTAGACTTCCGAACGAAGCAGCAGCGGAACTTCGCCATGGCCCATCAGGTCGCCGATGGTGAACGCAACGGCCTGATTCGAGTAGAACAGTGGGAGATCTTTGCCGATGCCAGGCTCAAGCGGAATGCGCGAGAGCTTCAGTTGCGATGGGTGAACCTTCTTCGGATCGGTCACGTCTTCCAGAACGGCGTTGAGGGCGTTGCCAGAACGGATGTCGCTCTCGTCTGGCTGTTCGTGAATCCGCTTTTTGATATTTTCCAGCGACTGGACCGTGTTCCGGGAATTCCGTTCGCGACGCAACATGTTCGTCCAGTTCAGGTAATGCTGCTGTTGCCACATCGCCTGACTGATCCGGAGATTCGTGTCCACGTTCGTCGACCGTGCCATGGCCGAATCGACGTTGTATTGACCGGCACCCATGGCCATGGCACCCATGCCATAACCGATGCCT
>Ga0172376_10009125_pt1 | contig 10263 bp, 3 predicted proteins | sample Lak35m_FD_121114 | JGI IMG/M metagenome (GOLD analysis project Ga0172376, IMG submission 121114) | Freshwater microbial communities from Kabuno Bay, South-Kivu, Congo - kab_092012_35m | ecosystem: Environmental > Aquatic > Freshwater > Lake | place: Democratic Republic of the Congo: South-Kivu... | reverse complement strand
GCCCGCGCGCGACAACCTGCGCTGGCTCGTTTGGCTGCTGACATCGAGTCCTCTCCCGGCCTTGCGCGATCACGCGGAAGCACAGAAATGGGCCGAGCGGTTATGGAAGTTCGAAGTCGGACAAGAGTCGGGACTCTGTGTATCAATCCTCGCGCTGGCGGCCAGCAAGCAGCACGAGGCCGCACGTCAGCGACTCGCCGAGCATGCCTCAAAGCTCGCGGGGACCGAGGACGTCAACGCCTACTTGCACGCGCTCGTTGCCGAGAGTCCCGAAGAAGGGGCACGCCGACTCAAGCAGGCCCGTGACTGGCATCGCCGCGAGAACCCGAGCGTGAGGCAATTTGAATTACTCGATCAATTCGTCGCCGGGACAGGCTTAAGGGCAGAGTAATCGTGAGCGGCAAGGAGCGTGTCCGAGTAGCCGTAGCATGGGATTCCATCCCGTGCGTATTGGGCCGGATCGAACGAGCGTTAACTCGGTGCTGCGCGGCACGGGATGAAATCCCATGCTACTCGGACAGACTCCTAACGCCTTGCCGCTCACAAGAATTCAATCCGACTCGCGCAACAAACAACGGCGCAGCTCGTTGAATTAGGGAACGCTGCGAGACCCGCTCTCTTCGCAACGCTCAAAGTTGACTCGCCCCCAAAAGAGTCCTCAAGCCCTCGTCAGCACGAGTCGAAGAGTCAGTTACGTCTTGCCTTATCCGTGTGGTGTCGCAGGACTCGTCGCTCAGGCGGCTCGCCTGAGATCTTGGCGCGAGACCGAGCCTCAACTCACGCATCGAGAGGATGCTGGCGAGCCGCGTGCTCTGCGCAATTGAACTCGCGAAACGGAGTGCTCAAGGAAGGGCGCGATGAGACTTACACTTCGCCACTGGAGCTTGAGTCGTCGCCGCCTGCTGTCGCTCTGCGGCTTCGCAGTCATGCAGTGGAGTTCCTTCGCGATTGGTCAGGAGCCCTCCAGCGAACGAGCGGCGGATGTCGCCGACGAGATCTCGCCGCAGACTTCTTTCTATGAGGCAGCCCTCAACACCGAAGCCGAGTTCTTGCCGGCGTCAATGTCTCTCTCGCAACCGCAGCCGGCGCAGTTACCGCCACTCGAAGTGATGCCAACACCGCTCGCCATGACCCGTGCCGGCGTGACGCTCTTCGACAGTCGCAAGCTCAGCGACGACGTCATGCGCGAGCAGCGCAAGCGCCGCGCCGCGCGAACTTCCAGCAGCATCATTCTGGGGCTTGAAGGACAAGCGCGTTCGAGCACCGACGCCGGCAGCATGATCGGGAAGTCGGCGTCCTCAGTGGGACTCGGAGTGCAGCGGCGAAGTCCGATCGTCAATGACGCGCGCATCCATAGCACGCGCGTCGGTAGTCAGAACTCGAAGGGCTCGTACTGGTTCCCCGCGCGGATTGATCTCGACACACACCTCAACAAAATCGACTCGTGCATCATCGACGACGTGATTCTGGTGCAAGGCCCTTACAGCGCTCTGTATGGCCCCGGCTTCCATTTCTACGACATCGAAACGCTGACCTCTCCGCGCTATGAGAGCTTCGAGACTCACGGCAGTTCGAGCCTCGACTATCGCACGAACGGAGAGCAGTGGTACGCGCGGCAGACCGGCTTATTGGGCGATGAAAATTGGGGCGTGCGCGCCGGTTACGGGCACCGCACGGGTTCGGACTACGAGAGCGGCAACGGCACCGAAATCCCGTCGAGCTACAAGTCTCGCGACATTGATCTCGCGGCCGGCTTCGACTGGGGCGCGGATGATCGCTTCGAGTTTCATTACATGAGGCTCGATCAGACCGACGTTGAGTTTCCCGGTCAGGCTTTCGACATGAACTTCCTCGTGACGGATGCCTTCGAGGTCACATGGCAGCATCGCGACTGGGCAATCTTCGATGAGGTCGAGCTTGAAGTTTGGCACAACCAAACGCGGTTCAGCGGCGACACCTTGCGAAGCGGCAAGCAACGACAGTTCCCGGTCTTCGCACTGGCCGGCTTCAGTGCTCGTACCGATGTCGCGTCGTCGTCGAGCGGCTATCGCTGGCTGCTCGAATCCGAGACCGACGACATCGGCACATGGACCGTCGGCACCGACCTGCGGCATCTGCGACAAGAACTCAACGAGTACTCGACAGTCGGTCCGCAGGGACCGTTGCAATTCGTTGATCGCAACTCGCCGATCCCGAAGTCGCACTCAACAAACCCCGGCTTGCTCGCCGAGCACGAATTGCAGTTTGACGAACTCACGCTCCGCAGCGGCGTTCGATTGGATGCGGTCTCGACGGAATTGGACGTCACTCGCGCATCGGTCAACGGCATCGGGACCGACGTTGTTCCGGTCGCACTCAGTGACGTGCTCGGAACCACTGAGTTCGATCAAGACTTCTTCTTGGCCTCGGTGTTCCTCACAAGCAGCTATCAATGGGACGAGCATCTCACGTTGACGTCCGGAGCGGGACGTGCCGAACGCGCGCCGAATCTGACGGAGCTTTACGCCGCTGAGCTCTTTATGTTCTTGCAACAGAACGGATTGAATTCGGTCACGGGCAACCCGCTGCTGGCGAAGGAACAGTTGTGGCAAGTAGATGTCGGATTGGTATGGGAGTGGGATGCGTTCCGCATTCGAGGCAATGCGTTTCATGGATGGATCGAAAACTACATCACATTCGAGAACATGGGGATGTCACCCGCATTCACGGCCGGAGCTGACATCCCGACGCGACTGAAGTACGTCAACTCCGAGCTAGCGACGTTGGCCGGCTTCAACGTTTCAGCCGACGCGGACATCACCGACATGCTCAATGGCTTTGCGACTTTGAGCTATCTCGTCGGTCAAGACCGCACTCGGAACGGTGATTCGGCAACGATCCCGTTTGACGGAAGCTTCATTCCGTTGCCGTCGATTCAAGATCCAACGAATCATCGCGGCTTCTACGCCGGACAGCCCCGCTCGAAGTCAGAGCCGTTGCCGGGCATCGTGCCATTGGAGTCGCGCATCGGCGTGCGTCTGCATGCTCCCACTCCAAAGCCCGAGTGGGCCATTGAGCTAGCTGCCCGCATCGTCGACGACCAGCAACGAGTCGCGACGAGTCTCCGCGAGCGACCCACTCCCGGCTTCACGACATGGGACCTGCGCGGCTACTGGCGCCCTCGAGCGAATTGGCTGCTGACCGCCGGGGCCGAGAACTTCACCGACAAGCAATACCTCGAACACCTCGACTACCGCTCCAGCACCGGCATCGCCGTCTTTCAGCCGGGAGTGAACTTGTACTTCGGGAGCGAGTGGTCCTTCTGACAGCAACTCTTTGCCATTTCTCCGACGGAGGAGGATTTTGTGTGACAGCCCCGCGTTTGATGGGGTGACGACTGACAGACCACTCACCGCAGTGGGAACGAGCATCACTATCGACTGTCGATAGTTCTCAATGGCCTGTCGTCGCCCCCTCGATGCGAAAGGCCGCACCATGAAGCTCTCGAAACTTGTGACTTGGGCACTCCATCAGCTTTCACAATCAGTCTCTGATCGCGCTGCAGCCCGACGGCGAAAGGCCCGAACCCCGCAACTCAGCCTCGAAGCACTCGAACGACGCGAGGTTATGTCGGCCACTGCGATGGGCGTTGTCGCTCCCAATTGGTTTGAGCGAATGCCGCAGACACAAAGTGCGAATGCGCCTGAAGTAGGGACCGTCCGTGTCGGGACGAACACCGTGACGGCCCGCAAGGGCGAATGGATCGTGCAACTCAATGAGGCTGCCACAAACCGCGTCGCAAGTGTGGCCAACTGCCAAAATCTCTTCGCGAATGCCCCGTTTCAGGTGCAAGTCACGGGCGGTCTGGGACTTCCCGGCCAGCTCAGCGTGAAGGTCTCGGGAGCTTCGAGTGGCACTCAAGTCATGAACTACTTCCGACGACATCGCGATGTGGCCAGCGCCGAACCTAACGTGGTGACTACGTCTAATCGCATGCCCAACGACGAGTTCTTCCACCTGCAGTACGGCCTCCACAATACAGGTAACAACGGCGGTGTTCACAACGCCGATATCAATGCCCCCGAGGCTTGGGATCGTATTACGGGCAACGCGAATATCGTTGTCGCCGTCGTCGATTCGGGGATCGCCTACAACCATCCGGACCTCGCCGACAACATGTGGCGAAATCCTGGAGAGATCCCCGGCAATGGCGTCGACGATGACCGCAATGGCTTTAAGGACGACGTCTTCGGCTACGACTTCGCTAACAACGACGCTGATCCTTTCGACGATCTAGGGCATGGCACTCATGTCGCCGGAACCATTGGCGCGGTGGGGAACAACTCCAATGGAGTGGCGGGAGTGGCGTGGGACACATCGCTAATGGCGCTCAAGTTTCTCGGAGCAGACGGCAGCGGCTCGTATGAAAGTGCGATCCGAGCCGTGAATTACGCGACGATGATGCGTTCGCAATATGGAGTGAATCTCCGTGTTTCGAACCATAGCTGGGGCGGATCTGTTTTCAGCACCAGCCTTTCGAACGCTTTTGCCGCGCACGAGCAAGCCGGGATTCTGGCGATTGCTGCTGCTGGTAACTCAGCGGCCGATACCGACAATGCCCCCTCGTATCCGGCCTCATTCCCGCATGCTGGAATTGTCTCGGTCGCAGCCACAAACTCGCGCGATCAATTGGCTTCGTTCAGCAACATTGGTCGACAGACGGTGGATCTGGCCGCACCCGGAGTCGAGATCCTGAGCACAGTCCCTGGCGGTTATGACGACTTCTCGGGGACGAGCATGGCTGCTCCGCATGTGGCGGGAGCGGCTGTGTTAGCGTCGGCCATGAAGGCTGAGGCGAGTGTTGCTGAGTTGAAGAACGCGCTCCTGAATGGTGTCGACCGCCTGTCAGCGCTCAATGGTAAAGTCGCAACCGGTGGTCGGCTCAACGTGGCTCGGACACTCGATCTCCTCGTTCCGCCACCACCAACACCAGTCACGATTTCGATTGGGGACATGACCAAAAACGAAGGCATTGCCGGGACGAGCAATGTGATCTTCACCGTCTCTCTCGATCGAACGACGACCGGCGAGGTGCAGGTCGACTATGCGACATACAGCGCGTCTGCAAGGCACGGTGTCGACTTCGTCTCGATAACGGGCACCGTCACCATTCCGGCTGGACAGCGAACCGGGCAAATCGCAGTCCCGATCATTGGTGACGTGCGGTTTGAAGGTAACGAAAACTTCCGCGTGCTCTTGTCCAACGCGCGTGGCGGACGATTTGTCGATGACGAGTCTTATTGCACGATCCTTGATGACGAAGTCGGTCTTACCGGCGGCGCAACGCAATTGGGAGCTTGGGAGAACGGGCATCACTTCTATCTGGATACCGCTGGCGATGGTACGTTTGCAGAGCGGGTCATTGGCTTTGGTCTCCCCGGTGACAAGCCCTTTGCCGGCGACGTGAATGGCGATGGGCACACAGACCTCATCGTGGCGCGGCCCAATCACGCGACGGGTCGGATGGATTGGTACTTCGATCTCGCGGGTGATGGTGTCTTTCAAGAGGCTCTCATCACCTTCGGACTTGCTAGCGATACGCCAGTCATCGGTGACTGGAATCGAGATGGCAAGATGGATGTCGGCGCGGTCCGGGCCAACACGCGTCGCGGCGGACTGGATTGGTATCTCGATCTCAATAATCGAGGCGGCTCAGCCGAACGAACGATGAGCTATGGCCTACTGGGAGATGTTCCAGTCGTCGGCGACTGGAATGGTGATCGTCGCGACGACCTGGGTGTCGTCCGACAGAATCAGATCACGCAGGGACTCGACTGGTATCTCGACCTCGCGAACAACGGCGGCCTCGCCGAACGAGTCGTGAGCTACGGTACCCGTGGCGACACACCTATGGTCGGTGACTGGAACAACGACGGTCGCTCGGACTTCGCGGTCGTGCGATTCAACGTGGCTCGAGACGGCCAGGATTGGTATCTCGATCGAGACAACAACGGCGGCAGTGCGGAACTCATCATGGAATATGGATTACGTCACCATGTTCCTGTCGCTGCTCGTTGGCGTCGATAATCCCTGTTTCTTGGGGGCACCTGCCTGAGAACGTCGAGCGAAGATCTGAGTGAACTATCTTCGCTCACGGACTCGAGTGAGTTTCCCAACTCAATGACCTACTACCGCGACCGCGAAGTAATCATCCAAACGAACGGGCATCTTTCCTCTGTGAGCCCCAAGGTGCTAACTGCGAATTCTTGGCCGATAAAGCCCGCGCAGATAGCACCTTGCGGACATTTCATATGAGATGATAATTGGCGATTTTAGTACTTTCGTATACTCAAAGAACTCACTCGTCTGCTCGACGCCCCAGGCCGAATTCGGATGCTCGATCGACTCTGACACGGTCACTTCGCGAGTCTCCAAACACAGCCACACCATCAAGTACATGTCACGCAGGCCCTTGAGCGTCACCGTCTTCACCGAGAAGAAATCGACCGCCCACAGCGTCTCCACGTGACGCTTCACGAAGTTGTCCCAGCAGTCATTCTTGCGATTCGGCCCCGGTTCAATCCCTTCTTCTTTGAGAAGGTTTCGCACCGTCTGACGGCTGATGTTCTTGATCCCGACCTTTCGAAGCTCACCCAAAATCCGCGTGTAGCCGAAGCCCGTCGTCCGCGCGATCTCGATCACGAATTCTCGCACTTCGCGACACTTGCGCTGTCCTGCTGTCGGGTTCTTCTTCGTCTTCTTCCCCTGCCCTTCCCGGCACCACCAGTAGAACGTCGCCAGAGAGACCAACGTGATCAACTCTTCGATCGCCCGACCGAGCGCTTTGCCAACTTTGATGAGCTGTGAACGTTCTTCCGCAGTCGTGTGAACCTGACCGGGAATCCGACTTCGCAGAATACGGTTCTCTTCTTTCAGGAACTCGACATACCGCACCAGTTCGTTGTTCGTCGCAGACGCAATCAACGCCAGCAACGGGTAGAAAATCGTGGCTGACATGCTGTTGTCGTAATTCGCGATGAAGCCCAGAGATAACACTTGGTTGAACAGCACTATGTCGCTCGAATGACGCGTCAATTTCAGCGCCAAATCCATTCAGACGAGTCGTATCGCAGAGCCGCTCCGTTTTGCGTCCAGTGGCAACGTTGAGCAGTCTCCGCAAGGCCCACATGAGACACTCATTCCGCATGAGATGCGACCGCCAGCAAGCGTTGTGCGACGCCAATCCCACGAACGTCAATTCCATAAATCTCATGAATTCAGCGATGCATTAATCGCGCACCAAACCCGTCCAAAAGCATGGAAATCACGTAATTCGCGCAAACGTATCTGCTGTAATTGCATTCCAGTAGGCATTCTACGAAAGCAAAGGCTTAGATTCGATCAACCCAATCAGGCAGTGCTGCGAAGACATCCGCAACAACAGAGTCCCCAGCATTGACGAATATGTCGCTCGCGTCGGCTTCGTAAGTGTCAAGACCCGCCCCGCCATCGAGACTGTCAACTCCATCTGAGCCCGCAACAGTGCTATCCCCCCGATTGCCACCGCTGAGAGTGTCATTACCACTACCACCCTTCAGCGTATCGTTGCCAGCGCCGCCGAGCAGAATCACTGGCACTGTCGCCCCGCTCGCGTCGAGCGAATTCGCTCCCGTACCGCCGATCAAAACAATGCGTTCGATCGTACCAGCGGCGGGCGTTTCAGTCCCCGTAGCTGCGGAGCTGAGTTGTGCGCCAACCACGGTGAAGTTCGTGTCGGCTTGCTCGTAAACCGCATCAGTGCCCGTCCCACCATTGAAAGAGTCAGTACCGGTTCCGCCAGAAAGCACGTCATTTCCATCACCGCCTTCGAGTGTGTCGTCGCCATTGGATCCGCTGATCGTGTCGCCACCCGCGTTGCCTTGCAGCAGGTCGTTGCCATCGTCGCCAACCAGCAAATCGTCCTTCGACCCGCCCTTCAACGTGTCATCCCCGCTACCACCACGCAATGTCACCGTACCAACGGTGAACAGCGACGCGTCGAGCAAGTTGTTACCTATCCCTGCGGTCAAGCTGACTCGTTCAATACTCGCCAATCCATCAGTACCTCGACCAACGAGTTGCGCATTTCGCAACGTGAAGTTGACGTTGCCTTGATCAACAATGAGATCAAGGCCGCTGCCACCGTCGAGCGAATCACCGAGCGATCCACCGAACATCGTATCGTCACCATCACCGCCGCGCAGGGTCACAGAACCGGTTGTAAAGCCCGCTGCGTTCAACGAGTTATGACCCGCTCCACCGGTGAGTTCGACTTTTCCAAACGTGCCCGTGATAGCGTCGAGACCAACACCCAATAACTGGGTGTTCAACAGAGTAAAGTCGACGTCACCGGCTTCACGCAGCGTGTCGAGAGTCTCTGCACCACCGAATTTGTCATCGCCGAGACCACCCGTGTAAACGTCACTACCGCTTTGCCCGTTGAGCGTATCAACGCCATCACCACCCTCGATCGTGTCGTTACCGCCACCGCCATTGAGGATGTCATTACCGTTCCCTCCTTTGATGACGTCGTTCGCACCGGCGCCGAGGATGTTGTCATTCGCATCACCACCATCAAGCGAGTCAGCATCGTTACCACCATCGATGACGTCGTTACTTGCGCCACCCAAAATGGTGTCGAGACCATCTCCACCCAGTAGGCAGTCGGTGCCTGATCCGCCCGTCAGGCTGTCGTTGCCGGCGCCACCGTCGATCGTGGTCGCCCCCGTGAACGCCGACGCATCGACGATGTTCGCACCCGCACCGGCAGTCAATCTGATGCCAGTCAACGCGCTGTGAGCGTCCGTTCCCAACCCAATGAGTTGCGTCGCTGTAATTGTCCAATTGATGTCGCCGACTTCGACGACGATGTCTGTACCGCCACCGCCCGCGAAGGTGTCATTTCCATCACCGCCCGTGAGCGTGTCGTTGTTCGTACCACCATTGAGGCTGTCGGCACCAAACCCGCCATCGAGCGTGTCATTCCCCGCGCTGCCTTGCAGCGTGTCCGCATCGTCTCCGCCGATCAGAATGTCGTTGCCGCCCGCGCCGGTCATGAAGTCAAGCCCTGCACCACCGCTGAGCGAGTCACCACTCAGGCCGCCCGTCAGAGTGTCGTCCCCCCCTGCTCCATCAAGCGTGACCGATCCTGAAAACGCGCTCGCATTGATCGTATTCGCACTCGCTCCTCCCGTGAGCGACGCGAGTTCGATGACGTCGAGCACATCGTTGCCTAAACCGGTTAAGGCGGTGTTCGTGAGGGTGAAGCTAGCATCCGCAGATTCAATCAAACGATCGAGACCATCACCGCCCAACAGAGTGTCATTGCCCAGCGAACCTGTCAGCGTGTCATCGCCCGAGCCACCAATCAGCGAATCGTTGAAGCTGTTGCCGATCAATACGTCATTGCCGCCAGCACCATCCAGAGTGACCGAGCCGACGAAAGCCGATGTGTTGATCGTGTTGGCACTCGCACCACCAGTCAGTAGGGCGGACGTGATCGACGTCAATGTATCCGTTCCCAATCCGGTTAACTGCGTCGTCGACAACAGGAAGTTGACATCACCCGACTCAACAATCGTGTCGACCGCTGAACCACCGCGCAACGTGTCGTTGCCTAAACCGCCGCTGAGCGTGGTGGCTCCACTGAAGGCACTCGCGTTGAGGTCGTTGTTACCAACACCTCCCGTCAGTTGTGCGAGGTCAATACTGGTAAGCACGTCCGTTCCAACACCTGTAAGAGCCGAGTTCGTCAACACGAAGACCGGCACATCACCCGCCTCGATCAACGTGTCTGTGCCAGATCCGCCCGTCAGCGAGTCGTTGCCCAATCCGCCCGTCAAACTGTCATCACCATCTCCCGCATCGAGAGAATCAGACTGCGATGTGCCGATCAGAACGTCATTGCCTCCACCGCCCAGCAGCGTGACAGGACCACCGGTGAAGGCCAACGCATTCAACGTGTTAGCAGTTGCATCACCTGTGAGTGATACGGCTTTGATGTTCTTGAAGCTGTCCGTGCCAATGCCGATCAACTGGGTCGCAGAAAGCACGAAGTTCGGACCACTGCCGACAACGAGCGTTTCGACGATGCGATCGCCGATGCCCGCACCGCCATCGAATGAGTCGTCTCCCAACCCACCCGTCAGGACATCGTTATTACCACCATTGCCATTGAGAGTATCATCGCCATCGCCACCGATGAGAGAATCAGTACCGGCGCCGCCCATCAACACGTCATTGCCG
>Ga0172376_10009123_pt1 | contig 10264 bp, 7 predicted proteins | sample Lak35m_FD_121114 | JGI IMG/M metagenome (GOLD analysis project Ga0172376, IMG submission 121114) | Freshwater microbial communities from Kabuno Bay, South-Kivu, Congo - kab_092012_35m | ecosystem: Environmental > Aquatic > Freshwater > Lake | place: Democratic Republic of the Congo: South-Kivu... | reverse complement strand
GTGGCGCCCACGGTAGGAATCGGACCTACGACCTTCTGCTCCGGAGGCAGACGCTCTATCCACTGAGCTACGTGAGCAACTCTTGACACACTAGCGGTGCCCCTGGGTCTAGGGTTCGGGCGTGAGCACCGCGTTGCCTCCGCCGTTCCCGGATCAGCGTTCGAGGACGGGTTCGATCGCACTCGTACTGCTGGTGGCGGTGGCCATCGGCGTGTTGGCGTTCTTCGTGTTCGGTTCCGACGACGAGGGTGACGGAATCGGTTCGTCGTCCTCCGACCCGACGGTCGTGTCCGATTCGTCGAGTGGCGCGACGGGCGCCGAGACCTCATCACCCGAATCGACGACCGAATCGACGACCGAATCGGGAACATCCGACACTTCGACGGTCGAGACCGGTTCGTCGACCGACGCCGGCACGTCGGAACCGGAGTGGTTCTCGATGGGCGGTTACGGCTTCTTCGACGTTCCGGTGCTCGGTGCGACCGACGTTCGTGGCAGTGGTTGCGGCAGCGGGGACGGCGAGGATCCGACTCTCGGCGACACGTTGCCCGATGGTCTCTGGTTCGGTTCGTTGGGTCCGCAGTACGAGGACTACGAACCGATCGACGACAGCGATCTGGGCTACGGCTACAAGCGTTTCGACGGAGCGACGCTCGAGATCGACCTGTGGTGCGTGTATTCGGGTGCGACCGCCGAGCAGAAGTTCGTCTCGGAGGCCTGCCAGTCCGACATCGTGTGCGAGGCGAACAACTCGACCGGCTGGCTGACCGAGGACGAGTCCAATCGCTTGCGATCCCTCCCCGTTTCCGCCAACTTCACGTACCGGGTCGACTACTACGAGGCCGAGGCGGGTTGGTACTGCATGTGGACCGATCCCTTCGAGGTCGGAGCCGCCTGGCGCCTCGCCCCCGTGTGGATCGCGGTGAACGACGGTCGGGTCACCGAGATCTTCGGTCACTGCGCCTACTACCTCGAATCGGACGCGCCTCGCTAGCGGGGTTCCCGCCAGCGAGTCGTCATCGGGTGAGTCGTCATCGGGTGAGTCGTCATCGGGCGAGTCGTCATCGGGCGAGTCGTGGGTGGCGAGTCGTGGGTGGGCGAGTCGTGGGTGGGCGAATGGTCGGTGGGTCGGGTGGCTCGATCGGCAACAATGGTCGCGATGGCCGACCCCCTCGTGACACTCGCCGAGCACCTGCGTCCGGCCTTCGAGAAGGTGGCCGGTCGCACCGGTGTGGATCCCGTGGTGCGGCCGAGCGACCGGGCCGATGCGCAAGCCAACGGTGCGCTGGCGCTGGCCAAGGAACTCGGACGCAGCCCGCGCGACGTGGCCAACGACGTGTTGGCCGCCAGCGCCGGTTTGCCCGGGGTGTGCTCGTCGATCGAGGTGGCCGGTCCGGGCTTCCTGAATCTCGTGCTCGATCCGGCGTTTCTGGGTGCCGAGTTGGCGTCGTTGTCGAACGACGAACGGCTCGGCGTGTCGCGGGCCTCCGTTGCACGGCGCGTCGTGATCGACTACTCGGCTCCGAACGTCGCCAAGGAGATGCACGTCGGACATCTCCGCACCACGGTGATCGGCGACGCGCTCGTGCGCATGTTCGAGTTCGTCGGTCATTCGGTGATCCGCGAAAACCACATCGGCGACTGGGGCACGCCCTTCGGCATGTTGATCGAGCATCTGCTCGACCTCGGCGAGACCGAGGCCGCCGAGCATCTCTCGCTCGGTGATCTGGACGGCTTCTACAAGCAGGCGCGGGCCAAGTTCGACGCGGCCGACGACTTCAAGGAACGCGCGCGCAATCGGGTGGTGCTGCTGCAGGGTGGCGACGCGGAGACTCGACGCCTCTGGAAGTTGCTGGTGGGTTTGTCGACCAAGCACTTCAACGCGGTGTATTCGCGACTCGGTGTGCTGTTGACCGACGACGATCTGATGGGCGAGAGCGCCTACAACGATCTGATGCCCGATGTCATCGATCGCCTCGATCGTCTCGGCCTGCTGCAGGAGTCCGACGGTGCCGACGTGGTGTACCCGCCGGGCTACACCAACCGCGACGGTGACCCGTTGCCGCTGATCGTGCAGAAGGGCAAGGGCGGCTTCAACTACGCCACCAGCGACCTCGCGTGCGTGATCGATCGCGTCGAAGGGCTGGGGGCCGACCTGCTCCTCTACGTGGTGGGTGCGCCGCAGGCCCAGCATCTCGCGATGGTGTTCGATGTCGCGCGCATGGCCGGTTGGCTCGCGCCGCCGGCCGAGGCGGTGCACGTGTCGTTCGGCAGCGTGCTCGGCGCGGATCGGAAGATGCTGAAGAGTCGGAGTGGCGAACCGCTGAAGTTCATCGATCTGCTGGAGGAGGCGGTGACGCGCGCCGACGCGGCGGTGGCCGACAAGAATCCCGATCTGCCGGCGGCCGATCGTGCCGAGGTGGCCAGGATGATCGGCATCGGCGCGGTGAAGTACGCCGACCTCTCCACCGATCGCGTGCGCGACTACGTGTTCGACTGGGATCGCATGCTGTCGTTCGACGGCAACACCGCGCCCTATCTGCAGTACGCGCACGCGCGCATCTGCAGCATCTTCCGTCGGGCGGGCGTCGAACGCTCGTCGGTGGCCGGTCGCGCACCGTGCCTCGAAGCCGAACAGGAACGGGCTCTGGCGTTGGCGCTCCTCGGGTTCGACTCCGCGGTGGCCGACACGCTCGAGCGCCACAGCCCGCACCGCTTGTGCACCTATCTCTACGACCTGTCCACCGCGTTCTCGGCGTTCTACGAGCACTGTCCGGTGTTGAAGGCCGAGGGCGAGGTGCGCGAGTCGCGTCTCGTGCTCTGCGATCTCGTGGCCCGCGTGCTGAACACCGGTCTCGGTTTGCTCGGCATCGAATCACCGGAGCAGATGTGAGCGGACATCCGCTTCCGACCCGACTGCTGCCCGACAACCATTCGGTGAACGCCGACGGCTCGTCGTCGATCGGCGGCTGTCGCCTCGACGAGATCGCCGAGAGGTTCGGGACGCCGGTGTTCGTGTACGACGAGGCGCATCTTCGCGCTCGATGCCGCGACGCCGTGTCGGCCTTCGGTGCCGATCGCGTGATCTACGCCACCAAGGCGTTCCTGTGCCGGGCGATGGCGCGACTGGCCCACGACGAGGGTCTGTTGCTCGACGTGGCCACCGGCGGCGAGATGCACGTCGTGTTGTCGGCGGGGGTTCCGGCCGAACGCTGCGTGCTGCACGGCAACAACAAGAGCCTCGACGAACTCGAGCGTGCGCTCACCGCCGGGGCCGAGTCGCAGGAACGGCCGGGTGTTCGGCACGTGGTGATCGACAGTTTCGACGAGATCGATCGACTCGAGACGCTGCGTCGGCGTGGTCTGCCCGTTCCGCGGGCGCAGATCCGCGTGACGCCCGGGGTGCACGCGCACACCCACGAGTACATCGCCACCGGTCAGGACGATTCGAAGTTCGGTTTCAATCTCGGCAACGGTGACGCCGCCCGGGCGGTGCGGCGGTTGCTCGACGGCGATGCGGTCGAACTGGTGGGGTTGCACTGTCACATCGGTTCCAACGTGTTCGCGGTCGACAGTTTCGCCAAGGCCGCCGATGTGATGGCCCGGTTCGCGTCGACCTTCGACCTTCCCGAACTCACGCTCGGCGGTGGTCTCGGGGTGGCGTACACCTCCGACGAGGAGGCGCCCACCATCGGCGCGTGGGGTTCGGTGTTGCTCGATGCCTGCGACGCGCTCGGCGTGACGTCGAAGGTGATGGTCGAGCCGGGTCGTTCGATCGTGGCCGATGCCGCGGTGACGCTCTATCGCGTCGGAACCGTGAAGGACGTTCCGGGTGGCCGTCGGTACGTGTCGGTCGACGGTGGCATGAGCGACAACCCGCGACCGGTGCTCTACGGCAGCGGCTACGAGATGTTCGCCGTCGGCGACGTGGGTGCGCGTCGCGAGCAGACGGTGCGTCTGGTGGGCAAGCACTGCGAGAGCGGCGACGTGCTGATCTTCGAGGCCGCCGCGCCGGTCGGTCTCGCCGTGGGCGACCTGGTGGGGGTGCCGGTCACCGGCGCCTACGGACACTCGATGGCCAGCAACTACAACAAGGTGCCGCGCCCCCCGGTGGTGTTCGCGTCCGACGGCGTGGCCCGGCTGGTGGTTCGTCGGGAGACCCTCGACGACCTCGTTCGGCTCGACGTCGACTGAATCGACGCTCGAAACCACGAGTCGTTCCCGTGAGCCCGCCCATAGCCTGACGGCGTGACAACGGTGGAGGGTGGCTCGAGAGAGGTGCGCGTCGGGGTGCTGGGTTGCGGCAACGTGGGTGCCGCCCTGGTGTCGCTCATCGAGACCCAGAGTCCGACCATCGAGGTCCGCACCGGGGTGCGCCTGTCGGTCACCAAGGTGGCGGTGCGCAACCTGTCGCGCGACCGCGACGTCACACTCGCCGACGGTGTGCTGACCCGCGACGCGCACGCGTTGGTGGCCGATCCGTCGGTCGATTTGGTGGTCGAGGTCATCGGCGGCATCGAGCCGGCGCGCGAACTCATCACCGAGGCGTTGCGTGCCGGCAAGCCGGTGGTCACCGCCAACAAGGAGTTGCTGGCCAACGTGGGCACCGAACTCTTCGCGGTGGCCGACCAGAGCGGAGTCGACCTGTTGTTCGAGGCCGCCGTCGCCGGTGGCATCCCGATCATCCGCGCGTTGCGCGAGAGCCTGCGCGGCGAACCGGTGAACCGCGTGTTGGGCATCATCAACGGCACCACCAACTTCATCCTCACCAAGATGGACGAGGAGGGCACCGACTACGCGGTGGCGCTGGCCGAGGCGCAGCGACTCGGTTTCGCCGAGCGCGACCCCACGGCCGACGTCGAGGGATTCGACGCCGGTGCCAAGGCGGCGATCCTCGCGTCGATCGCCTTCGGCGCCAAGGTGGTGGCCGGCGACGTGTACCACGAGGGCATCAGTCGCATCACGGCGGCCGACATCGCGATGGCGCGTCGTCTCGGTTACGTCGTGAAGCTGCTCGGCATCGCCGAGCGCGACACCGAATCGGGCGAGATCGCGGTGCGCGTGCACCCGGCCATGGTCCCGGTCACTCATCCCTTGGCGTCGGTTCGCGAGAGTTTCAACGCGGTGTTCGTCGAAGGTGGCGCGGTGGGCTCGCTCATGTTCTATGGGCGTGGGGCGGGCGGTTTCCCGACGGCCAGTGCCGTGTTGGGCGACGTCATCGATGCGGCCGTCAACCTCTCGAAGGGCACGCACGGCACCATCGGCACGTTCGCCAAGGCGAGCATCCGAGCCATCGACGAGACCAGCGCCCAGTACCTGCTGTCGCTGGAGGTGACCGACCGACCCGGTGTGTTGCACGCGGTCACCGGCGTGTTCGCTCGGCACGGAGTGAGCATTCGCGCTGCCGAGCAGGAAGGCATCGACGCCGATGCGCGGCTGGTGTTCATCACCCACGAGGCTCGCGAGGCTGACGTGCAGGCGACGATGCGCGAGTTGCGCGATCTCGATGCGGTGAAGCAGATCGGCGGACTCCTGCGCGTGATCGGCGGCTGAACCCGTGCGGTACGTGTCCACCCGGGGGAGTGCTCCCGTTCTCGAGTTCGACGAGGTGTTGTTGGCCGGACTCGCCACCGACGGTGGGCTCTACGTGCCCGAGTCGTATCCGTCGTTGCCCGATCGGCGACCCGGCGAATACGCCGACCTGGCTTCCGCGGTCATCGCCCCGTTCGTCGCCGGTCGTATCGCCGAGGACGATCTGCGTCGGATGTGTCGCGAGGCCTACGCCACCTTCCGTCATCCGGCCACCGTGCCCCTCGTCGAGATCGACGATGGTCACTGGTTGCTCGAGTTGTTCCACGGTCCGACGCTCGCCTTCAAGGACGTCGCCCTGCAGTTGGTGGGCCGCATGTTCGATCACGTGCTCGCCGAGCGCGGCGAACGATTGATGATCGTGGGGGCCACGAGCGGCGACACCGGATCGGCCGCGATCGACGGCGTGAAGTCGTGCGCCAACGTCGACATCGTGATCCTGTACCCCGAGGGGCGCGTTAGCGAGGTGCAGCGGCGTCAGATGACCACCGTCGACGCACCCAACGTGCACACCCTCGCCGTCGACGGAACGTTCGACGACTGCCAGGATCTCGTGAAGGCGATGTTCAACGACGCGGCCTTCCGTGACGAGATGAACCTCTCGGCGGTCAACAGCATCAACTGGGCGCGGGTAATGGCCCAGATCGTCTACTACGTGTCGGCATCCGATGCGCTCGGTGGCCGGCCGATCGACTTCTCGGTGCCCACCGGCAACTTCGGCAACGTGCTGGCCGGATGGATCGCCTCGCGCATGGGGCTTCCGGTGCATCGACTCATCGTCGGTTCGAACACCAACGACATCCTCACCAGGTTCTTCGAATCGCGTTCGATGAACGCCGACACGGTGGTGCCCACGCTCAGCCCGTCGATGGACATCCAGGTGTCGTCGAACTTCGAGCGTCTGTTGTTCGAGATGAACGACCGCGACGGGGGAGCCACCGCCGAACAGATGTCGCTGTTCCGGTCCTCGGGCCGTCTCGTGGTCGAACCCGATCAGTGGTCGCGTTGGATCGAGGGCGTGTTCGAGGGGGCGCGTTGCGACGACGACGCCACTTTGGCCACGATGGCCGACGTCTACCGCTCCACCGGCATCCAGATCGATCCGCACACCGCGGTGGGCGTGTCGGCGGCCCGGCAGCGGGCCACCGGCGAGGCACCCGTCGTCACCCTCGCCACCGCCCACCCGGCCAAGTTCCCCGACGCCGTCGAGCGGGCCACCGGCCGCCGTCCGGCCCTGCCCGAGCACCTCGCCGACCTTCTCGAACGTCCCGAACGCACGAATCCGATCGGTCACGATCTGGCCTCTGTGCAGGACTTCGTCCGATCGGTGCGCCGCTCCCGTTGAGATTCGTGGGGCACCATCCGTGGCGATGGTGCGCGACGGTGGTAGTTTCGCCCCAGTCCGGGTTCCCGGACCGCTCCGATCCTCGATCGTCGAGCCGATTCAACGGTTCGTGATCCGCGTCGAGAGTGTCCCCTTCACTGGCGTTGGGATCGCCGGTGGCCGTGCCCCGCGCACGACCCCTCGCAGCCTCGTCGGAAAGCAGGTAGTTCGTGGCCGCAGATGCCCTCGAAAAGTCCGTCCTCGAGTCGAAGGACAAGGAGCAGTTGGTTGCCATCGCATCGGCCCTCGGGCTGAAGTCGGTGGCGCGACTGAAGAAGGACGACGTCATCAAGAAGATCCTCGAGACCGTCGGAGGTGCCGAGGAGAAGCCCAAGCGCGGCCCCGGCCGTCCGCCGAAGAATCGCGACGCCGACGGTGGCGCGACGACCGCCAAGCCGGCTCCGGCCGCGACGTCGGCGCCGGCGGTCGACGAACCGATCCTGGGTCCCGACGGCGAGCCGCTCGCCGAGTGGGAGGCCGAATTGGTGCGTCAGGGCATCTCGACGGCGACCGAGGAGGTGTCGTCCGGCGAGTCGCGTCAGGGCGGCGAGCAGCGTCGCAACGACCGCAACGACCGCAACGACCGCAACGACCGTGGCGATCGTGGTGAGCGGAGTGATCGCAGCGACCGGGGCGATCGTTCGCCCAGCGACCGTGGCGATCGCGGCCAGCGCGACTTCCAGCAACGCGATCGTTTCGACAGCGACGGAGGTGCGCGCCGTCGCCGTCGCCGACGCGGCAAGGGAAGCAATCGCGACGAGGGTCCGCAGGGTGACGATCGCGACTACACGAGTCGCGAGAACACCGGTGGTGGCGAGTATCAGCCGGTCGAGAACGTCGATGTCGAGGGTTACCTCGACCTGCGCGACGAGGGTTACGGCTTCCTCCGCGTGCGCGGCTATCTGCCGAGTCGCGACGACGCGTACGTGTCGGTGAAGCAGACCCGTCAGTACGGGTTGCGCAAGGGCGATCACGTCACCGGCGTGGCTCGGGGCGCGGGTCGCAACGAGAAGAACCCGGCCCTGCTCGAGATCCACAGCGTCAACGGCGACAAGCCCGAGAAGGCCAAGGACCGCCGTCGGTTCGAGGATCTCACCGCGCTCTTCCCGGACGAACGGCTGCGGCTCGAGAATCCGCTCGATCCCACCAACATGACGGCGCGCATCGTGGATCTCATCTCGCCGATCGGCAAGGGTCAGCGCGGCATCATCGTGTCGCCGCCGAAGGCCGGCAAGACCACCATCATGAAGACGATCGCCACGTCGATCGAGAAGAACAATCCCGAGGTCGAACTCATCGTGCTGCTCATCGACGAGCGTCCCGAGGAAGTGACCGACATGAAGCGCACGGTGCGTGGCGAGGTCATCTCGTCCACGTTCGACCGTCCGTCCGACGAGCACACGCACGTGGCTGAACTCGCGCTCGAGAAGGCCAAGCGTCGGGTCGAGGCCGGCAAGGACGTCGTCATCATCCTCGACGGCATCACGCGTCTCAGTCGCGCCTACAACCTCGCCGCTCCGGCGAGCGGTCGCATCCTCTCCGGTGGTATCGACGCCGGCGCGTTGTATCCGCCGAAGAAGTTCTTCGGTGCGGCCCGCAACATCGAGGAGGGTGGCTCGCTCACCATCTTGGCCACGGCTCTGGTCGAGACCAACAGTCGCATGGACGAGGCGATCTTCGAGGAGTTCAAGGGAACCGGCAACATGGAGTTGCGTCTCGACCGTCGACTGGCCGAGAAACGCATCTATCCGTCGATCGACGTCGACGCCTCCAGCACCCGCCACGAGGAGTTGTTGTTCGATCGCAAGCAGCTGCAGCAGGTCTGGCGTCTGCGCCGCGTGCTGTCGGGGCTGGCCGCCGACGGCAACCCGGCACCGGGTCTCGAGTTGCTCATGGACCGCCTGAAGCAGTTCAAGAACAACGACGAGTTCCTGGTGGAGATCGGCAAGACCCCCACCATGTAGGCCCGACGACGGGGTTCCGGCCGGGTGGGGGCTCTTCCACCCGGCGGTACACTCCGTCGCCGGCCGTTTCGGTCGTTTCCACCCGTTCAGAGCAAAGGCGCAGGTCATGAAGGCTGACATCCACCCGAACTACAGCGTCACCACGGTTCGTTGCTCGTGCGGCAACTACTTCGAGACCCGCTCCACCGTGGGTGGCGAGTTGCGCATCGAACTCTGCAACGAGTGCCACCCGTACTTCACCGGCAAGCAGAAGCTGGTCGACACCGGTGGACGCGTCGAGCGCTTCAACAAGCGTTACGGCGATCGCAAGACCAAGGGCGCCACCAAGGCCAAGGCCTGACTCGTCCGAGCCGTCGACGATGTCGACGACCGCAAATTCCGGCGATCCCGATCGTCGCGCGCGACTGAGAGCGCTGGCTCTGCAGGCACTGGTTCGCGACAACTTCGGGGTCGATTCGTTCTCGGCCGCCGTGGGCTTGTCGCGCGGTGCGGCCGGCGCGCACGATGGTGTTGCCTACGTGCTCGTCGACGAGTCCGCCGAGCGGGGACTCGGTGCCGCGCTGGCCTGGGCGTTGCGCAACGAGGCGTCGTCGGTGCGAGTTCTCGCGTCCGATTCCACCGGAGTTCTCGCGCGACGCGCCGCCGAATTCGCCCTCGACGTCTCGGTGTGGCACGTCGACGAGCGACTGGTGGTCGAAGCCATCGCCGAGCCGTTTCTCGAACGGGTCGCGGTGCCCGACGAACATCTGGTCTTCGTCGACGTCATCGGGTCGGCCGGTGCCGAGGTGCGCGTGGAACACGGTGTGTTGGCGGGCGAAGTGGTGGGCCTCGAGGTGTGTCGAGCCGTCACCGACCCGCACACCGGGGCGCATCGACTCGAGGTGGGCGTGGGCGCCCACGACCGCGAGGCCTTCGGCATGTTGCACGGCGACACCCCCACCACCGAGTCGTTGGCCCGGATCGTCGAGGTGGTGCGCCGACATCGGGCGCCGGGTGCCGACCCGCATCCGCTCAATCGTCTGGGCGCCGAACGGGCACTGCGCGAGAGGTTGATCGCCGAACCCGCGTTGGCCGGTCTGGCGCGACTCGAGGCGACGGCGCCACCGGTGCCGCGGGCCAACCTCAAGGATCCGGTCCCTTGCGTCGCCACCGGAGTCGACTCCGACGGTCGTTCGGCGGTGGTGGTGTGTTCGGTCGGCATCGACCTCGATCTCGTGCCGTTCGCCGCCGACGCCCGGTTGGCCGCGGGAGATCCGGACGCCCGACTCCTGCTCGCGGTGCCGAGTCGCGACGCCGTGCCGCTCACCGAACGCCTGGCCGTCTCGTT
>Ga0172376_10009121_pt1 | contig 10265 bp, 7 predicted proteins | sample Lak35m_FD_121114 | JGI IMG/M metagenome (GOLD analysis project Ga0172376, IMG submission 121114) | Freshwater microbial communities from Kabuno Bay, South-Kivu, Congo - kab_092012_35m | ecosystem: Environmental > Aquatic > Freshwater > Lake | place: Democratic Republic of the Congo: South-Kivu... | reverse complement strand
GTCCTACCCCGTTGGAGCTTGACGGCTACCGTTTCAGCGACCTGAACACGACGGCCCTCCTACCCAAGTATTTGATGGCCCCTCACGCCATCGTTGTCTTGGTTCCAAAGAACGCTCTTCCCCTATGGCAGGCCTGGGATAAGCTGCATAACCCGGAACAAAGCACGGTATGGTTGGGCTTGGACCCTTGGCCTTCCCTCAACAACGAAGGGGACCGACTAAGCTTGCAAAGTGCTAGCGGTGTGGTCCTGGATACCCTTCGGTATTCCCTTACATTTTGGAAAACCTTACCCCAAAAACAAGGGGGTTGGTCTCTCACCAAATTCAATGCCCTCTGCCGATGCGCGGATTCCTTGCAATGGCAACCCTCAACCCACGATCTAGGGGGCGATCCGGGGTTGTTGACTTCGCACGTCGATACCGGATGCCGATCTGCAGGCTTACCGGCCTTGGTGGATGCTCCCATGGATGGCTTGGGCCGCTTGTATTTACGTTTTGGGACCGCCGTTCACCCCAACGAAGAGACGCGCGTCGCCTTGGTCATCCACGGGGATACCGTGGAACTCTTTGACGCCTCCTACCCCCAGAACGTATCGCAGACGGTTTGGCCGATTGCGATACCTGAACACCTGCAAATACAACCGGGGGAGGTTGGTTGGGTTCTTTGCCAAGGATGGCTAACCTGCCATGGAGACACTCTTCCTCGGCAACAAAAAGCAACGGGTCTTGCGGCTCTTGCCCAAATAGGCGACTTGTTAATCACCGAAGTATACCCTAGACCCATCAGGGAAACGTGGCCTTGGGTCGAACTATGCAATCGTTCGAATCGGGTCTTGGATGCTTCTAGAGTCTGGATAGCAAGAACAGACCTTGAAGGCCAGGTATTGGACGCCAATCCAGTAGGGCAATGGCTCGATGCGTTGGTTCCTAATCAATGTTATATTCTTAGCCGAGGTTCCCAAATGTTGTTGAACGAAGGGCTACAGCCATGCCAAGAATCCGAACCCATGGAGCGTAGCCTACGATTTGACCTTCCGGCACTCCCAATCACGGGGGCCTTTGTGGAATTGCAAGATCCTTGGGGGCAACGTTTGGACCGCATTGCGTACCACGATTCCAGCTTCCACCCCTTGGCCCCTTATCGGACAGGACTTTCACTCGAACGCCTGCCCAATGCCACCCCTGAAACCCGCAGTGGCCACCCCTTAACCTCTTGGTGGACAAGCACTCCACAAAACCGAGCTGGGCCGGGCTGCTTTCCCAACCGCGGGCCATCGACCATGGCACCTTGGACGTCATCAAGCCCAAGACGTCGCCATTCCTTGTACCGCCTTCGGGTGTCTGCTAACAACCTTACGCCTTCACTGGACGGTCGAATCCAAATCGGCCTGGATGGACCCTCCAAGGCCTTGGTCAATCTTGATGTTACGGATTGGACCGGAAAAACCCTTTATACCCTAAGTCAACAAACCCTTGCCGATTCGTTGAGCACCTGGTACTGGGATGGAAGCCAAAACGTGGAGACCCAAAAAGCTCCGTGGCAAGGCTATGCCAACGATCATCGTATCCTGCGTCTTATCTGGCAAGACGCAGAAGGCAAACACGGCTGGGATCTACTTGAAATTTATGTCCGAAGTCCCTGAATCAAGCGGAATTCATGGATTGAATCACCTGGCAAAGGGTGGTATAACACGGCTTGTTCAACACATAAAAGACCTGCTTTCCTTCTTTGCGACTTTGTACAATTCCCGCCTGCCTCAACACAGCCAAATGCTGGGAAGCAATGGATTGGCTGATACGCAGTTTAAAATAGATCTGCGTTACGGTTAGCTCTTGGTGTTGGTCCAGCAACTGTACGATTCCGTATCGCAAGGGATGGTTCATTGCATGACACAACGTAAAGGCTTTCTCGAGATCCAACTCCTTGAGTTGACGTAACATGGTTGACACCCCCTGATACCTTGTGGTTATGATTTTGAAAAAGTTAACCTCCTGATCAAGCAAAAATCAACTAATCAGGCAAGTCTTAGACTAAGGTAGTACCAAAAAAGGGTTTTCGATAATCCACCAACATCGAGGCCGGGGCATGCGCCTCGCCGCGGCTTAAGTAGTTTGCTACCAAACCATACCAATTGGAGGATATAACGCTAAAATCATATACGAACTCTGCCTGTTTCCAAATGTCTAAATATCCACTTTTTGATAATGTATCATGCCATTTGGGTACACCATCGCCCAAAAAGCAGACTCTTTGATCTTGTATTTTTTTTAAAAAATTTTCGTCCGGCACCCATGATTGCGACTCTTGATCAACACGAAGGAGGGGGAAACCCGAGGGATCCTTACCATCCATGGAATAGACTCCGACAAAATACTCATCACGGCGCGCGTCAATTAAAGGGACAAACCATAGGGGTTCGGTCAAAGAATTTGGGGCAAGCGCCTTCAACTCTTGGAAATAGGCGTAGGCCATGCATTCCAAGGTTCCAACCCCCACCAACGGTAAATTGTAGGGCAAGGCCATGCCCTGGGCCAAAGACGCACCAATACGCAAACCGGTATAGGATCCGGGTCCGCGTTGGCAAGCAATGGCCCTCAAATCAATCGTTTCCAGGCGACATTCCCCAAGACATTCCTGAACCATTCGAGCGAGGTCCTCGGCTTGGCGCTGCGGCTCAGGTTGTATTCGTTCAGCAAGTACCGTACCGTCCGATCGAACCACCGAAACGGAACAAGAACGCCCCGCATGATCCAAAAGCAAAACGGGCTTTGTTGAATCATCCATAATCAAAACCGCACTTGCAATTCCACGATGGAACCATTGCGTTGGATACGCAAGGTAACCGTCTTACCGATTTCCATTCCCGCCAAAGCGGTCATGTAGGTCTGCATGTCCCGCACCACAAAATCACCCAATCCCAACAAGGTATCCCCTTGGCGAACGCCGGCCAATGCAGCAGGCTTTCCTTCGGTAACACCGTCCACTTTGACCCCTTCTCCCTCATAAAAATAATCCGGCATAATCCCCAAGGTTAAGCGAAAACGAGGGGTGGCCTGGTTTTCCGTATTTTGGGTTTTGCGAAAGCTCAGTCGCCCTTGTTGGGGTAAAGCCCTCACTAATCGTATAATGTATTCCAACACAAGTTGCATTCCTTGGTAATTTAAGCGGTCGGCATCATCGCTGGGTTTATGATAATCTTCGTGGGTTCCTGTAAAAAAATGCAAAACCGGGACATTCTGCAAGTAAAAGGATTGATGATCCGAGGATCCCGTACCTGCAGGACTAACCTTGATACGCAACGGTCCAGCCAAAGAATCCACCATAGGCATCCATTCCAAGGCGGTGCCGGTACCATGAACACCCAACTGCCGGGTACTGTCCTGCAAACGCCCAATCATATCCATATTGAACATGGCGACCACCGAATCCAGCGGAATCACAGGATGCCGAACAAAATAGGCCGAACCCAATAGACCCATTTCTTCACCCGAGAAAGCCAGAAACAAAAAATTAAAACGAGATTCTTCCTGCTGGGCCCAGTACCTTGCCAAAGCCAACAAACCTGCCGTACCGGAAGCGTTGTCGTCGGCTCCGTTATGAATTTGAGGTTCGCCACGATGCCTGGAACCCCCGTATTCTCCATAACCCAAATGATCGTAGTGTGCCCCCAAGACCAACGTCCTTGGCGCTCCACGATCCATAAAGGCAGCGACATTCCTGGCGACCACTTGGTGGGCCTGAACACTTACCTCCAAACGAAGGCGGTCTTCCGAGCCAAAAAAATCGGTAGGCAAGGCGGCGACCCCTTCCGGAGTCAGGCTAAGTACTGGAATTGAAGAAGAACGCGTTCGACGGTCAAAAACGGTGTCGGGCCAAGGTTCACCGGCAGACCCTGGAAACAAAACGACTGCCGCTGCACCGTAGCGTTCAGCCCAAGCGATTTTTCGTGATAAGGGGAGGTGACTTCCCCAAGGACCGTGGGGATTGGAACCGGATGGCCCGTTCCACCGTATCCACCAAATACGGCCCTTCAAACGCGCCGTATCCGACAGATCGTTGTGCCCTAGTGAATCGGCCTGAATACCGTACCCCGCATCGATGCCTTTGGCCCAAACAGAACCGTTAGCACTTCCCGGTAAAACCCGAAAATGTTCGCCGTAACGAAGTTGCCGGCGACCAACACGAAGGGTGGAATTGGGGTTGGGTTCCTGACGTACCGTTATACCAAAAGACTGGTACCAAGTCCCTGAATCTCCCGCAGGCTTCAACCCCATGGATTCAAATTCTTGAGCCAAATAGGCCGCTGCTTTGCGCTCCGATGGGGAACCGGTCTGCCGTCCCAACAAGGAATCATGGGCCAAAAAACCTACATCATGTCGGAGCTTGTTAAGCCACGAATCTCCTGGATTTTGGGCATGGAGGTAACCATTCAGCAAGAGCAGGACGCCCCAAAAAACCGGAACCATAGACCCTGGATTGTTCATCATAAGAAAGTATTAAAAAACCACAAAAAAGGAACGATTTACCCATAACAAAACACTCCCCAAAAAGAACAACAAAGCCCAGCGAAGAAGACGCTCACCTAGGCGATTTTGGGTTAAGTAACCCACCAATGCAATCCCGGGAATCAAACCCAGGAGGGTTCCCAAAGCACATGGCCCCAAAAAAGATGGAATCAATCGCCCAACCACGGTCGATCCCAACACTGGAGTCGAAGCCACGGCCCCATAGTACACGGTCGAGGCCAACGCCATCACCGCAATCGAACCCATGCTCAAAGCATTTATGGAGGCCTGATCGCGGTACCGCCATCGCTGCAACATGGGCACCATTATTGCGCCTCCCCCCAGACCGGATAAAGCCGAAAAAACCCCCGCCACCAACCCCAAACCGGGCAAGAACATGATGGGCAATGGCATAGAATTGATCGAGTTAGGGGTGGTATTTTCGGACAGCAGGCGCTGGGCATTTCGGAACAAGATCCATCCTAACATAAAGCTAAATACCCCACGAAAACCGGCCTGATCATACCAATTTCCACTCCGAATAGCATGGGCCATAACAACAGAGGCTAACGCGGATGGCAAACCCAAACGCAGGACGTCCCAATTCAAAGAAACCCCTTTACGCAACCAAAGTGCCCACCCCAAAACACCGGTAAGCAACGTAAGGGCCAAGGAATTGGACAAAACCAATTCCACCAAAATAGGACCACCCCATCCCTGTTGTGTTAGCCACCACGTCAACAAGGGGGCATAAATCACCCCACCCCCAACACCAAACACCCCCCCCAAGAACCCGGCCAAGACTCCAAAGCCCATCAGCAAGAGCCAGGCCTCCATGTCAAGGAGCCTGCAATAAGCGCCGGTAATCCGAGGGCTGCGCCAAGAGCGCCATGGCCCGCTTAACTTCGGGATCCGAGGCAAAAGTGGACCGAAGGCGACCTTTTTGGAAATAATACCTTCCGACTATTTCTTGTCGGAGGTAATCGGAGATTTCGGCCCGGTGTTTGTGCAAATCCCGTGATTTGTCGTGGTGTTTGCGGGCAACCAAGGCGTTGTATTCCTCTTTGACCGCTTCAAAGTATTTTTCCCTTTGGGCTTTGTCTTTGAAATCCTGAAGAGCCCGATCGGATTCGGTGGTGTACGACAAGTCCTTGCCCTGCAAAAAAGCCTCAAAAGCCTGGTACAAACTATCGCTCACCTCAAATTGCTCGGGTTCGGGCAACGACGCATGCTTTGACCGGTAGAGGGTCGCAAAATCAAAGAGGTAGCGTTTGTTCACCAAGGTAATCAAAATATTGCTGGCGGTATCCGTTGGCAAAGCCACATCGGGTGTAACCCCTCCGGCATCGTAAACCACCCTGCCTGCCGCTGTTTTGAAGGCCCGGCGCAAAGAATCCGCAACCCGGCGGTTCTTGCTTTCGGGATCTTTGTCGCTGTATTCAATCGCCTGGATGCAACGTCCGCTGGGAATGTAGTATTTGGCGGTGGTTACCTTGACCTGGGTATTGTAGGTCAGGGGACGAACAGTCTGGACCAATCCTTTGCCAAAGGTCTTTTGACCGACAACGATGGCGCGATCGTAGTCCTGCAAAACACCAGAAACAATCTCCGAAGCGGAAGCCGAAGATCCATCCACCAAAACCACGACCGGCATCTCGGCATCGACCGGATCGTTGGGGGTTTGGTAGGATTTGTCCCATTCCTTGACCTTGCCCCGGGTATCCACCACTTTGGAACCGCGTGGGATAAAAAATCCGCTGATGCGTACCGCTTCATCGAGGGATCCCCCAGGATTACCGCGCAGGTCCAAGATCATGGATTTCATGCCTTTGGACTTGAGATCGAACATGGATTTTTGGATTTCGTTACCCGCATCCACACGAAATGCACTCAAATTAATATAGCCTACTTCCGCGTTGAGCATCCCGGCATAGGTGACCGACGTCACCTTCACTTCTTCGCGTAACAATACTTTTTCGATAGGCTTGGCAACCCCAATGCGGGATATTAAAACTTTAACCTCGGTTTTGGGTTGGCCCTTAAGAAGTTTGGAAACTTCGTCGGTGTTTCGACCAATGACTTCTTCCCCGTTGATTTTGAGCAATTGATCACCGGCACGCAAGTCCGCTTTTTGGGCCGGAAATCCTTCGTAGGGATCGGCCACCACCACGGTATCCCCCACCTTGGCGATGAGGGCGCCAATACCTCCGTATTGACCGGTGGTCATGATTTTGAAATTCTCCACATCCGATTCTGCAATGTAATCGGTGTACGGATCCAGGCTCTTGAGCATGGCATCGATCCCCGTTTTCATTAATTTGCCGGCATCCACATCGTCCACATAGTACATGTTGATTTCGCGAAACAGGGTGGCGAAAATTTCGACATGCTTGGATATTTCAAAATAATTATTGGTCAAAGCCAGGCTACCCAAGGCCAAAACCAATACCAAGACTCCTCGACGGAGCCGTTGGGCGATCAACAGAGAACGGAAGGAAGAAAAGAGGCGCATGGATATAGGGGGTCTAACCTTCAAATTTAGGGTACGGGGTCGTGGCCATGACCACCCCACGGATGGCAACGCAAAATTCTTTTGGCTGCCAGCCATGACCCCTTCCATGCCCCGTATTTACCCAATGCCTCCACGGCATACTAGGAACAGGTTGGGCTGTAGCGGCACGATGGGGGCAGATGGGGCGAAAGAAGGGCCTGATATCCCTTGACCAACAAGATCAACAACCTTCTCATGCCTCCCCTTCGGGCTTTAAGGTGGTCAAACCACGCTGTTGGGCCCAACGCTTCATCGCTTTGCGTAGGCTATGGCACAAATGTTGGTAATCCAATATTTCGTTGGTGGAATAAATCAAAATTACGGCCCCGCCCCCGGCCAGGTTTTCCCAATCGCTCCGGTGAAGCCGGTAAGCTTCTTTCATACGGCGGCGCAGTAAATTACGGTCCACCGCCCTTTTGAACCGTCGTTTGGGGACCGAAAAGCCAATACGTAAGGGTTCGGACCCTGCTTCGTAGCGGACCTGAAAGGGAAATTCAAAAAAATTCTGTCCTTGTTGAAAAACCTGATCAAAGGAACCAAAACCCCTCAAACGGGGCGGCATGCTCCGCACGAGCATCGCCTAATGGATTAGGACTTATGACGACGTTCGTCCGATACCGAAAGCTTCTTGCGGCCTTTGGCACGACGACGGGCCAGGACGGCACGCCCGTTGGCCGTCTCCATGCGGGAACGGAAACCGTGTTTGTTGCGACGCTTGCGGTTGGAGGGCTGAAAAGTGCGTTTCATGGCGTTATTCGATATCGAAGGGTTGCAAAGATACAACTTTTGCCGTTCAATCCAACCCCCACAATTACCTTTGCCCCCATGATGCCCCCCCACCAACCGGAAGCCCTGTACACGGTGGGCCTAGACCCGGAACGACCCCGCCATCTCCTGGTGGAGGTACAGTGGACGGTGGATGGCGACCAAACCAGGTTCAGGCTACCCCAATGGAGACCGGGCCGCTACGAACAAAGCTGGTTTGCACGGAATTTGGTCGGAATGAGCGCCCACCGAGCAGACGGCCAGCCCCTCCATGTCATCAAGACCCAGGCCTCCGAATGGCTGGTCCATCACCCGGGATCTACAACCTTGGTCCTCAGGTACAGGTATTTTGCCAACCAACCCGATGCCGGAGCATGCTGGGCGGACCCGGACCTCATGTATGTCAACCCGGTGCACTGCTTGGTTTACCGAGAGCACGCTTTGGATATCCCTTGTCGCCTCTACATCCGAACCCATGATTTGAATTCAAGCGCAGGAGCGGTTGCGGTGGCCATTGCTTTGGATGGAGATGCGGCCCAAGGATACACGGCGGTGGACTACCATCAATTGGTGGACAGCCCCTGGATGGCTTCGTCCAAGCTCCACCGTCTGGATTGGACCAGCGAAGGGGTTCGTTTTGTGTTATGGACCCATGGTGTACCCAAGCCTGATGCCGCAATGCAAGCCCAAATCCTGCGCCAATGGGAGGCCATGGCCCGTGTTCAAATCCAAACCCTGGGGCAATTCCCCCAAGAAGAATTTCAATTTATGCTGTTGGGATTACCCAACGCCTTCTATCACGGTGTTGAACACGCGCGCTGTACCGTATTGGCCTTGGGTCCAGCCCAAGACATATGGCATCACTTGTACAAAGAACTCTTGGGGGTTGCATCGCACGAATTGTTCCATGCCTGGAATATCAAATCCTTTCGCCCCCTCGGCATGGAAAAATACCGGTATGAAGGCCTGATGTACAGCCCATTGGGCTATGTGTACGAAGGCTTCACCACCTACTATGGGGATTTGTTCTTGGCCCGATGCGGCTGTTTTGGCGTGGACGAATACCTGGACGAAGTAAATGCTTACCTATTGCGTCATAGCGAAAATTACGGTCGCTTCAATCATGGTTTGCTGGAATCCAGCACCGACACCTGGGTTGACGGTTACTCCCAAACCCAATCCGCTCCGCATCGCCGAGTATCCATTTATGCCGAAGGGATGTTACAAGCCTTGCTTTTGGATTTGACGCTTCGAACCATCACCGCAGATCGTGAACACCCCCTAACCCTGGACGATTTGATCCGACACCTTTGGCAACGTTACCTTCAACATCCACATGGCTCCGGTTACGACCAAAGCACCTTGATTCATTGGCTCCAAGAACACGTCGAGGCCCCCGCGGCCTACGGAGATTGGAGCCGGTATTTTCGAATCCACTACCAGGAGCCCCACAGCGTAGAGGAATCCCTGCGCATTCTCCTTCCCTCTGTGGGTTGTCGCTTGGTCAGCGAAGCCAGCGAAGATGCCGTCAAATCGTTATGGGGCCTTCAGATGAATTGGAACCAGGCAGAACCCAAGGTGGAACACTGCGTTGCCGGGTCACCTGCCGCTCTGGCCGGTCTTGGCCCTGGGGATCGTTGGCTTACTTACCGGATGGTTACCGATGCAACCCAACCTGACGAACTTGAATCGCCTGGTCTTCAAGCCCAAACCGAAGAACTTCGGCAAACCTTGATGGAGGAAACCAAAATCCAAATCCATTGGATCACCCCGCTGGGCCATCAACACAGCGCCGTAGTCCAGGCCCAAAAAAATGTGCGGTATTATGACCAACACCGTATTGAGCGGGATTTATCCGCCAGCCCCAAAGCTCAAGAAGCCTTGACACGCTGGCTGGGTATAACCACTGCCTAACCCCGGTTCATGGACATAAGGAACTCCTCGTTGGAAAGCGTACCGCGCATGTGATTCAACAACAATTCCATGGCCTCTTGCGATGTCATATCGGCCAAGTGATTGCGTAGAATATACATTTTTTTGAGGGTGTCTTTGTCCATCAGCAAATCATCCCGACGGGTCGAAGAAGCCGTCACATCAATCGCTGGATAAATACGCTTGTTGGAAAGTTTGCGATCCAGCTGAAGTTCCATATTTCCGGTACCTTTGAATTCCTCAAAAATTACTTCATCCATTTTGGAGCCGGTATCGATGAGCGCGGTTGCCAAAATGGTCAGCGAGCCCCCACCTTCGATATTTCTTGCCGCTCCAAAAAAACGTTTGGGCTTGTGCAAGGCATTGGCATCAACCCCCCCCGATAGAATTTTACCAGAGGCTGGTTGTACGGTGTTATACGCCCGGGCCAAGCGGGTAATGGAGTCCAAAAGAATGACGACATCGTGACCGCATTCGACCATGCGTTTGGCTTTTTCGAGGACCAAATTGG
>Ga0172376_10009118_pt1 | contig 10269 bp, 8 predicted proteins | sample Lak35m_FD_121114 | JGI IMG/M metagenome (GOLD analysis project Ga0172376, IMG submission 121114) | Freshwater microbial communities from Kabuno Bay, South-Kivu, Congo - kab_092012_35m | ecosystem: Environmental > Aquatic > Freshwater > Lake | place: Democratic Republic of the Congo: South-Kivu... | reverse complement strand
GGCTCTGGAACCAGCCCTAGACCTAGCCACTCGGCTGGCTACGTGCGGGAACGGCCTGCCCGTGCGCACCCTAGGATGCGCGTATGCAACTCGCGCCGCTCTTCTCCGCTTTGCTCTGCGCCGCATTCCTCATGCCGTCCGCGGCGGCCCAAGCCACCCTGGCGATCGATACCGCCGCCGCGCGCGGCAAGCCCGAGCCGATCTCGACGCTCGAGTCGCTGCCGGCCGACGCGTTGCTCTTGCGGTTTCAAGGCGGCGAGCGCGGCCTCGGCGGCCACTCCGGCGAGCGCTTCGAGGTGCTCGGCGCGGGGGACGAGTTCCTCGTGGGAGGGCTTGGTTCGGGCGGCGAGGAACTGCTCGAGGTCGAACTGGACGGTGGCACGACGATCCCGCTCTCCATAGAGCACCTGCGGGAGCTGCGCCACGCCGCGCGCGCCAAGGGCCTGCCGCTCGAGCGTCCCGCGGAAGGCGACCGCGTGTGGCGCTCGCGAGGCGCGACCGTCGAGCGCGTCGACGGCGCGCTGCTTTCCTTCGCGGGCGACGCGCTGGTGTTCGAAGGCGACAAGGTCGGCGAGCTGGTCGTGCCCTTCACCGAGCTCGTGGCGCTCGTGGTCGAGGGACTCGGCGACGACTCTGTCAAGCAAACTGGACAGGTGCGCCTGCTCTCCGTCGACTTGCGCGACGGCGGCCGCGTGCGCGGCGAGTTGACCGCGCTCGACACACGCCGGTTGGTGCTGCGCCGCGAGGAGCGCGCGCTCGCGTTGCCGATCGGACTCGTCTCGCAGGCCTTGGTGCTCGACGGCCGCGCGCGCTGGCTCTCCGCCTCGACGCCCGCCGCGCAAGAGCCCGCGCGTCCCTTCGGCGACGCGGCCGGCATGTCGTGGGCGCCGCGCATGGACCGCAACTCCGCCGGGGGCCCGCTCGCCTGCGGCGGCGAAACGCACGCGCGCGGCGTGGGACTCCTGGCCGGCGCGCGCGTCGAGTGGGAGCTCGATGGACGACCCGCGCGCCTGCGCGCCACTTGCGGCTTGGACGATGGCGTGCTCGCCCTGCCCTTGGCGCCGGTGGCGCGCGCCGTGGTCGAAGTCGACGGCAAGGTGCTGTGGGACAGCGGTCCGCTGGCCGCGGGCGCGGCGCCGGTGCTCGTCGACCTCGACTTGGGCGCGGCGCGGCGCGTGGCGCTGCTCGCCCTCGACCACGACGGCGACTTCGCGGGTGATCGCGTCGATTGGGCTTCGGCGCTGTTGATCCAACCCTGAAGCGGAGCCAAGCGCTGGAGGCGAGGCCGGAGTGCAAACGAGCCGCGACCTGCATGGGCGCGCCGCGCCCGCGGCTCAGCTGCCGCGGCGCGCCAGCGAGCGGTAGTACACGCCGCGGTCGCCGCCGAGGCGCTTGGCCTCGCGCAGCGCCGTCTCCGCGCGCGCCCGCAAGGTCTCCGGCGAGATCTGCTCGCCCGGGTTGTAGCTCTCGAAGCCGATGCTGGCGCTGACCACCACATCCTCGGGCACGCCATCCACGCGGCCGGTCACGGCGCGGATGCGATCGGCGAGGCGCACGACCACGTGCGCGGCATCGAGCTTCTTCGTGTAGGGCAGCACGATGGCGAACTCGTCGCCTCCGAGGCGACCGGGCACATCCTCGGCGCGCAGCGCGTGGCGGATCGCCTCGCCCACCTTGGCGATGACGCGATCGCCGACGACATGGTCGTGGCGCTTGTTGATCTGGCCGAACTTGTCGAGGTCGATCAGCACGAACGACAACTCGTGGTGGTGGCGCAGCGCCGCCGAGAGGTGCTGCAAGAGCCGTTCGTGGAAGGCGCGCGGACGCAGCAGCCCCGTGCGCTCGTCGTAGAACGCCGCTTGCCGCAGCCGATCCATGTCGGCTTCGCGACGGCTGTCGTCGAGCAGGCGCTGGATGCGCAGACGCGCTTCCTGGCCGCTGGCGCGACGGTGGAGGATGTCGGCGGGGGCGCCGTCGTATCGCTGGATCGTCTCCAGCGCCGGATCGAGGCGCTCGTGGTCGGCGACGAGCAACAGCGGTACATGCCCCTTGGGCAAGGCCTCCAGGATGCCGCTGGTCTCGGCGGCGCCACCCTCGACCAGGGGATCGATGACGACCAGCCCCGGTCGTTCCAAGGCCGCCGCGCGGCGCGACTCGCGCAAGGAGCGGGTGATCAGCACGCGCAGCCCCGCGGTCTCGAGGCCGGCCATGCGTTCCGAGAGCCCCGCCCCGCGGTGGTCGCAGATCAGGATCAGCGGGGTGTGGGTCTGCACGGTGGTCGCACTGGGAGACTAGTCCAAAAGGCCCTGTGGGCGCGCGAAAGCTGGATTTCGGACTTCCATCGGGAATCCTATCCCGTGCGCGCCCGACGGGACGGCAGCGCTCGGTTTCGCTTGACCTCCTACACCGGCTGGATAGACTATTCGCCCTCTTGGAGTGCGCGACCGCGGGCCGTCTGGCACGCACGCACCAGCCAAGCAGCGGCAACGGCGAGCCTGATCGCCGCGCGTGGCGACCCGCCGGGGGTCGTCGCACGACCCTACCCGGCAGCGGAACGTCCGCTCGGCCGCGCGCCGACCGTCCGACTCCGCGACATTCCGACCCACCGAACCTTCCCTAACCGGAACTTCCCAGCCGATCCTCGCAAGGGGACTCGCACGGGCGCTCCGACGGGCATGGGCGAGGAACGCCAACCGCGCGCCGGAGGGCGTCGCCAGCCGCATGCCTCGTCCAAGCCCCGGCACCGCGCCAAGGCGGTGCGTGCGAGTACGCCTCTTGCCCGGGATGCAACCACGGCAGATCCAACACGGCAGCCACGATGACCGCCACCACGCAGACCCTCGAAGTCCAACAGTTGATCGACGCCGGCGTCCACTTCGGATGCCGCGTATCCCGTTGGAACCCGCGCATGCGCCCCTACATCCACGGGCGCCGCAACCAGATCCACATCATCGACCTGCGCGAGACCCTCAAGGGCATCCTGCGCGCGCAGAACCTGCTGTACCACCTCGCCGCCGAAGGTTCGACCATCCTGTGGGTCGGCACCAAGCGCCAGGTCAAGGGCGTCATCACCGAGACCGGCCAGCGCACCGGCATGCCGACGTGCATCGAGCGCTGGATCGGCGGCACGCTGACCAACTTCTCGGTCATCCGCACGCGACTGAAGCGCCTCGAGGAACTGGAGAAGATCCAGGAGTCGGGCGGCGACGGCCAGTTCTCCAAGAAGGTGCTGTCGAGCCTGCGCCGCGAGCAGCGCAAGATCAACCGCAACCTCGGCGGCATCCGCGAGATGACCTCGATGCCGGGCGCGATGGTCGTGGTCGACCCCGCGCGCGAAGCCAACGCCGTCAAGGAGGCGCGCAAGATGGGCCTCGTGGTGATCGGCATCCTCGACACCGACTGCGACCCGAGCGATGTCGACATCGTCATCCCGGGCAACGACGACGCGCTCAAGTCCGTGCGCCTCATGGTGGGCGAGCTGGCGCGTTCCGTCGAGGAAGGCTGCGCCAACCACCGCGACCGCATGGCCTCGATGGGTGTTGCCGAGAAGCACGAGGGCGGCGAGGAGGTCCGCGTGGGCGACGAGCCGCGTCCGACGCGCGGCAACCGCATGCCCGAGGGCGGCCGTGGCCGCGGTCCGCGCGGGCGCGGCGCCCGTGGCGAAGAGGGTGGCGGCGGCGAGGAGGGCTGAGCGCGCGCTCCCGCCCTCCACTGTCCAATACATTTGACAACAGCACCAACCTCCAAGGGAACAAGGCACGACAATGGTCGAGATCTCCGGTGAAATGGTCCGTCGGCTGCGCGAGCGCACCGGCGCCGGCCTGATGGAATGCAAGCGCGCCCTCGAGCAGGCGGGCGGCGACGAGGAAGTGGCGGTCGACAACCTGCGCAAGGCGGGCTTGAAGACGGCCGAGAAGAAGGCTGGTCGCGAGATGGGCGAGGGCCGCGTGGCCGCCTGGACCGCCCCGGACGGCAAGAGCGGCGCGCTGGTCGCCCTGACCTGCGAGACCGACTTCGTGGCGCGCACCGCGGACTTCGAGAACCTGCTCGGCGGCGCGGCCAAGCTCGCCGCGCAGTCCAACTGCGGCGATCCGGCCGCGCTGGCGGGGATGGCCTTCGGTGGCTCCACGCTGGGCGAGACCATCAAGCTGATGGTCGGCAAGATCGGCGAGAACATCTCGATCGGCAGGGCTTCCGCGTTGCAGGCGGCCGACGGCCAAGTGGGCTTCTACATCCACCACGACGGCAAGAAGGGCGCCTTGGTGTCGGTCAAGACCGGCGCGGACGCGGCCAAGGCGCAAGCGCTGCTCAAGGAGCTCGCCATGCATGTCGTGTTCGCCAATCCTGCGGCCATGACGCGCGGCGAGATCGGCGCCGACCTGGTCGAACGCGAGCGCGCGATCTACCTCGAAGAGGTCAAGTCGAAGCCCGCGGACATCCAGGCGAAGATCGTCGAAGGCAAGCTGAACTCGTTCTACGCCACCCAGGTCCTGCCCGAGCAGAACTGGTTCAAGGACGACTCGAAGAAGGTCGCGGCGATCGTCGAGGCCGAACTGGGCAAGGGCTCGGTCGTGCTCGGCTACGCGCGCTTCCAGATCGGCTCCTGAACGGGGACGCGAGCGCGGCGCCCCGAGCGACGCGGCCAACTTGCGGGCGGCCGCCGCGGACGAGTTCCGCGGCGGCCGCCCGCTTCGCGTCGGTAGGCCCCGCGCGGCCGGTGGTGCATTGGGGCGCGCGACTCGCTAGGCTCCGTGCCACGCGCCCCCGATGAGCCCCGCCACTTCCACCCAGCCCTACCAGCGCATCCTCCTCAAGCTGTCAGGCGAAGCCTTGGGCGACGCCAAGCTCGGCCACGGTCTCTCGACCGAGGCGGTGCACTCGACCGCGGCGCAGGTGGCGCGCGTCGCCGGCTTGGGAGTCGAGGTGGCGATCGTGTGCGGCGGCGGGAACATCCTGCGCGGCGCCGAGTTCGCCAAGCTGGGCGGTTCGCGTGCCTCGGCCGACTACATGGGCATGCTGGGCACGGTGATCAACGCCTTGGCCTTGTCGGAGGCCATCGAGAAGCACGGCCTCGAGACGCGCGTCATGACGGCGCTCGAGATCCACGCGGTGGCCGAGCCCTTCGTGCGCCGCAAGGCGCTCGCGCACCTCGAGAAGGGCCGCGTCGTCCTCCTCGCGGCGGGCACTGGCAATCCCTTCTTCACCACGGACACGGCCGCCGCCCTGCGCGCCACCGAGCTCGCCTGCGAAGTCCTCCTGAAGGCCACCAAGGTCGACGGCATCTACGATGCCGACCCCAAGAAGGTCTCCGGCGCGTCGCGCTTCGACGAGCTGACCTACATGGACGTGCTGTCGCGCGGCCTGAAGGTCATGGATGGCACGGCCATCACGCTGGCCATGGAGAACAAGTTGCCGGTCGTCGTCTTCGACATGTTCGCCGAAGGCAACCTCGAGCGCGTCGTGCGCGGCGAGAAGATCGGCACCCGCATCCGGAGCTGAACCACATGACTAGCCAACTGATCCTCAAGGACACGCGCGAGAAGATGGAAAAGTCGCTGACGCACCTGGTCGACCAGTTGCGCCAGATCCGCACTTCGCGCGCATCGCCGGCGCTGGTCGAGGGCATCCGGGTCGACTACTACGGCACGCCGAGCCCCATCTCGCAGGTGGCGCAGATCTCCGTGCCCGAGCCGCGGCAACTGGCCATCAAGCCCTTCGACGCCGCGATGCTCAAGGAGATCGAGAAGGCCATCCAGAAGAGCGACCTCGGCGTCACGCCGCAGTCCGACGGCAAGATCCTGCGCTTGACGATGCCGCCGCTCTCGGGCGACCAGCGCAAGAAGTACGCCGCGCGCGTCAAGGACCTCGCGGAAGAAGCGCGCGTTTCGATGCGCAACTCCCGCCGCGACGAGAACAAGCGCGCCGATGCGCTGTTCAAGGATTCCAAGATGACCGAGGACGAGCACAAGAAGTGCCTCGAGGACATTCAGAAGTGTCTCAAGGAGTACGAGGACAAGGTCACCGGCGCGCTCGACAAGAAGACTGCTGAAGTGATGGAGAACTGAACGGCGCCGGCGCGCGTCGCTCCTTGCGACTCGACTCGGCTCGACTCCTTTCGTCGCGCCCGCGTTCGCCGCTCTTCGCGTCGCGAGCTCCGTCGGCACGCTCGGCCTTGCGCACGCCGGTGCTATACTCAGTGCCGATGCGTTCCCTAGCGGGCTTCGGACTGCGTTCCGCGCTGCTGGCCTGGCTGGGCCTGTGCGCCGCCTGCGGGACGGACGAGCCTGTCGCACCGGCTTGGACGACCACGACGCTCGGCCCTTCGGCCAATCCGGCTGCGCCCGTGCCCGACGCGCCGGTGTGGATCGGTTCAGGCAACCGCACGGTGCGCGAGTCGCGTCCGGCGGCTTCCATGCGACCTGCCGAGGACGGCGCGCAGCAGCTTGCCCGGTGGGGCTTGCGCTTTCCGCTGGAGGGCTCCGTCGCGGGAGAACTCGAACTGCATGTAGGCTTCGACGGATCCGACGCCGTGCGCGCGCGCCTCGTGTTGGAGCTCGATGGCGCCGAAGCGGCGCGGAGCGAGGTCGCGAGCACCCCGGGCGGTTCGAGTTGGCTGGCTTGGCGCGTGCCTGCGCCGCTCGCTTCCGGCGAGGCCGAAGTGCGCGTCGAAGTCTTGGCGGGGACGCCCAAGGCCGTGCACTTGGCGCGACCGTCGTGGCGTCTCGCCGCCCCGCTCGCGGCCGACGGCACGCGCCGTCCGCGTGGCGTGTTGCTCGTCTCGATCGACACGCTGCGTCCCGATCGACTCGGCGCGTATGGTTCGACGAAGGGCCTCTCGCCGCACCTCGATCAGCTGGGGGCTCGGGGCGTGGTGTGGGAACGCGCGTTGTCGAGCGCGCCGTGGACCTTGCCGAGCTACGCGAGCTTGTTCACCGCGCGCACGCCGCTAGCGCACGGCGCGGGATTGGTGAAGGCCCGCCAGATGGCCTGGCCCGACGCCGGCGACGCCTCGAACGAACTGACGCGCCTCGCCGAGGCGTTGCCCACGCTCGCCGAGCAGTTCCAGCGCGCCGGTTGGGCCACCGCCGGCCTGCACGCTTCGCCATTCCTCGAGCCACCGTCCGGCCTGCACCGCGGCTTCGACCTGTGGCAGCGCCACGCCATCCGGGCCGATGCGGGCGTCGAGCGGGCCCTCGCGTGGATCGCCGAGCGCGGCGCGGAATCATGGTTCCTGTTCCTGCACTTGATCGACCCGCACCTGCCGTACGCGCCGCCCGAGGAATACATGCGTCGTCACGCCGGTGTGGGTGTCGCCGACCTCGAGGCCGAGCAGTTCGAGGTCGACATCCTGCGCAAGCAGGAGCCCGAGCCGGCGCTGAAGAAGCTGCTGCTCGATCTGTACGACGCCGAGGTGGCGTGGACCGATGCGCAGCTCGGCCGCCTGTTCGACGCTTTGTCCGAGCGCGGGCTGCTCGAGGAGATCGTCGTGGCGCTGCACTCCGACCACGGCGAGGAGTTCTGGGAGCACGGCGGCTTCGAGCACGGCCACGCGCTCGTCGAGCCGGTGCTGCATGTGCCGCTCGTCGTGGCCGCGCCGGGCTTGTCTCCGCGCCGCGTGGGGGACCGCGTGCGTTCCATGGACCTCGGGCCCACGCTGTTGGAGCTCTCCGGCCTCGCGCCCATCGTCGGCGCCGAGGGGCGCAGCCTCTTGTCCGGCCCGCCAGGCCCGCGCGAGGTCGATGTCGAGGCGCTCTTGTACGGCGGCCTCGAGTGCAAGGCGCACTACGCTGGCGACGCGCGCCTCGTGTGGGCCGCCAGCGCGGCGCCCGTCCTCGAAGGCGATCCGGGTGCCGCGCCGGTCAACGACTCCACGCTGCGCCAGGAGCTGCGCCGACGCATGCTGCAGCGCGTCGAGCGCCTGCGGCCATCCCTGTCGGGCGAGGCAGCGCGCCACAGCAGCGAGACGCTGCGCGAGCTGCGCTCGATCGGCTACACGGGGCTCGACGGCGGACGCTGAACCCGGCGCGCTGCGGCGCGCCTTTGCCAGTCGCGCTCGTCGACTGTATCCTCGCTCCCCGCACGCCATCCAAGGTGCTGCGGCGAGGGCGCGTAGCTCAGTCGGTAGAGCAACTGGCTTTTAACCAGTAGGTCGAAGGTTCGATCCCTTCCGCGCTCACTTTCCTCGCGCCGCCGATGCGCGCTTCGCGCCTCGCTCGTCCCTCCATGCAGGCATCCGCGTCGGCGCGCCAAGCGGGCGAAGTCCGGCCCTTCCGCGTACCATCTGGGCGCCCACCCGCATGCGTACCGCCAGCACGCGCCTGATCGCGGCCTGCGCCGCGCTGTTCGCCTCCCTGCCGTCTTCCTGCGGCCGGGAGGATGCCGTCGTGCACGCCTTCCACAGCGTCACGCTCAACCCCACCTTGGAAGAGGGCGTGCGCAGCGCCTCGGGGCCGTTGTGGAAGCGCGCCGGTTCGTACTCCTTGTCCGAGACGCGCTTGGCCGTGCAACTCGACTTCGATCCCCAGCATGGCCGTGCGCAGACGAGCTTGCGCTTGGACGAGCCGCGCGGTCGCATCCTCAAGCTGCACATCGGCGTCGAGTCCGAGCAGGAAGTCCACCTGCGCGCGCGCGTGCGCTTGGCTGGTGAACTCGTGGTCGAGCACGCGCTCGTCCATGAGCCGACAGGTCCGGCGTGGCTGCGCTTGCCGGCGCTTCGGCCTTCGCGCGGCGGCGACCTGGCCGTCGAGGTCGAAGCCCTGCGCGGCCTCCCGCGCGCCGTCTTCCTCGCCGAGCCCGTGTGGCTCGAGCCCGTGCAGCCCGGCGACGAGGTGCGCGGCGTGCTTGTCGTGTCGATCGACACGCTGCGCGCCGACCGGCTGGGGGCGCTTGGCAACCAGCGCGGCTTGACCCCCAACCTGGATGCGCTGGCCGCGCGCGGGGTCGTGTGGGAGCGGGCGTTGTCGAACGCGCCGTGGACCTTGCCGAGCTACGCGAGCTTGTTCACCGCGCGTACGCCGCTCGCCCATGGCGCGGGGCTTTCGCTCGATTGCCAAGCGGGTTGGCCCGACGCGGGTGATTCGACCGCCAACCACTCGGCGCTGCCGTCCGACGTGCCCACGCTGGCCGAGCGCTTCCGCGCCGCCGGTTACGCCACCGCCGGCTTCCACGCCTCGCCCTTCCTCGAGCCGCGCACCGGGTTGTTGCGCGGCTTCGACTATTGGGTGCGCCACGCCGTGCGCGCCGACGCCGGCGTCGACCAGGCCTTGGCGTGGATCCGAGGTCAGAAGGACCGGCACTGGTTCGCGTTCCTGCACTTGATGGACCCGCACTTGCCGTACGCTCCGCCCGACAGCTGGGCGCGGCGCTTCGCGGGCGTGTCGACCAGCGATCTCGATCCCGCGTTGTTCGACATCGACGCGTTGCGGCGCGCCGAGCCCGAGCCCGAGCGCCGCAAGTTGCTCGAGGACCTGTACGACGCCGAGGTCGCGTGGACGGACGCGCAAGTTGGACGGCTGCTCGAGGGATTGCGCGAGGCGGGCCTCGCCGAGGGCGTCGTGGTGGCGCTGCATTCCGACCACGGCGAGGAGTTCTGGGAGCACGACGGCTTCGAGCACGGCCACGCCCTGGTGGAAGAGGTGCTGCGCGTGCCCCTGATCGTCGCCGCGCCGGGATTGGAACCCGGACGAGTCCCCGCGCGCGTGCGCAGCATGGATCTCGGGCCGACGCTGCTCGAGTTGTGCGGCCTGCCGGCCCTGCCAGGCGCCGAAGGCGCGAGCCTCGTCCTTCGAACAGACGCTGGCCTGCGGCTGGAAAGCGAGGCGCGCATCGTGGACGCCGAAGCGTTGCTGTACGGGAACATCGAGGAGAAGGCGCGCTACCGCGATGCCGCGCGCCTCGTGTGGCGAGCGACGCAGGCGCCGCGGCTCGTGGTCGATCCCTCGGGTGCGCCGCTTGACGATCCAGCGTTGCGCGAGGCGCTGCGCACCCAGATGCTGGAGCGCGTGCGCGACTTGCGCGGTCGGGCGAGCACCGGGGTGGTGCAGCACGACGAAGCGGCTCTCGAGGAGTTGCGCGGGCTCGGTTACACGGGCATCGAGCCGCGCTGAGCGCAGCCGGGTCGCGAGGAGCGTCGTCCTCCAGTAGCCGTCCTCTTCGCCGCCGTCCTCTTCGCCGCCGTCCTCTTCGCCGCCGTCCTCTTCGCCGCCGTCCGCGCGCGCGAGCGACGGGACTCGCGCCTCAGATGGCGCCCAGCAGCTCGAAGTTCGCCGC
>Ga0172376_10009117_pt1 | contig 10270 bp, 6 predicted proteins | sample Lak35m_FD_121114 | JGI IMG/M metagenome (GOLD analysis project Ga0172376, IMG submission 121114) | Freshwater microbial communities from Kabuno Bay, South-Kivu, Congo - kab_092012_35m | ecosystem: Environmental > Aquatic > Freshwater > Lake | place: Democratic Republic of the Congo: South-Kivu... | reverse complement strand
GCGGCTCGAACCAGAAGCGTGGCAGGGTCTTCATGGGGACTCCGGGCCTCGAGGGAAACCGAGCTGCTTTCAGCAGGTGACGAGCACGTCGCGGTAGATCTTCGCCGCGTCGGCTTCCGTGACGGTCACCGGGTTCGGGTCGATGAGGCGCCGGTTGGCGACCGCGTCGCGTGCCATCGTCGCCACGTCCGCGTCGGGCACCTGCACCCCGTCGAGCACGCGCCGCAGGCCGATCGCGGCGGCGAGCGCGTCGAGCCGCGAAGCGAAGGCGTCGGCATCAGCCGTGCCGAAGCCGAAGGCGCCCGCGAGCCGGGCGAAGTCGTCGCCGCGGGCGGCGGCAGCGTGACGCACCAGCGCCCCGACGAAGCAGCCCGTGATCACGCCGTGGGGCACATGGAAGCGGCCACCGAGCGGGAGGGCGAGCGCATGCACGGCGCAGCACGACGAGTTGGCGAACGCCATGCCGGCCAGGTGGGAGCCGACCGCCATCGCGTCGCGTGCGGCGCGATCGGAGCCATCGCGGCAGACGCGCTCGAGCGCCGGCCCGAGGTGCCGCGCCGCCTCGAGCGCCAGGCCGCGCGAAAGCGGCGTGGCGACCGTGGCGACGAAGGCCTCGATCGCATGCACGCAGGCGTCCATGCCCGCCGCCGCGGTGACGTGCGCGGGGAGTGAGTCGGTGAGACCAGGATCGACGATCGCCACGTCGGCGAGGATCGCCGGATCGACGACCCCGACCTTGTTGCCGGTGGAAAGGTCGGTGAGGATCGCGACGAAGGTCGCCTCGGAACCGGTGCCGGCGGTGGTGGGGATGAGGATCGTCGGCAGGCCCCTGCCGCCCGCCTTGCGGATGCCGACATAGTCGCGCGGCGCACCGCCGCGGCCGGCACACAGCGCCGCCACCTTGGCGGCATCCATCACGCTCCCGCCGCCGAATCCGACGACCGCGTCAGCACGGGCGGCGATCACCTCGGTCGCGAGCGTCGCCACGTCGTCGAGTGGGGGTTCGGCGGGAATGGCCGTCGAGATGCCGGCGAGGAGGCCGGCCTCGGCGAGCGGGTCGGTGACGCGCTCGAGAAGCCCGGCGGCTGCAACGCCCGCGTCGCTCGCCACGAACACCCGCCGCCAACCGCGTGCGACGGCCAGCGAGGCGACGGCCGCGCACCTTCCCCGTCCGGTGATCACCGTGCGGGGCAAGTGGTGTTCGTAGCCCTGCGAGATGTCGGCCATCGCTCCCGATTTCCGGGTACCAGCCCGAGGGTTCCGAGGTCCCTCGATCCCCCTGGACGGGCTCGCGGATGGTAGCAGATCGGTGCGAGCGGACGGTCGGTGGGGAACTCTGCGGCGACGACGAGTCGATCCTTTGGCCGTCACCTGAAAGCCGCGGTAGGCTTGCCTGCTATCGTCACCCTGCTTCCATCACGTCTTCACCGCCCACCGACCGGAGCTTGTTCTTTCGTGCGCCGCATCGAGATCTACGACACCACGCTCCGCGACGGGAGCCAGGGTGAGGGCGTCCATTTTTCGCTGGAAGACAAGCTCGCGGTGACGCGGCGGCTCGACGAGGCGCGCGTCGATTTCATCGAGGGCGGGTATCCGCTGTCGAATCCCAAGGACGCGGCGTACTTCACGCGGGTGCGGTCGCTGTCGCTCGCGCATGCGCGGGTCGTGGCGTTCGGAATGACCCGGCGCCGCGGCATGGCGGCCGCGGACGACCCGGGGATGCGGGCGCTCCTCGACGCAGGCACGCCCGTCGTCACGATCGTCGGCAAGACGTCGGCCTTCCACGTGGCCGAGGTGCTCGGCGTGTCGCGGGAGGAGAATCTCGCGATGATCCGCGACACCGTCGCGCACCTCGTCGCCGCCGGCCGCGAGGTGTTCTACGACGCCGAGCACTTCTTCGACGGCTGGAAGCTCGACGCGGAGTACGCCGCGGCCACGCTCGCCGCGGCAGCCGAGGCGGGTGCGACCCGCATCGTGCTCTGCGACACCAACGGCGGCACGCTCCCCGACGAGGTCGCCCGCCTGACGCGGGACGCCGCGGCGGCCCTCGCCGCGGCGGGTCGGCCGGTGCCGCTCGGCATCCACTGCCACAACGACTGCGATCTGGCGGTGGCGAACTCGCTCGCCGCGGTCGCTGCCGGCGCGATGCAGGTGCAGGGCACGATCAACGGCATCGGCGAGCGGTGCGGCAACGCCGACCTGATCTCCGTGGTCGCCAACCTCGCGCTCAAGTTGCCCGGTCACGCGGTGCTCGGCGGCGGAGGCGCGGAGGGACCGGGGACCGCCCTCCTCACCGAACTGTCGCGGTTCGTCTACGAGGCGGCGAACATGACCTACCGCCCGAGCCAGCCGTTCGTCGGGTCGAGCGCGTTCGCCCACAAGGGCGGCATGCACGTGCACGCCGTCAGCAAGGCGGCGTCGAGCTACGAGCACATCACGCCCGAGGCGGTGGGCAACTCCCGCCGCGTGCTCGTCAGCGAGCTGTCGGGACGCTCGAACATCGCCGCCCTCGTGACGCGGCCCGACGTGCATGACGATCGGAAGCTGCTCGACGCGGTGCTCGCCGAGGTGTGCCGCCTCGAGAACGAGGGCTGGCAGTTCGAGGCGGCGGGCGCCTCGTTCGACCTGCTCGTGGACCGCTGTGCCGGGACGTTCCAGCCGCTCTTTTCGCGCGACAGCTACAACGTCGACGTCGAAAGCCGTGGCGATGGCGACATCCGCACGCTGGCGACGGTGAAGCTGCGGGTGCACGGTCAGGCGACCGAGTCGGTGCGGCACGAGGTCGCCGAGGGAGACGGACCGGTCAACGCCCTCGACGCGGCGCTGCGCAAGGCGCTCGAATCGGTCTATCCGGCGCTCGCACGGATGCACCTGCTCGACTACAAGGTGCGGGTCATCAACGCGCAGGAGGGCACCGCGGCGAAGGTGCGCGTGTCGATCGAGAGCACCGATGGCGACGAAGTCTGGGGCACCGTGGGCGTCAGCGAGAACGTCATCGAGGCGAGCTGGCTGGCGCTCGCCGACTCGTTCCACTACTTTTTGACGACCCGATCACGCCCCTGACCCCGCGCCGACGAGTCGGCGCACCGGCTCCACCACGCCCGCGAGCGCCAGCCCGACGCCGAGCCCGACGGCACCCTCGGCGACCAGGGAGAGGATGCCCGGCCACGGCCCCGCCAGGCCGCACGCCGGGCCGGCGAGATCGGCGACGGCGTGATGCACGACGGGGATGCCGTGGGCGATGATGCCGCCACCGACGAGGAACATCGCGATCGTGCCGGCGATCGAGAGCGCCCGCATCAGCCACGGGGCCGACGCGACGATCGCACGGCCCACCGCGGCCGCGACGGGAGCGCGTCGCGTCGCGAGCCAGGCGCCGAGATCGTCGAGTTTCACGATCGCGGCCACGAGGCCGTAGACGCCGATCGTCATCGCCGCCGAGATGGCGAGGAGCACGCCCACCTGGGTGACGAGTGGCTGGCTGGCGACGACGCCGAGCGTGATGACGATGATCTCGGCGGAGAGGATGAAGTCGGTCCGGATCGCGCCCGAGACCCGCTCCGACTCGTTGCCGGGACGATCGGCGGCAGCGCTGCTCCCCGCATCGCCGGCGTGTCCTGCGGCGTGGGGCGTGCGGCCGCGGCGGTGCGTGAGGTGGTGCAGGATCTTCTCGGCTCCCTCGAAGCACAGGTAGGCGCCGCCCGCCATCAGCAAGGGTGTCACGGCCCACGGCGCGAGCCAGCTCACGGCGAGCGCCGCCGGGACCAGGACCGCCTTGTTGAGCGCGGACCCACGTGCCACCGCCCAGACGACGGCCAGCTCGCGGGCCGGGTTGACGCCGGTGACCTGCTTGGCGTTCAGGGCCAGGTCGTCCCCCAGCACGCCCGCGGTCTTCTTGACGGCCACCTGCGTCATTGTCGACACGTCGTCGAGGACCGAGGCGATGTCGTCGAGCAGGAGAAACAGGCTGCTTGCCATGGGTATTCCGCGCGGGGGACCGGGTGACGCCGACCGTCCACGCACGCTCACGCGGGATCCGCGAGCACGGCCCCGACGGGCGTGCCGCCGCCGCCGATCTTGAATGGCCGGCCGTTGGGCGCGACGAACTCCTCGTCGTAGGGCAGGCCGCAGGCGGCGGCGATCGTCGTGTTGAAATCCGGGACCGACACGGGGTCGGCGGCCGACGCGTGGCCGCGCTCGTCGGAGGCGCCGTGGACCACGCCCCCCTTCACACCCGCACCGGCGAGCACGCAGGAGAACACGGCGGGATGATGGTCGCGGCCCGCGTTCTCGTTCATCACGGGCGTGCGGCCGAACTCCGTGGCGAGCACGACGAGCGTGGAGTCGAGCAGGCCGCGGTCGGCGAGGTCGTCGAGCAGGGCGCTCATGCCACGATCGAGATCCGGCCCCTTCTCCGACATGCTGTCGGCGAGGTCGCGGTGCATGTCCCAGCCGCCGAGCTCCACCTCGACGCAGCGCACGCCCGCCTCGACGAGCCGCCGTGCGAGCAGGCAGCCGAGCCCGAAGGCCGAGTCGCCGTAGCGCGCGCGCACCGCCGGCTTTTCCCGCGCGATGTCGAAGGCCTCGAGGTCGACGCTCCCCATGAGCCGCACGGCGTCGCGATAGAGCTGGTTGTAGGCCTCGAGCTGCGGGCCGCGGTGTCGCTGCTTGAAGTCGCGGTCGATCCGGTCGGCGAGGGCGAGCCGCCGCTCGAAGTCCTTCTCCGAGAGGTAGCCGGGACGCGTCGTGTTCTCGAGGCCCGCCGCCGGGTCGGCGACCGGGACGGGCGTGACCGCCGGATCGAGGAAGCCCGCGCCGGGATGGTTGTTGCCGTTGCCCACGAGCACGTAGCCGGGAAGATCCTTGCTGAGCTTCCCCAGCGCGTGGAGCGCCCACGACCCGAAGGCGGGATGCCGGATGCTCGCCAGCATCGGATAGGCCGTCCGCATGAGGTAGGCGCCCTGTTCGTGCGCACCGGTCTCCGTGCCCATGGAGCGGATGACCGCGAGCCGCTCGGATCGGGCTGCGAGCCGTTCGAGGGTCTCGCCGAAACGCACGCCCGGCGTCTTCGTGGCGATCGCCCCGGTCTCGCCGGCCTCGTCTCGGCCCGGCTTCGGGTCGAACGTGTCGAGGTGGCTCATCGCCCCCTGCATCATCAAATAGATGACGTGCTTGGCCCGCGCCCGCGGCGCGGCGGCCGTGGCGAGCCGCGCGTCGAGGGCGGGCATGAGGCCGACGCCGAACGCCGTCCGCGCGAGGCGGCCGAGCAGCGTGCGGCGTGCGAACGACCGACCCAGGGTCGGCTCGTCACTGGATGAAGAGAAATTCACGGGTGTTGAGCAGGGCCCAGATGAGGTTGCCACAGCCGACGGCCGGCGTGGACGCGGTCCGGAGTTCGTGCAGCGCGGCGGCGCGGTCGGACGCGGACGGTCGGTGCGAGAGGACCGCGAGGAACACGACGTCCACCGCCTCGGTCGTCGGGTGCGACATCACCTCGTCGTAGATGACCGAGCCGCGTTCGAGCATGGCGTGCGTGATGGGGCCGTTGAACATCGCGAGGATCTGCGGCACGGTGGCCGTCGTCCGGCCACCCTCGATCGACTCCCGATCGCTCTGGCCGAACTGCCGGAGAAAATGCCCGAGCGGCAGGGGCGTCGGCAGTTCGCTCGCCCGCACGAGCACCTGGCCGTGGTAGCCATACTCCTTCTGCAGGTGACGCTGGTAGGCGGCCCGGCCGTACGTGTCGGTGAACCGCCGGTAGGCCGCCTCCACGTCGCCATAGGTGGTCTTCGGTGTCAAGGCGAGCGCGGCGCGGTCGGCGTAGGCAGCGGCCGTGGGACGCTGGAAGGCCCACTCGTTCCGGGCGACCAGCGTGAGGATCGAATCCCAGAGCTGCTCCGCGGTCATCCGCCGCAGCACGGGGCCCTCGTACTGAAACGGCGCGCCGCTCGTGGCGTCGTGGACCACCGCCCGTCGCCGCCATGTGTCGGTCGAGACGAGCACGCGCACGTATTCGCGGAGGTCGAAGTCGAGTTCGAGGACCAGGTCGGTGAGATGTTCGAGGAGGGTCGGATGCGTCGGCGGATGGTCCTCGCGGAAATCGTCGACGGGCTCCACGAGCCCCACGCCCATGACCTTCTTCCACAGGCGGTTGGCGATCGTGCGGGCGAACTGCCGGTTGCCGCGGTCGGTGAGCCAGGCCGCGAACTGCATGCGGCCTTCCGCGTCGGCCGCTCCGGCCGGCACGTCGCCCCACAGCACGGCCGGCCGGACGGGGTCGAACGGCTTCGCGTCATCGTACTGGTAGTCGTGCGGCAGTTCGAGCGTCCGGGGTGCGAAGCCGACACCCGCGAGGTTCGCACCGACGAAGAGCCGCAGGCCGTTGTCCACCCTGCCGGCGCGGACGTTCTCGCGGATGGTCTGCTGGAGTTCCCGCAGCTGCTTCGCCGTGGCGGCATCGACATCTCCGGCCGCGGCACGGCCCCCCTTGCCGGGCTCGCGCATCCGCGTGCCGGCCGTGAAGGCGGCGAGCTCGTAGAACTGCTTCTGGGTCCACGAGTCGAACGGATGGTCGTGGCACTGGGCGCAGCCGATCTGCGTGCCGAGAAAGACCCTGACCGTGTTGTCGACGTAGGGGAGCGGCATCCCCCTGTCGCGCAGCTGGTAGCCGACGGCGGGATTCTCGAGCAGACGACCGTCGGCCGTCAGCATCTCCCGGACCCACGCATCGTAGGGACGGTTGTCGGCGATCGAACGCTTGACCCAGTCGAGGTAGGGCTCGAAGAAGATGTCCTTCTGCGGCCGCTCGGTGAGCCGGAGGATGTCGGCCCAGAAGTTGTAGAAGTGGCTGACGAAGTCGGGGCTCTCGAGCAGCTGTTCGACGAGATCCTCGCGCTTCGCCGCGCCCTTGGCGTCGAGGAAGGCCTTCGTCTCGTCGAACGTGGGAATCCGCCCGCCGAGTTCGAGGTGGGCGCGCCGGACGAAGCCTCCGTCGTCGAGCGGGGGCGACGGCTTCACGCCGCGCTCGTCGCGCTGGGCGGCGAGCATCCGGTCGATCTCGGCGGCGGCGGCGGCCACGGCGGGCCGCCGCGCCCGATCGATCCTCGCGACCTCGAGGGCCGGTCCGCTCGGCGCGGTCATCACGGCCGCCGGCAGTCGCAGGCGAGGCTCGGAATCCCGGGCCGCGGCTCGATCCCGCTTCTTGGTCGCCGTGCCCTGCCTGGGCCGCTCCGCGGAGCGTGCCGGCGACCAGGCGGCCGTCGCGACGAGGAGCGCGACGCCCAGCCAGACCGCCGTCCGAGGTGGCGACGTACGCGGCCGAATGGAGCCCGGCGACATGTTGGAGCCCGGCGACATGACAGCCGCATTCCCTGCCCGGGGTCTCGTGACTCCTCACGCGGCGAGTCCACGAACCGCCGCAGAATACCCGTGCGCGACGACGCCGGGCTACGCGGGGCCGTTGATCGGCCGAGGATCGCGGCGGTAGAGTCCCCTTGCGAGCGGTGTGTCATGCCGCGGGTCAGGCGGGCCAGAGCCCCGGAACCGACTTCCCCGAGATCACCCTTTCCCGAGACCACAGGTGCAACGATGCGAGGCGACGAGACGCGGCAGGTGGCGGATGGCACCCTCGTGAGCCGCGAGGCCGGGTCGCCCGGGTCGCGTGCACCGGAGGCGGCCGCGACGCCCTCACGGGAGACCGTTTCGCGACGGGCCTTCCTCGGCACGGCGGCGGCCGGGGCCGTCGCGCTGCCGACGATCGTGTCGGCGCGGGCCCTCGGGCTCGAACGCGCGGCCGCCGCGAGCGAGCGCGTCACGCTCGGCGTCATCGGGATCGGCAACCGCTGCAAGTACGTGCTCGGCTCGATGCTCGGCCTGCCGGACGTGCAGTGCGTCGCGATCGCCGACGTCCAGCAGTCGCGCCGTGACGCCGGCAAGCAGCAGGTCGACACGCACTACGGCACGGCCGACTGTCGCCTCGAGCACGACTTCCGCGTGCTCCTCGCCCGCGACGACATCGACGCGGTGCTCATCGCGACGGGTGACCGGTGGCACGGGCCGGCCTCGATGATGGCCGCCGAGGCGGGCAAGGATGTCTACAGCGAAAAACCCTGCGGCCTGACGGTCGACGTCTGCCAGCGGCTCGCCGCGACGTTCGCGCGCACGGGGCGGATCTTCCAGGCCGGCACGCAGCGCCGCAGCGTGCCGAATTTCGTCGCCGCGGTGCAGCTCGCCCGCACGGGCCGGCTCGGACGCCTCCAGCGACTCAACGCCTCGGTGTACCGCCCCGTGCTCGCCAACGACTGGCTGCCGGCGGAGCCGACGCCGCCGAAGGACGTCTGTGACTGGAACCTCTGGCTCGGCACCGCCCCGTGGCGTCCGTACAACGCGCAGTACGTCGCGGGCAAGTGGCGCGGCGTCTACGACTTCGATTCCGGCGCGAAGCTCCTCGACTGGGGCGCCCACACGCTCGACCTGTGCCAGTGGGCCGCGGACGCCGACGCCACCACGCCGGTGTCGTACGAGCCGACGGAGTCCGGCATCGAGTGCCGCTACGCCAACGGCCTGACCGTGTTTCTCGACTTCCTCGCCGAGCCGTTCGGCAACCGCGGGCCGAACTGGAACACGAAGCTCGGCACCTGCCCGGTGAAGTTCATCGGGGACGAGGCGTGGGTCGAGACCGGCGACGCCGGCGGCACCGACCTGAGCACCGAGTCGCTGCGGCCGGAGGTGCCGCCCGTGGAGAAGACGATCAAGGGCACCGACGTGGCCCTGCACGCCCGCAACTTCATCGACTGCGTGAAGTCGCGGAAGCCAGCGGTGTGCAACGCGGAGGTGATGCGGAAGAGCCACATCGCCTGCCACGCCGCGGCGATCGCCTGGATGCTCGGCCGGAAGCTCGAGTTCGATCCCGTCAAGGAGGAGTTCGTCACGGCGTCGGGGCCGGACCACGAGGCCAACGGGCTTCGCAGCCGTCCGGAGCGCGACCCGTGGGCGTGAGGGACGGCGCCGCGGGGGTCTGCTCGCCCCCGGGCCTCGCACGCAGGAGCCGACCGATGTCCGACCCCAGACGCATGCGCGTCGGTCGCTGGCTCATCGCGGGGCTTGTGGCTGCCGTCTGGGCGGTAACGCCCACCGCGGCCGACGCCGCGCGGCCCAACGTGCTCTTCATCGTCTCGGACGACCTCAACTGCCTGCTCGGATGCTACGGCGACCCCCGCGCGAAGACGCCCCACATCGACCGTCTCGCCGCGCGGGGCGTGCGGTTCGAGCGGGCGTACTGCGCGTTCCCGCTCTGCGGACCGAGCCGCAACTCGTTTCTCACCGGTCTCTACCCCAACACGACCGGCATCCAGGCCAACGCGCAGATCTTCAGGCAGACGATCCCCGAGGCGGTGAGCCTCCCGCAGGCATTCCGCCGCGCCGGCTTCTTCGCGGCCCGCATCGGCAAGCTCTACCACTACAACGTGCCGAAGTCGGTGGGGACCAACGGGCACGACGATCCGGCGTCGTGGGAGCTCGAGCTCAACCCGGCGGGGTGCGACCGACTCGTTGAGGAGCCCGACATCTTCACGCTCACGCCGGGGCAGTTCGGCGGCACGCTCAGCTGGTACGCCTCGCCCCGGCCGGACGCCGAGCACACCGACGGCCTCATGGCGGAGGATGCCGCCTGGGTGCTCGAGCGCTGCGCCCGCCGTCGCGACCGGCCGTTTTTTCTCGCCGTGGGATTCTTCCGGCCGCACACCCCCTACGTCGCGCCGAAGGAGCCCTGGTTCGGCCTCTACCCGGAGCGGGAGATGCCCGTGGTGACGGGTGTCGCCGAGGATCAGGCGGATCTGCCGCCCGCCGCGCTCGGTTCCTACAAGAAGGAGCAGGACGCGCTGACCGACGACCTCCGCCGCCGGGCCCTGCAGGCCTACTACGCGAGCATCAGTTTCATGGACGCGCAGGTCGGCCGCGTGCTCGACGCGCTCGACCGGCATGGACTCGCCGACGACACCGTCATCGTCCTCACCAGCGACCACGGGTACCACGTCGGCGAGCACGGACTCTGGCAGAAGATGAGCCTCTTCGAGGAGAGCGCCCGCGTGCCGCTGCTCGTGGTCGCGCCCGGTCGCGCACGGCCGGGGGGCGTGGCGCGGGCGCCGGTCTCGCAGGTCGATCTCTTTCCCACGCTCGCCGCCCTCTGCGACGTGCCGGCCCCCGACGCGCTCCAGGGCCAGAGCCTCGTGCCCATGCTCGAGGATCCGACCAGCGAGGGCCGCAACTGGGC
>Ga0172376_10009116_pt1 | contig 10270 bp, 9 predicted proteins | sample Lak35m_FD_121114 | JGI IMG/M metagenome (GOLD analysis project Ga0172376, IMG submission 121114) | Freshwater microbial communities from Kabuno Bay, South-Kivu, Congo - kab_092012_35m | ecosystem: Environmental > Aquatic > Freshwater > Lake | place: Democratic Republic of the Congo: South-Kivu... | reverse complement strand
CGCTTGACGGAGTTCTCCTTGACGGTGTTAAACGTCGGAACCGCGATCGCAGCCAAGATACCGAGCACCAAGAGGACGACGATGAGCTCGAGCAGGGTGAACGCCGGGCGGCCCTGACGACGGGCGCGAGCCTGACGGTGAAGACGCTTGAGAGTAGGCATGACTTGTGCTCCTTTGAGACTTGGACTCTTGGCGGCTGCCAGGAGTTCAGGCGTAAAGCTTTCCGGGATTGGGAGACCGGGGTAGGGAGGACGAGAAGTCCGTTGTGTGCGTGTTGTGCGAAAGGAAACCAGGCCTTAGAAACGCCAAAACTCCCGGCTCGGATGACCTCTTGAAGGGTCACCCGACCGGGAGCACTGGGTAGTTCGCACTTATGTGCATGTTCGGTATGGACTTATGTGCATACCTCTTGTTGGTTTTCCGGGGTATCGAACCCGACGTGGAGCAGTTCGACCCAGTCGGGTTGCCGCTCCTGCCGTCCCTTGTTTCGCGTGCTAGTTACCGTCGCGGGCGGCGCGCGAACCGCCAGAGTGCTCGCGCCGCAATGCCTCGCGGGCACCACTCGTCACAGTGGGGACTATGCTAAGTGCAGGAATTGCAGCCAACGAAACGTCCGTGAGCGAGGTGATGCTGACCGCGCTCGACATCGAGACCGAGACCCGCTTCGGCGGAGGGCTCGACCCCCTCGGCTCCTCGGTGGTTGCCGTCGCGCTCGCGTTCGACGACGGGAGTGTCTCGGTGTTCGACGATGCCGACGAGGCCGCGCTTCTCGTCCGGGTCGACGAGACGCTGCGTTCGCGTCACGGGTTGCTCCTGACGTGGAACGGCGCCGGGTTCGACCTGCCGTTCATCGCGGTCCGTGCCCGCATCCTGGGGATCGACAACACCATCGGTCTGGTCACCCGCCCGGACCCCGCCCTCCCGGTGAAGTACGCCCCACCTCCGGGATTGGGAGATCCGGTTCGTGCCCGCTGGTGCGCGACGGCACACGTCGACGTCGCACACCTCTACCGTTCCTTCGCCGAGGCGAACGGTCTGCAGTGGAGCCTCAAGCCGGTCGCCCGCCACCACGGGCTCGAACCCGTCGAGGTGGACCGCACAGCCATCCACGATCTCTCCCCGTCCGAACTCGAGGCCTACGTCGCATCCGACGCGCTCGTCACCATGGATCTCGCCCGGAGGCTTCCGGTGACCGCTCTGCTGCGCGCCGTCCTCCCGCTCTGAGACCTCCCGCGACCGACCCCTGAAGCACCTGCGTGCCCGAGCACGGTGTCCGGTGTGGGATCGACCATGGGCGAGCAGGAGACCTTCCTCGAGTGCGCGCACGGGTCGATCCGCATCCTCGGATCGACGGCCCTGGTCCGCGTCGGTTCGACGCTCGAGGTCTGGCGCGGCCCGTTCGTCTGGAGGGTCGGTGCGACCGTCGAGGTCGTCGGACCGCGCGGCCCTGAGGTGATCGAGTCCGCCGGCGAAGTCGTCTCTTCTCTGCGTCTGCTCGCCCCTCCCGGTTGAGGGGGGTCCGCGGGCAGCAACGGTGTCCGGACATGAAATCCATACACCCGAAGAAGCCGAAGACCGCCCCTGCGGTCCCGGATACAGCAGCCCCCGACGACCAGGTCCGTATCGACTGGACCGACGTCAACCGGGAGCTTCGCCGACGCTACGGCATCACCGAGAAGCGTCTCGCCGCGGCGAAAAAGAAGGGTGACCGTCGCGCCAAGCGCCGCCACCAGCGAGAACTCGAGGACATCGGCCGAGAGTTTGTCGAGACCAACATCGGTCTCGTTGAGAAGCAGGCACGTCGTTTCAAGCGGAACAACGTCAACGACCAGGACTACCGCAGCGCAGGCTTGCAGGGTCTCTGGGAGGCGTTCCTCCGCTACGACGTGGATCGTCCTGCGGCGTTCTCGACCTTCTCCCACCAGCACATCGCCGGCGGGATGCAGCGCGAGGTACGTCGCAACGAGTACCAGCACCTCTCGCAGAACGAGTTCAACCTGCGCAAGCAGGTGAACATCGCCCAGGCGCAGCTCACCGCCATGTTCGGCCGCCAGCCGACCATCGAAGAGCTCGCCGAGAAGACCAGGCTCCCCTTGGAGAAGATCGAGAAGGTGCTCGCACCGTCGGTCGCCTCCCTGGACGAGGTGGTCGGCGACGACAGCCTCAAGCGTCTCGATCTCGTGGAGTCCAATCTCCTCGAGGCCGTCGACGAGGAGGAACTCGAGCCCTACCTCGACGCGTTGAGCGATCTCGAGCTCTGGGTCCTGCTGCAACGCGGCGGGTTCCTCGGTCCGACCGGATTTTCCCTCGTGGAAACCGCCGACGGCATCGGGATCGGTCGCGAGGTCGCACGAAGGGCCGAATCTAGGGCACGCATCCGCGTCGCCTCATCGGTTCTCGCCGATCGTCTGGGGTTCCTCCCCGACACGGAAGAAGTCGCCACCATGCTGGGTGTCGACGTCGACCACGTGGAGGAGTACTCGAACGTGACATGGGAATACCTGCGATCCCGCTGGGATCGTGACTCTCTCCTGCTCACACGCGCCGTTTCGCCGGAGGAGCAGGATTCCCTGCGCATCACGCTCGATCTGGTCGGCCGCGAGTTCACGAAGAACGCGGTGAAGATCATCCACGAGACCGGTGCACGCTACCTGGACGAGTCCGGAGAACCCATCGGCGCGATCCGCGCCGCTCGGGAGGTCTGGTCGGCGTTCGTGGCGTGGGACTACCGCACGGAGACCTTCCCGGCCTTCCTGCGTTCCGCGCTCAGCGCCCGATTCCGCCGAGGTCGTACCTCGTCGCTCATCACGAGCGTCGAGGCAGAAGATCTCTGGTACGTGGTGAAGAACCACGCCGTGATGTCCGAAAAGGACTGACCCGGTCGTCGAATGAAGAAGAAGACCCCCGCGAGAGCGGGGGTCTTTCTTTGTATGACCGGGTGGTCTCTCCGGGCCGTCGACGTACGGTGACGTCAGTCGCGGCCGTAGCGCACCAGACGCCGACGGATGACGGGGTGGTTGAGCTTGCTCAGACCTTTGCTCTCGATCTGTCTCACCGCTTCCCGAGAAAGTCCGAGCATGTTGCCAATGGCGGAGAGTCGTTGTGCCGGCTCCCCGTCGAGACCGAACCTGCGAGAGATGACGAAGAACTCTCGCTCGTCCAGGCAGGTCAGACCGAAGTTCTCGAGACTCGAGATCTCCTGGGCGTTGAGGACCATATCTTCGGTGGAAGGGGCGTCGTCCTCTAGCATCTCCGCGAGGTCGGACTTGCCGTCCTCTCCCATCGGTTTTGTCAGCGATTCGATCTCCTGGCTGTGCAGGACGCGTTTCACCGCGTCGATGCTTGTTCCGGCGTTCTTCGCGATAAGGGCGTAGTCGAGGTTGGTCACGCCGGGGTTCTTCGTGGTGAAGTCCTTGGCCGCCCGGAGAATCTCCGGGCGCTTCTCGAAGTCGCCGGGGTTGAGTTGTTTGAAATCGGCGTCCCGCACGGCTTTCAGGCACTCGCGTTGGATCGGTTTGTACGCCCAGGTCGAGAACTTCGATCCGTAGCTCGGGTCGTAGGTGGTGATGGCGCGCATCAGGCCGACGACGGCAGCGCTTTCGAAGTCCCGCGAGTCGTCTCGGCTCGACACCGAGGTGAACTTCTTGACGTAGTTTAGCACCAGACCGTAGTTGAGGTTGATGAGGGCGGTATCGACGTCGCTCAGGCGCCGTCGCAGCCTGTTGATCTGGCGATTGGCGGCTTCCGTCTTCTTCTTTCGTCCGGAGATCTTCTCGATCTCCTTGCGGAGTTCGATCCTCTCGGCGAACAGGCTCTGGTTGCGCTCGTTGTATTCGACGCTCGAGATGGAGGGGGTGTCCTCGTCCCTCTTCCAGAGGGATCGACCCGGTGTGTCCTTGGTTGTCGTCATGGTGTGGTTCTCCTGGCGGCTCTTGTGATGTTTCAGTGTCGGAACGGCGGTTGTTTGCTGTGATGGGTTCCCGGCTCCTGCCGGGTCTAGTCCTTCGTCCGCCGGTCTAGACCGGCGTCGTCGTAGGTCACGGTCCTCCGCGGGTGCGGTTGTTTGCCGGGGTGTTCACGTCGACCACTCCTGGAGGGCCTGCTCGAACACGTTCTTTCCGCCGCGTCCGGTGGTGTTTCGGCGCGACCCGCGCTCGCCGAGGATGGCGTCGGAGAGGTCTGCCTTCGCCCCGACCAGTTTGAGGATGCCCTCTTCGATGGTTCGGGCCAAGGTGAGGTTGATGACCATGTACCGTTTCGACGTGTCCCCGTCGACGCGGTGGATGCGGTTGGCGCGCTGGATCAAGGTGGACGGTTTGAACGAGAGGTCGAAATTGACCAGGGTGCTGCAGCACCGCCCCAGGTTGAGTCCTTCGCTGGCGGCGTCGGTGGCGAGGAACACGGTCGGACCCGGTTCGGTCTCGTTTCCTGCGGTGGTGAACGCGGTCACGGCCTTGTCGCGTTCGCTACCGGAGGTCTCACCGGTGAAAAGAACGTACCTGATGCCGTCCTCCTTGAGGCGTTCCGCGATCAGGTGGGCCATGCTGCGGAAGGAGGTGAACACCACGAGCCGCTCGCCGGCGGCCTGCAACTCGGCGGCCAGGAGGCGGAGTTCGTCGAGTTTGGGGCCGTCGACGTCGGGGATGAGACCCGCCGCGCAGAGCGCCTGCGCCGCAGGGGCCTGCGACTGCCAGACTAGCCGGGGGGAGGAGCAGACGAGGCGGAGCATGCCGACGGCGGTCATCGCTGCGCCGGTCTCGATCTCGTCGACGATTTCACCGTCGAGCGCGCCGATTTTGCGTTTGTCCTTGGCCGCTTCGGCGATCTCGATCTGGGCGTCGCGGTGGACCTGCTTGAGGGCGTTGGCGAGTTTCTCGTCCGGGTCGAGCACCATGTTGTTGACCAGCAGCGGCGGCAGGTGGGTGGCAACCTCCGACTTGACGTGGCGGATGTAATGCGGTTTCGAGCGTTCGCGCAACTCGGCGAGGTTACGGGCGCCTTCGAACCCTCCGAAGCGCCCCGGGTAGGAGTAACGGTTGAAGAACTCCATCGGGCTGCCGAATATACCGGGGACGACGAAGTTGTTCATCAGGGTGTACCACTCGCCGGGGTTGTTCTCGATCGGCGTGCCGCTGAGGGCGAGCCTCCTGGACGCCTTCTGTGCGAGTTGGCGCATCGCCTGGGTGCGCTTCGACGTCCGGGACTTCAGGCGGTGCGCTTCGTCGGCGACGAGGACGCTGCCGCTGACCAGGGGTACGATCGACTTGTAGTCGATGTGGAGGAGGTCGTAGTTGAGGACGACCCACCGGGCGCTTTTCGCCTCCGCGTAGAGCTTCTCGCGTTTCTTCTTATCGCCGTCGATGACGACGACGACGTCTCCGGTGAAACGGGTGATCTCGCGCGCAAACTGGGTCTTGACCGCCCCAGGCACGACGACGACGACGCGTTCGGTCGTCTTGCGGTTCTCCAGGAGTTCCCATCCGACGCCGATAGCCGTGGCGGTCTTACCCAGGCCCGGCTGGTCCCAGACGGCGAACCCGGTTCGTTCGACGGCGACGGCGACGTTCTGCGCCTGGTACTCGAAGAGCGGTTCCCGCAGGCCTTCCGGTTGGAGCGCCCGTCCTCGTGCGATCTCTCCTCGGTAGACTTCTTCGGTGAACGGGTCGGAGAAGTCGGCGTCGATTCCCTTTTCTTTCCACTCGGCGACCACGTCTCGTGCCGGGAAGTTCTTGTCGAACGCCACCTGAGCGCGCGGGTCTCCGTTGACGGCGAATCTTCCGACGCGGCCGTCGAAGGCGACGGTGACGTCGGCGGGCCTGAGCAGGTCGAGGGGGTCGGTGAGAACCCCGCGTTCTACGAGTTCGTTCAGGGCGACTGCGCTGGTAGCCGGGTAGGAGAGTCCCTGTATCTGCTTCTCCCACTGGGCGCCGGGGACGCCGCGGAAACGGGCGAAGATCTGGTCGTCACGCCGTCCGAGGATGACGACAAAGGGCCGCTTGAGTGATCCCGGTCGTAGGATCGCGGTGCTCGCTTCCGGGAGGGATTCACCGGGGACGAGGAGCTCGTCGACGTAGACGTCGGTGAGGCCTTCCGTGTGGTACCACTCGCGGAGCGTCTCTACCGCCTGCCGCGTGAGGTCGACGTTCCAGGTCTTGGTCTCCCCGTCGAATCGGGCGAAAGGGAGGTCGCGGACGAGGGTGACGAGTCGCTCGTCGTAGGAGAAACTGAGCTTGAACGTCCCGCCTTCCCTGGTGAGGAAGATGGGGCGGTTGAGTCGGACGGTCGCCTGTTCCACGGTTGCCACTGTGTGCGGTCCCCGCGATTGCGCACACCCGGGTGTGCGCGGCTCTCCGGGGATCGCGCGGGTCAGGCGTCGATGAGGACGTTTCTCATGCCGGACGGGATCGCGGCTGCGTGGAGATTTGTCGCGGTGAAGTCCGTTCCGGGGATCTGCTCTCGAAGTGGGACGATTTCTGCGTGCGGGAGTCCGAGGTTTTTCGGCGTGGTCGTCAGGGGGGTTTCGCCGGGTCCGGCGACGAGGAGGACGCCGAGGGGCGCCATGCAGGTCAGGAGCAGGATGATGACGGGGAGCATAAGGGTTTCATCTTTCTATGGGGTTGGTGTGGTTTCTTACATAGAAGAGTTCACCGTTTCGCGGAGGGCGCATACGGGGATGCACGGCGGTGGCCGTCCGGCCGGGTGACTTTCGTCGCGCTGCATGGGCCTGTGACGAGACTGGTGTCGTGCATGGACTTTTCCCAGAGAACACGCGTTTCGGTGCCCCTTCGCGCCCGGTGGACGTCCCGGCGGGGGCGCTCCGGGCCCGTGCCGCGGCGACCGGTCTTCGTCTGCTTCCAGCCCCCCCGGTCGATCTTTTGGCGGCCGCGGTGGTGGCGGACGCCTGGTGTGCCCTGTTGGGTGGTGCGCTGCTCGACGACGCGAAGGCCCAGGACGACGCGGCACGCCGGGTGTTGGCGGCGGCTCTCGCCCGCGCCGCCGGGTATCCCGGGGAGATCGTCGAGGTTCCGCTCGAGGACTGTGCGACCGCCCCGGAGTGGCTGCGGCTCGCCGACGCGCACCGGGCGTGGGTGCACGAGCTCTGCCCGGACGCGCCAGGTCAGGTGCTGGTGCGCGCCGGTTCGGATCTTTTCTCCGCCGGTCCGGGGACGAGGTTCGCGTCCTACGGGGCGCTGCTCCAACTTCTCGCCGGTGACTGGTGATCTACCGGCGGTCTACGTCGGTGTCCTTCGGGTGCCGTCCCGGGTCGCGGGGTCAGCTGTCCGCGGGATCGGATCCGGGTCCGAGTTCGGCGAGATGTTCCCGGAGGGCGTCGAGGGCGCGTTCCTTGCGCTGACGGAGCTGTCGTGCGGTGACCCCGGCGATGATGCGCGCCTCGGTCGGGGAGCGGTCTTCGAGGACGAGGAGGCGGACCGCTTCGGCTTCCTCCGGTGAGAGGCGACGGAGAGCTTCGGCTATCGCGGCACCGTCGAGGAGACGGACCGCTTCTACCGCCGTGTCGGTGTCGGAGGCGAGCCATTCCGGTTCGGCGTTCCCGCTGCGGTCGATACCGGCGACGATCTCTTCTATGGATGCCGGGGTACGGGTACGTCGCACGGCGGCGAGTTGCTCGGCGTCCAGGTCGAGGGCGGCGCTGACCTCTTTCATGGTGGGGGCCCTTCCGAGGGACCGGGCAAGATCGCTCTCGACGGCGGCGACCTTGCGGGCCAGGGTTCCGAGACGTTTCGGGACCGGGTTCTCGGCGCGCACCCCGTCACGGATCGCGCCGACGATGCGGGTGACCGCGTAGGTGGAGAAGGCGAATCCGAGACCGGGGTTGTAGTTGCGGAGCGCCGTGCGCAGCCCGAGCCAGCCCCATGTGAGGAGCTCGGATGCTTCACGGTCGGGGAAGGAGCGCTGCAGTTTGTTCGCCTGGTGCCAGATCAGGTTGACGTGTTTGCGACCTTCCAAGGTGATCAAGGCCCAGCCGACCCTCCCGGTCTCGTGGCGGAGTGCGTCGCTCGCATCGATGACGGCGTCGAAACTCTTGCCGCTGGTGCGGGTTGCGTCCCATGCCTCGTTGAGCGTCTGGTAGAGAGTGTTGCTCTGCGTGGACCTGCGGGCGTCGGCGATCCCGACGAGGTGTCTGACTGCGAGGACGGTGAGGGTGCCGGGGAGACGCTCGATGTCGGGGAGGCGTCCGTTCCCGTGTCCGTCGCGCATGAGCGCGTCGTTCCAGCCGGCCCGGGTCCGCAACGCGGCAGGGGTGAGGCCGGTGCTACGTGCGAGCTCGGCGCTGGCGTGGCGGAACTCCTCCTCTAGAAGACGGTGCGCTTCTTCGAGGACGGCGCGAACGACGTGTTCGCGTGGTTCGCCGCGTTCGCATTGCTCGAGGTCTGCGGCGACCCGTGTCAGGAGCAGGGTTCGCGGGTCGGGCAGGGACGAGAGGGCGGGCAGGACGGCTCGCACGACGCCGAGGGTGCGCTCGAGGTCCCCGGCGATGTCGGGTGCGCCGGTTCTCCGGCTTCTGGTGTGTTCCTGCACGAGGGCTACGGTTCGTGCCGGTGGTCTCCGGGCAAGCACCTGTCGGGCGACCCCTCGCGCCCGTTTCCGGCGTTGTCCGCCGTGGTCTTGGGCCGGGAAAAGCGAACACGCCGGCTTTCGCCGGCGTGTTCTCGTGAGGTGCACCTGTGGTGCGCCCGGTCAGATGACCTTCGCCGCGGCGAGCGCCGCGTTGAACTTGTGGTAGATGCTCGCGTTGTCGCGCGGCTCCCAGAGAGCCAGCGCCGTCTCGAGCACCTCGGTCGAGGTGTTCTCGTCGACCGGCACCGGTTCGGACCACTGGTTGTAGCTCTGGGCGAGCGTGATGTACTGCGCTATCGTCGGGTGGCAGACGATCAGGGAACGTTCGTGGGTTCCGATCGTTTCCTGTGTCGACGCCAGTCCGGTGTCGCTGTTGCCGCTCACCAGTTGCTGACGCAGCGCTTTGCTGCCCCACGAACGGTTCGCGAGCACGAGTCTGCCTGCCGGCGCGACGAGCGAGTCGTAGCATGCCAGCATGCTCACGGAGGCTTCGCGCAGGGCTTCCAGCACCTGGTGGGACCAGTTCCTGTGGGCGAACGCCCAGAGGCTCTCGTCCTTCTCGGCCTGCAGGACCACTTCGCAGCGTTGCAACTGCTGCTGGTCCGGCGTTTCGAGTAGTCCGATGAAGTCGCCGTTGTCGAGGAACTTCGCGGTGACCGCTCTCGGGTCCAGGCCGTTGGCAGCCTGTTCGAGCCATGCGCGCGTGTAGGCGACCAGTGGGCTCCTCTGTACCCGGTAGGAGTTCTCGTGCGCCGAGACGACGTCGAGGATCTCGGCGGAGTTGCCGTGTCCCCAGAAGTATCTCGGGAGTTTCCCGGACTGGAAGAGGCGCAGCAGCACCCGCGGCGCGGCCCAGAGCAGGGCCTGACGGTCGAGTTCGTCGCGTTCGGGCATGAGTGGCGTGCCGTTGGTGAGCTGTTCGCTGACGCGCTTTACCCAGCGGTCGAGTCCGTGCCCGTCGCCGAGCCCGCCTACTTCCCCGATGAGCGTTTCGTAATGCAGACGCGAACCGAGGTTGACGATGGCGGGGTACCCGCTGAACGAGCCCTGCCGTTGCCAGCCGTGGTTCGCCTCGATGTCGCGCAGACTGCGGGCGATCCGGATGGTGGCGTTCTGCTCGGGCGTGAACCTCCCGTAGGAGAGGCAGTCGGGGCAGACGACGTGGTGTTTGAGGGCTTCTGCGATGCGCAGGTCCCTGGTGACGACGCCGTGTCGCCTGATCTTCTCGCAGCGATCGGTTGCGTGGAGGTGTCCGCGCTGACCGTTCGAGTACCAGGTGATCGGGGTGAGAAACGATGGTGCGTGTTCGCGCACGATCTCGTTGAAAAGCGGAAGTTGGTCGTTCATGGACCTTCCTATCTGTATGGGGAGCCTTCGGCTCCGTGATCGTTCCTACAGTCGTGGCTGGGTCCCGGCGGCCAATCGACCTGCCTTGTTCACCTCCCTGCCTTGTTCACCTCGGTGGGGTCCCCGGGCTTTCCAGGAGCGCGAGCCGGTAGGCGCCGACGGCCAGGCGGAGCGCGGCTTCAGCTTTTCCCCGTTTCGCGTGCGTGTCGGCTTCGGCGAGGACCGGGAGGAGACGGTGGCATCGCACCCTGCCGATGCGTTCCCCCAGTCGCCGCGCCTGTCGCCACGCACCCTCGGAGATATCGCCGAGAATCTCGGCGGCCTGTTCGCGCGGGGTCTCCGG
>Ga0172376_10009115_pt1 | contig 10272 bp, 15 predicted proteins | sample Lak35m_FD_121114 | JGI IMG/M metagenome (GOLD analysis project Ga0172376, IMG submission 121114) | Freshwater microbial communities from Kabuno Bay, South-Kivu, Congo - kab_092012_35m | ecosystem: Environmental > Aquatic > Freshwater > Lake | place: Democratic Republic of the Congo: South-Kivu... | reverse complement strand
CCTCTTGGATCCATTACTTAGTCTTACCAAATAGTGATAAATGTGCAACAGTTATTGCAACATCTTGTGCAATATGTTCTTGTTTAGTTGGTGTATTAGGATTTGCAACATCAGCATTTGCTTCAGCGGCCGATTCATAAACCTCGCCAGTTACTTTGTTTCTGTAAGTAACTTTTGTAGGACATTTTATAACTGGCACTTCTTTACCATCTATAATTCTATATTCTTTTATGTGTTGGTCCGTTAATATTATTTCGTCATCCATATTAATTAAAACCCATTGGGCATTTACGTTTAACTTCTTCTTTTTTATCTGATTTGCTTTTACCTAATTTATACCCCATAAAAAATGAAAAAGCTATAAATAATAATACTATTAAAGTATGCCAAATATAAAACATCATTGTTTCCTTCCTTGTCCGTTATATGGTTTTCTTCTATTTCTTTTGTTTGGTCTTTTGCTGTGTCTTCCGGGTCTTTTTCTGTTAGTGTGTTTAATAAAGGTTCCATGACCTGTTTGAACTTTTCTAGCCATTAACCGTTTTGATCGTTTCTATTCATTTCCAAAATTGATACAACTGCACTTATATAAGATACATTAGAAGTTTCAATATTTAAAGAATCAGATTCTTCTAAAATTATTGGTCCATTAGCTAAATTACAAGTTGTTGGTCCAGTTATTGAAGCATAAGCTATCTGAACATCAGTGCTTGTAGATGAGTCCGTTATAGATACTTTTAATATTTTTGAACCTGTTTCATTTGCTATTTGTATATTTTGAACTATTGCTCTCGAATTAGACGGACAAACATATACTTCAATAGAATCAGTTGTCGTCGGAGAATAAAATGCGTTTCTATAATAATTAGCCATTATGTTAAATCATACCATTTAATTGTGCCAAGAACATCATCATTGTTTGCTGCTGCTTTAGCACAAAGAGTTAATGTATCAGATACTCCTGCTATTGTTTGACCAAGTTGATAATCAAAATTAAATCCATCTCCAACACTAGCAATAGAACTACTTTTACCAGCTATGTAAGCTTTAGCTACAATAGTACCACCTGTAATAGTAGTAGTATCTGTTAAATCATATTCTACGTTATCGGAATAACTTGTATAAGAAAATGCTGTAGAAGGTGTTGCATTTAATATTAATTGTACTTCAAAATCAGAATTTGTTATTCCAGAAGCTATAAATCCTGCAGGTACAATAACTGCATAAGGTCTTGAAGATTTAATCCTTATTGTTGCTAAATTATAAAGAGTTCCAGCAGTTGTTAAATTAACTCCAGCTAAAGATGCAGTTCCTATCATTTGCTCTACTGCTTTCGGTGCATATCCACCTTCAGAGATACAAGAAGAACATATTTGTTGTAATGTATAAGTTCCAGCTGCAATTGTTCCTATTCTTTCAATCTCATAACGAATTGGAAGATTTGCAGTTTGCATATAAACAGTTGTTAAACTATTTGCATTATTAAAAGTATGAGCTGTAATTAATTGACCATTAATAACAAAACCAACTCTAACTGCTCCAACACCTAACCATTCAATATCTATAAATAATATATTTGATTTATCAGCAGATAATGTAAATCCACTTGCACCTGTTCCATCTAATTTATCTCCATTCCATGCTGATTGATTTATTTCAGTATCTGCAGGAGAACCTGATGTGTAAGTTCTTCTTACTATTTGATATCCTGTTCCAGTATCTTGAAAGAATATTCCATTATTAGCATCAAACAAACCAACTCTTTGTCTTAAGTTTTCTGTCTGTGCATTCATTACAAATGTATTGAAAATAAGTAATGATTTACCTGGTTGATAAGACATAACTCTTTTAGATTGTCTTATTGTTTTAGAATCAACTGTTTCATCTACATTTAAATTAACTGTAGATTTATTAGCTGTATAAGTAACAGTTCCGCCATTTACTGCTGATTCATCAAATAAATTATTCTTTGACATAATATTTTTACTGTCAAAGATTGTAAGTGGATTAGATACTCTTAGTCTTCCAAAGGCATCTAAATTATTACCACCAAAAGTAACTAACTGGCCATCACCTTCATTGATATTATTACAAATAGACATTAACAACCGAACCTTAAATTAAACCAAGTAAATCTTTGTGTCTCTTGTACTTGTTCTTCTAAAAAACTTGTATTAAGTTGAGTTTTTAAAGTATCAATAGCTTGTATAATTTGTCTTTGTGTATCTTTATTATACACCTCTGATGGTTCTGGTACGTAAAAATCTATTTTTGCCATTATCTTCTTCCGTCTGGTTGTATATCTACTCTAAAAATACCATATCGCCAATTAGTATTTACAGCATCATTTTCTATCCTAATACTAGCAAGCCTCGCGCGCCCGCGGGTATCAATTTTATCTGTACTAGAATTAACTGTAAAAGGCCCTATAAAAGTTTCTCCTTGTGCAACTGTTGTATCTGCCGGATATGATCTTAAGAATAATGTTACTTTACAATCACCATCTAATATTTTGAAATCAGGAATGAATCTTTTAACCGATAAAAAGTATTCCCCATCTCCGTCTACATCTAAATCAAAATCGCCTGATCTAATGTATGCAGGTATTGCTGTTTCAACTCCAGTTGAAGCTACTTCATTTGTTCCTATTTCATGTTCGTAATAAACAGAAGCACCAGCTGATACACCATTTACAATAGGAAAGGTTGGCGTGGCTGCCGCGACATACTTAGTTGCATGTGGATAATCATATACCGAAGCATCCGCCCAAGTTGTTCTAGATTGAGAACCGGTTGTTGCACTTGCCATAGTACCTGTTGTCCAAACTTTTTCTCCATAGTTGTATGTAACTACTCTATCAATTAAAGTTGAATTAGCTTTAGTGTAGAACCACATAATTTCTTGGAATAAACTATTATGAGCTGCAAACACTGTTTCACTTTCATTGTAATTAATTCCTAAATTTTCTCCACCTGTTGTGAATACAAAATCTTCAACTAAACTTGGAACAGATACAACTGTACCGTCAAATGCAAAGAATCCTCCAGAATCACCCATCCAGAATACTATACCTTGTGCAAAGACCACTGCATGTTGACCAAGACATCCACAATTAGATCCGACTTTTCTAATACTGAATGTAAATGGAGGACCTACAAACTGCATTGAATAAGCAGCATCATCTGTAAGTATTAATATATAATCTTTCGCTCTAACAGCTGCTACAATTTTAGTTCCAGCATCTAATCTAAACGTACCTGCAGTATTAGTTGATGTTGGTGCATAATCATTAAAATTCTCTTGATCTGAAAATCTTATAAGCATTTTATCTTGTGGACCACTTGGTAATGTTTCATTAGTTCCCAAATGTATTAAATGTCTATCTCTATCTGAAACTATAGTCATAACAGATTTTTGTGGCATAGAAGCATTTATAGTTGCTCTAGTTTGTAATGCATTTGCAGCTGATGGATCCCAAGTAAATGTTGGACCATTATGCATTGTTGCTATTAATATTTGACCAAAGTTATCTAACGACCAGTTTGCAGGATCTAATCTTATTGAAGTTTGTACTTGTGAAGCTTCACCCCAACCTACAAAAGTTGATGCATCATACACAACTGCATTATCTGCGTGAGCTGCAGCGGTCGTGCCATTTGTTCCTCTGCCGGCACCTGTAAATGTTGTGCTAGTTTTACCTGAATAAGTAATTAATTCTGATCCTATTAATATTGTTCCTGTTGAAGCAAAACCTGTTGTAGAGTCAACTGGAATGGTTGCAACAGAGTTATCTATTCCACCTACTTGATCTATTGCCGTTTGAGTAACTGTTGAACTAAATCCACCCCAGTTAAAAGTACCAAAACCATATCCATAAGTTTGACCAAATGGACCAAAATCATAATAAGGATTACAAGTTGCAGATCCAGAAGCTGATGCTGTACCAGATGAAGTGGTAGGCATTGTAATAGTAAATGTACCGGAAGAAGGTGTTGTCTGAACTTCAAAAGCATTTGTAAAATTAGCTGATACAAAACCTGTTGGTGGTGTGACTGCACTAAATCTTACAATTCTCCCAACTGATAACCCATGCCCAGCTTTGTTAACTGTTACTGTTGCAAATCCTGTAGTTGTGTTAAATGTGCAAGAAGTTAAAGCTGTATCTAATGGTGTGATATCATAAAACGCACCTTCAAAATAAATTACTAATACTTTATTTGTTCCAATCGCAGCATACCTATTACCGTCTAAATCTGACCAAATCCATTGGTTCCTTGCAGCGCCTACTAAGGTATCTGCTAATATCTCTGACCAACCTCCTATTTTTTCAGGGTTTCCATAACGAAAGCGTACATTATCACCATCAATCCAGCGACCTTCCGCTTGAGATGCAGTATCTTGTTTATCAAATCCTGGTGCTACCGGTATTTTTCTTAAAGGCATAAACCATTATACCTTATACTTATATAATAAACAATAATGTGTTAAATATAGTTTTTATTCAAATTTATTCATAACTTTTATTCTAATGATATATTACAGACTATCGTAATTCTTTTTTTTTTAGTTTCAGGTTGTTTTGAAATTGAATGTGATAAAAAACCTGGAAAAATACACATATCGTTTTCTTTTATTTTAAATATAAAATTTTGGTAATACCATGAATTTATAGGATATCTTTCATCTAATATTTTAGATAAATTTGGCCTTAACTCTTCACTAAAAAAAGAATGATTATTTGTATTTTCAAAAACTGTTGAAGTATGTTCTGTGTCATCAAATTTTACGTAATGTATAGCTGAAAAGTCACAGTCAAGATGAACATGACTTCTCATATGTTGAGAAGACGTTAAACAAGTATAATTTACTATGTTAAATTTAAGTTTTATTTCCTTTTTTTTAAAAGGTAAATTTTTAAGAAATTCAGTAAATACATTATTATAAATAGGAATTAATTTATCAAATTTAATTTTTTTAAAATCTGCATTGTCCCAATCATTGTACACATGATGAAGGTTACTTTCCTTAGCATTACCCTTATCCCAAACATTTCTATCTTTACTTTTTTCATAATTATATTCTATATCCTCTATTATTTCTTTTTTATTATATAAATTTTCATCTATGTTTGTTGTAAAGTATGGAAATCCAAAAATTTGTTGCATATTTATTTTGTTTTTACCTCTGTATCAACAAAAGTACTGAGAGTTTCTACCTCGTTTTTAAACTTAAATTGTAAAGTTGATAAAAAATTCATTAAATGGTTTGCAAAATGTTTTGTTGCAACAGGATCTAAATGTAATTTACCTTTCTTTAAAAAAATAAATCTTTCTCTCCATGAAAACTCAATGTCACAAGATCCGTCTTCGTATTGTTTAAATTTCATTTTTTTTCTCCATAAATTAATCTTTTATCTTTAAACCATTCTTTATTTTTTCCATTTTTATCAACATAATGTAAAAAAGTTTGAGCATGCCAGTCACCTTTAAATTCTTCCCTCCAATGCTGTAATTCACACCCTAAATAAATAACTGCATCTCCTGGCTCCATACTTATTTCTGTACCCCCCATATAAATTGGCCATGGTGTTCCATCAGATCCAATCATTACAGTGACACTTACTTCACAAGATGGCCTATCTGTATGTTTTTTTAAATCTGCATTTAAAGTATACATTCTCCAAAACGCATATGTGGGTAACAATTCTAGACCAGTTTCTTTTTGCATTAACTCTAATTTATTAACCATCAAAGATTCCATTAATGGATCTCCATAAAAATGTGTGTCTCCATTATCGTTTTGAATACAATCAAATGAATCGAAATTAATTCTATGTTTAATTCTACAATAATCATTCAATAATCTAATTTCTTCTTGTGTTAAAAAATTATTTATTAATTTATATTTAAAATCTTTTATAGTGCCCATGCTACAACTGAATACCTTGTTCCTTTCGTTACTGGTTTAACTGTATGAGGATATAAAAAATTACTTGGCCAAATAATCATTCTATTAGGTTTTACTTCTACTTCCCATTCACCAGATCCATCTGGATTTCTAAAACACAAGTTTCCACCTTCATAATCATTATTTAAAAGTAGTATACAACTCATTGTTCTTGGAACAGTTGCAAAATGATCAACATGCCAAGTATAGAACCCTGTATTTAAATATTGCAAAATTTCTATGTCAAAAATTTTTTGATATTCATAGTCTACAATATTTAAATCTATTTTATATTGCCTCAAATATCTATTAAAAATAAATTGTAAAATATTAAACCAATGAACAATTGAAAGAGAGTTATCTAAATTAGACAGAGGTAGAGAATTAGCTTTTCTAATGTTTAAATCTACTGTATTTGCATTCCCTACTGTTGTTACACAAAATTTTGAAACATTTCCAAAACGAATTAAATTAGATAAAATGTTTAGTGGTAATACTTCATCATAAATTTTAATAAATTTTTTTATTTCCATGATTTTTTATTCCAATATTTGTCTTTATAAAAATTTATTAACTTTAATTTATAAAAAAGTCTATGATTTTGTATTTCTTTTTGTTTTCTTGGTTTTAAATTCATTTTCCAAGAATCTCTTTTAAATGGTATTATTTGAACATAAGGAGTTCCTTTTTTAATAGTATCTTCTAAAATTGAATATTTATCTCCATTTAAAATAATGGGAAAATTAATTTCATTTGGAAAAGTATCTGTATCCACTATTCCAGGTATTATAGAAAATCTGTCATCTGCATTATTTAACGGAGGAACAAATAAACAGGAATATCCTTTTGGAGTTTTAATTTTCCAAGGATTTAAAATTTTATAAAAAGGTAAATTTTTATTTTTTTCAACAAAAGGAGAACCTTCTAATTGTTCTAATGAATGTGAATCAATACCAGAATTTAAATTAATATATTTTGCTCCTAAAAGAACTTGCATTTCGTGTAATCCAAATGTTTGAAAAGAATCTTTAAAATATTCTCCTTTTTCATTTTTATTATCTACATTGTGGCGAACATAAAAATCTTGAGGCATCTTTAATAAATAACCTGCGGTCAAAGTATCTAAAAAAGGCATACAACCTTTTATAGTTTTATTTAAAATAGTATGATTTAGTTTTTTAAACCATTCTGGAATATTTAATTTTACAGGGCTTGGATAATCCTCTTTTAATGCAAAATAATCTTCATGAGCACTAAACTCTATTTCTTTATCGAACATGCTAATTTAATAGCATTTTTTATGGTAACTGTAAAATAGTAAAATAAGGTTTGTTATTATTTTTAAAATACTGCTCTAAACTTAAAGTTAAAGGAAAAATAAACGAATCGTAATTCAAGTCATTTAATTGATTATAATAACTATTCCATTTAGTAAAACTTAAATGATTAGAGTTACTGTTTAAAAAACATTTTAATTGATTTTTAAAATTATTTACATAATTTTGTAAATTTCCTAATTTATTAAAAGTAATTTCACCATCAATAAAAGTTATCTTGTCATCATTATCATATTTAACAATATAAATTTTGTTAGATTTAATATCATCAAAATTAACATTATTATCTTCGATAATTTTATAGTCATCTTTATTGATATTTAAACCATTTAAATCTGAATCATTTTCAGCAACACGATATATTGTTCCTTCAATATTAGGTAAGTTTTTTTGGAAAATAAAATAAGCCATTTTAAGTACCTATATTTTCATAAATAACTAATACTCCTGCACCACCCCCGAAACCGTTAGCGAAAGGACCTACACCTACACCTTGAGCACCAACAAAAGCTAAAGCTCCATTACTTGGTACTGTAAAACTAGCACCTGGAGCAGCAGCACCAGCATTTCCAGGATTTCCAGGAGGACCATTAGAACGAATACCACCATTACCACCATTAGTCGTAAAAGCTGATGGACCACTAAAATTAGTTACACCACCTGCATTACCAGGATTTCCAAAACCTCCTATTGGCCCAGAACCCGCATTACCAGGATTACCTGCTCCACCAACTGAATAAGGGTTAGAATAAGGTCCTGTCATTGGTACATTAAAATAACTAAATCCTCCAAAACCACCAACACCACCTGGAACACCATTTGAACTTTCACCACCTATACCGCCTTGACCAGATGCAGCATGAACTACAGCATAATTAGTGGCTGGGTTTTTAGTAAAAGTTCCAGATGATGGTCCAGTAATATAATTTGTCATTAAAAATCCTCCAGCTCCACCTGATCCAGAAGATGCAGAAGTAATACGACCATCAGCATCAACTGTAATAGTTGCTGCTGTGTAAGTTGCTGCAGTCACACCAGTTGAGATTAATTGATTAGATCCTACGGAATTAGCTGCAAGTTTAGATTGTGTAATTGTTGATTGTGTAATTTTTATAGCTGTAACAGCATTTGTTGCAAGTTTAGCAGTTGTAACTGCAAATGATGCAAGTCTTGTAGAAGTAACTGCTAATGAATTTATTCTAGCTTCAGTCACTGCAAATGAAGCAAGTTTAGAAGATGTAACTGCTAAGTTTGCAATTTGTGCAGAAGCAACTGTTCCAGATAATGTACTTAAGTCTGTTGTATTAATATTTGTTCCGTCTGAGTATAATATTTTAATTCCTTTGTCAGTTGCCGTCCAAGTTGCACCTGTTCCACTAACTGTTTTAAATTCTACTGTAAAAGAACCTGTTGTACCATTAGAGACTATCCAAGTTTTTTCAATGCCATCAGGAATTGTTATAATTTGGTTTCCTGTAATTGTTCCTGTTAGTTTAATTACGATATTTCTCGCTACAGATAGTGTTGGTGAATTTGCAATTGTTAAAGCTGTAGTTTGAGCACCGCCAGCAATAGATTGTTCTCCGTATCCAGCAATAGCTTGTTGAATTACGTTTAGGTTATCGTTAGTTTTATCACCCCAAGTACCAGCATTTTCGCCAGTGACCATTAACTCTATTTTGAGGTCTGTAGAATAAGTTGATGCCATTTAAGCTCCTATTAATTTTATAAATAATTCATTTATGCAGCTAAGTCAACTGGAGTCCAAGTATTAGAAGCTCCTGTTTGTACTTCTGCCCAAGCTGTAATATTAGCAGATCCCGTGCTTAAATTCAACCTTATTCCAGTAACATTTACAGAAGCATCTCCAGTAACAGTTGCTTGTCCAATTAATACATTAATTCTTGAACCTGTAACATCATAACCAGCAGCATAAGTTGCTTGACCTGCTGTTAAATTTATTTGAGAACCTGTTACATTTACGTTAGCATCAGCACTTGGTATTTCATTTCCTATTATTATATTTATTTGAGATCCGGTAACAGGTACCTCTTGTATAGTTCCACCAATAGCAGTTCCTACTAGCACATTAATTTGAGTTCCTGTAACAGAAACATTAGCATCAGCAGTTATTATTGCTCCTGCTAAACCCTCTGTAATATTTAACTGCGATCCAGTTACATTAACATTTGCGTCTGCACTTGTAGTTGCGCTGTTTAAATATATAATAATATCATCATCTTCATCAACATTTACAGACTCGTTTCCATCTGCATTAGTATCTACTGGATGAACAAAAGCAGCTAATGCAGTTCCTGTAACAGTTGCTATTACATCATCTTCTTCACCCCAAGGAACTATTCCCCAACCAGCAACACCCCAACCAGCATCTGGTTGAAATTCAGTTGTAACAGAACCTTCGTCTAAGTTTATTTGAGAACCTGTAACAGTAACTGACTCTGGTATAGAAGCTATAGCAGTTCCTGTTGTTAAATTTATCTGAGTACCAATTGTAGGTACGTTTGCAGAAATGTCTTCTGTAGCTGATCCAGATGTTGCTACAATTTGAGTTCCTGAAACATTAACAGCAACATCAATTGAAATTGTTGTTGTGCCTTGCAATAAACCTAATGATAAAGCTTGACCACCATAAGAGCCATCGCCAAAATCACCACTTCCCCAAGTGACTAAACCAGGTGATGATATGATTACTGTTTCGTCAGCCATGTTAATTCCTTAACATGCTGTGAGCACCAAGTGGTGATATGTAAAATATAATATCTGCCACTTGGCTCTCCTTAAAAATTACGCGTTACCAATTCTTATAATTGCAGCTGAAGTTGTAAATGCTGGGAACTGAACTGTAAAAGTTCCAGCAGTTGCGGTTTTTGGTCCGCCAAAGTCTAATACACATACTGCAGGATCGCCTGCTGCTGTGTCGTTATATATTAATGCACCTTGAGCTGTCAAAGTTACACCTGTAAAAGAT
>Ga0172376_10009113_pt1 | contig 10273 bp, 9 predicted proteins | sample Lak35m_FD_121114 | JGI IMG/M metagenome (GOLD analysis project Ga0172376, IMG submission 121114) | Freshwater microbial communities from Kabuno Bay, South-Kivu, Congo - kab_092012_35m | ecosystem: Environmental > Aquatic > Freshwater > Lake | place: Democratic Republic of the Congo: South-Kivu... | reverse complement strand
GCTTTCTTGCCTTTCCACTCGGCAAGTATGGATTGGCAGGCATCTTCCACAACAATTAAGTTATGTTTCGTCGCAATGCTCATAACTTCATCCATTTTTGACATGTAGCCAGTGAAGTGCACTGGAACTATTGCTTTAGTTCGATTGGTTATGGCCTGTTCAATCAAATCTACATCCATGCAGAAAGTTTCATCCACGTCAATAAATACAGGTACTGCTCCAATTTCATTTATCGCGCCAACAGTAGCAACAAACGTGTTTGCTGCCGTAATAACTTCATCACCTGGTTTTACGCCGAGAGCCTTCAGAGAAATCTTTATAGCGTCCGTGCCACTGTTCACACCGATTGCAAATTTTGAATCGAGCAAATCAGCAAACTTATTCTCAAAATCAGTTAGGGGTTTACCAAGAGTGAAATCTCCTGTAGATACGAAATCCTTTAGTTTCAACCATAAATCTTCGCAATCTGCGAATTGCTGGCTCAAATAAGAGTAACGGACGGGCAATGTAGAGTCACTTTCTATCCTAGGTTTAGGTTTTATAATACACAACTACTGGTATGAATAGAGTGAGACATGAAATGAAAAAAGGGTTATTTCTCGACGGTGATGGTGTCCTATGGCCGGATGTTGCTCTGGGAGGGATTCTATCCGGATTCAATCAGGCAAAGAAGAGTCTCATCGATCTAAAATCTTCCATTTTTGATTCTGAAAATTTTGTATTTTTAGTTGTTAGTAACCAGACCCTGGCTGCCCGGAATCTAATTCCCGAACAAGAATTTCGTGACTTTGTATCTGATTTTTTTGAAAGATTAATAAACTTGGAATTGCTAGATGGCTACGCTATCTGTTTCCACCACCCAAACGCTTTGAACGAGAGTCTTCGTAGCACAAACTGCTCATGCAGAAAACCAAGACCTGGAATGATTAACTCTTTATTGGAGAAGTATTCCTTGACTTCCGAACAGTCACTGATCGTAGGCGATAGAATAACTGACATTATCGCTGGCCAACACGCAGGGCTTTCACTTAAGGTGCTTCTGACCGGACCGAGATCATTTGAATTTAATGATATTTACATGGCTGAATCGGAAACGATATCCATCAGGCTAAAGCCTGCAAGTGACTTGCCGGATGCAGTTAAGGTCATAAATGAATGGAGAATTAACAATTGACGCAATTTTAATTCTGGGGGCGGGTCAAGGGAGTAGGTTAAAACCCCTAACAGATTCTTCGCCCAAGCCGTTACTTTCCATTAATACCAGAGGTGAAACGATAGCGGGCAGGTTATTGTCACAAATCCACCGGGCGTTCCCAGAAGCGCCAATATTTATGAATTTCAACTCCTTGCCAGAAGTAGTAATTGAATATATGGCAAGCGTTAGTACAAATCTCCGCCCGGAGTTAATATATGAACCTATCAGATTAGGTCCAACTAAAAGTGTCGTCGAGTTCTCGAAGCTTAATTATGCAGATGTTCTAGTAATAAATGGGGATTTAGTTCTATCAAATACTGAATTTGCACGAATGTCTAAAGCAATAGATATGCCGGACCAAGCATTTGTGGTAGTTCACAAAAGGGAAAGAAAACAAGCTCGATCGCAAGTCAAGACGGACACAAGTGGATTTGTCACAAGTGTTAAGGAGTTGAGTCAAGTAGAAAATAGTGAATTCGGTGGTTCTAATGAAGAAGAAGTGCTCTCACTTTCGGGAATATATAAGTTTCCTGCTCGAATAACAAAAGACTATACCGCGCAGTACGATGAGCCATTATCTCCAAAATTAATTGAATTCTGGCTAAGTCAAATTAAAGTTAAGTCTTTTGAGTGGAATGACTTTAGATACTCAATTGATTCAACGGAAACCTTAAAAAGAGCCAGGATTCAAATGGAAAAAGAACTTTAACTAAACCTTACAGTGAACCTGCGGAAATCAATTCCTGCATCCGCCTGATGTTGTAATACTCCGTGCTGTCAAGATCTGGGAATAAATTTTCTCGATACGCAGAAATCAAGTCACGGATGGCATCGTCCACAGAAAACTTAGGTACAAAGCCGAGCGTATTAGCTATTTTGTCCCCAGAGACTCGATAGGAGCGGGCATCAACCACAGGAAGAATTTCAATTCCAGGAATGTTTCCCAGCTCCTCTTTCACTTTATTAGCAATATCCAACACTTTCAAATTTTCTCCAGCAACATTAAAAATTTGATGGTTTATCACCTTAGGGTCTGACTCCAAGATGTGAAGATAGCATGACACCATATCCTTAATGTGAAGATTTGGCCGATATTGGTCACCTCCATCAACTCTAATTAACCCTTTACGTAGAGCGCTCAATGTCAATATATTCACAACCAAATCAAATCTCTGACGTTTAGAATACCCACAAACTGTTGAAGGACGTAAAACCGTTGTTGTAATGCCTGCACTGACATTAGGAAGTAAATATTCTTCACACTTCACTTTGTATTTGGAGTAGTCGCTAATTGGTTCGCAATCAAGTTCTTCAGTTACATTTGGTTCCGATTTAATACCATATACAGATGAAGATGAAGCAAAAACGAAACGCTTAATGGAACTTGAATTTAATATAGGTATAAATTTCAAAAATGCATCAAAATTAATGTCTTTTGCAAGACCTGGATCTAATTCGTAACTTGGGTCATTAGAAACGCATGCTAAGTGTATACAAGAGTCCATACCAATCATCGCTCTCTCAAGAAGAGGCAAGTCTCGGATATCTCCCTTTACATATTCAATTCTGCTAGCAGACTCTCCAACTATTTTGGCCAACATTCCAGACGGGTACCAAAAAGTATCAAAAACTCTAACATGATAACCAGCATTCAATAGTGCGCCTTGAAGCTCTGTACCTACATAGCCCGCACCACCGATAAGGAGAACCTTTTTCACTTGGCAGAGTCTACCTTCTCTAAAATTAGACTTGCTTCTTTTCTCAATCGTTCGGTAGAGACACTGATTTCATTTCCAACAGAACTTACTAAAATTGCTCCGGCAATGTTCCCAAAAAAGAGCGCTATATCTATTGGTATATCAACCGATCTCATTGCAGCCACTGTGGCAAGAGTAGCATCGCCAGCTCCTACGCGATCAACTATTAGGGGTGCAAAGGCTGGAGATTCATATAAACCTTCTTTCTTTGTCCAAGCATAAATTCCTCTAGAGCCATTTGTAACGAAAAATTCCTCAATATCTAAATCAGCTCCAATGACTGGAATAAGGACAGCAAGTTCCGATTCTTTACTCCTTGCCTCAAGAAGAACCTCGCTACCATTTAAGAAAATACTGTGAACTCCTTTGTACCGAGAAACTGTATTGAATCCACGATTAGCCGCATTAGACTGCGTATTAACTATTAACCGCAATGATTTGTTCAATAATAAATCTATAACTTGCGAATCCATTAATCCATGGCCGTAGTCCATCAGAACTATTTGATCTTCATTCGTCTTTTTCAACAAAGAAGAGTTTAAGTGTGTTTTGAAAGTTTCGTTTGAGTACTCAATTGGTAACTCATATGTTTCAAAAACGCGAGCGTTACTAGCACGGTCAACATACCTGGTCTTTTTAATTCCAAGAGATTCATAAACAACGTTTAGAGAAACATTAGGATAAGCAACAAGTTCGCTCTCTATCACATTTCTGTAAATTACATCCGTTTCACTTATAACTTCTGTTTTGCATCCCATCCCAGCGAAATGCTTCGCCGTTGCCAAAGAGCCGCCTAATTGAAGCTGGGATTCACGTTTAGCAAATGCAACAAGAGGATCTTTTGAGACTTTCCCAAGCGCATCACAGAATATATATTCGTCGAAAATTATCTCTCCGACTACTGAAACTCTAGCCTTGTTTACAGAATCCAGCGCGCTTACAATCACAGCGCTTCCGTATTTGCTTAGAAGACGCCGAATAGACGTTTGTGTATCCAGAGGCAAGAACTCACTCAGGGTTCTTTGTTGTTCCATGAAAGAAAAACGAGCGTACTTAGCGGAAATTATGTTCCATTGTATGGTCTTTTCTGGCTTATCTTTTAGCCTGGCATGGAGGTAATTATTTATTGGAGAAGTATCCCCGGCACAAACGATTAATACATCGCTACTCAGAGATATCTGGTCGAAGATGTCTTGAACTTTATGGCCGATACCTACTTCGTGATCAATACATATTTTTATACTTTCTTCAGTGTCTAGTAACTCTAATAGTTCATCCGGGATTCTTTCGCTTGATTGCCATACCAGTGTTGGCGATTCAGATATGGATGTACAGAGATGAAATGCATTGAGTAACTCATCTTTAGTCCAACGAGACTTTGCACCAACGAAAATAAAGGATAGTCGAGTATTCATGGAAAATTAATACTACTTCAAGTATCTAAACCAAGAGGCCGTCTCTCTAGAAATATTTTCTGGCGTCCAAACAGGAGCATCGTCCCAATACGAAAGATTCTCAAGGAGCCCTTTAATGCCCTCATCTATACTTATAAGCGGTTCCCATCCCAGCAAATCTTTTGCTAGAGAAATTTCAGCATGAGTCACGTCAGGCTCTCCCGGCCTCTTTGGAATATGAGTTCTTGTACCACCGATTAGATTTGCTATGTAATTTACAGAAGTGGGGCATGACGAGCCGATGTTTATTGCCAAGTTCTTCAAGTTACTAGTTGCGGCTAGCTTAAAGGCTTTGACTACATCAGTTACATGAGTAAAGTCGCGCTTCTGTTCACCGTCCCCAACTATGGTTAGCGGAAGGCCTTTGTTGCGTTGCGCAAGAAAGACACCAAAAACAGCACCGTAATTTCCTGAAGTTCGCGCTCTGGGTCCATACACATTAAACAGTCTGAGGCTGACGGCGTTTAATCCGTAGACTGAAGACCAATGCAACACTTCTTGTTCACCAAGATATTTGCTTAGTGCATAAGGATAACGAGTGTCAATCTTGGATTTTTCGTCGGTTGGGAAGCTGTCAGGAAGACCGTAACATGATGAGGATGCAGCGTAAATGAATTTACCAACTCTATTCTGCCGTGAAAATTCAAGAATATTACAGGTTCCAATTACATTAACGTCCAAATACTCTCGGGGCCGATCGATAGAGGGAACGATGTCAGCAAGTGCGGCTAAGTGAAAAACAGTATCTACACCAGTAAAAATACTTCCTATATCGGTGGATCGGATATCTTCTTGCACCAAAGTTATTTTGTCGATTACTTTCCTTAAATTTCGAAGGTTACCTGTGGCTAAATTATCAATCACGACAACTTCTTGCCCACTTTCAACCAAGGTTTCAACTAGATGACTTCCTATAAAGCCAGCGCCTCCAGTAACTAATGCTCTCATTTTTTCACGCCAATCGATTCCGTTATCATGTCAATTAAGAAATGACATGCCATCAGGTGTATATTTTCTACGATTCCGTAGTCACGCTTTCTGTCCGGGAAATGTATGCATTTTATTTCCTTCATTTTTAGGATATGGCCCCCATCAAAACCCAAAAAAGCCCAAGTCTGCATTCCCACAGATGATGCAAATTCAAGGAGGCGAATAATATTTTTGGAATTTCCAGAAGCACTAAAGACAACTAAAATGTGGTCTGTTGATTCATAGTTCATTAGTTGTGACGTCAAAGCATCCTCGTAGGAGAGATCATTAGATAATGCTGAATTCAAACCTAAGTGAGAATTGAGACAAATCGATCTAATAGAAAATCCGGTTCTCTTTCTTGTCTGTCCCAGGTCTGCAGTAAAGTGATCGGCGGTAGAAGCACTTCCTCCATTACCTGCTGTGAAAACAATCGAATTACTCTTCATTGAACTCGCAATAAGATTATGCCCTAATTGCGACAATGAGGTTGCGTGTTCACTATTTGCGTCGGAAAGTAGAGATTCATGACGCCTGAAATACTCTTCCCAACCATTCACGTTACAACTCTAACATGCTTACGCGAACTAGTGTCGTTTTACTTTGGAATCCAGTGCTTCCGATACTAGATAACTCTTCATAGGTAAGATAATCTGGTGAATACTCACCAGGATGTTCTTGCACCTAAGAAGGTTGCGATTTTTGCGCCATACGCTTTGATTGATCGGCATGCAGAGTTAGAGTGGTGTGTAGCACGTAGTTTACCTAAATCAATCGAAATCTTTATGCTCAGATGTAACGAGTCCTTCCATGAAGATTGTAATGCTATGCATCTATCTGGCATTAATTATGAAAGCTCATCAGAATTTAAACGTGAGATTTGTTCTAAGTGTATGGCGAGAAAAAAAGCCTGGGATAAAGATTCTAACTACAGAATAGTCAATTTTAGTAAGTCCGATTTCCCAAAGGGATTGAGTGATATTGAAACAATTCCAAATTTGGGTATAGATAAGCAAATAAATCCAAAACATTTCTTGTATAGAGGTATGCCTTTTGGTGTTTACGCGGCATATGATTTACTTCTTGCAAATAAATCTCCAAACGGAAAGCTGGAACCTGATCAACATAGTGCTTTTCTTTACAGACTCTATAATGTAATTGGTTTATACGAATACTCGCTCAAGTTTTTTGCATCTAATCGCATCGATGTTCTGTATGTTTACGATGCCCAGTACTCCTTTAACAGAGCTGTTGTCAGAGCTGCAAATGATTTAGGCTTAAGGACGGTAGAGATCTCCAGATCGATTTTTGATTCTTCACAAAAGGCAACAATTTCAATGCGGACAGTCAGTGGAGAGATTCAAGATATTGAATTCCTTAACACTATTTGGCCAAAGAAGAAAGCACAACCCTTGGGCAAAACTGATTTAAAATTAGCTGAAAGATATGTCAACGAAAAATTCAATCCTAAGTCTTTGTGGACTTATTCACATGGGTCACATCAGGTAACAAGCAAATTACGGGAGTTTCTAAAAAAGAACTTTGATAAGTCACACAGACTCTTGATTCCTTTGAGTTCATGTGATGAACAAACAGCGGGTTTTATGAACAAAGGATTTGTTTCTGAGTTTGGAGAAATCATTGATCGCATGGAACTTCAAGAGCAATGGCTAGTCGAGCTCATTAGGCAGCTCGAAGAGGGATTAAATGGAACGTTTTGTGCAATTATTCGCATTCATCCAAGAATGTATTCGGACAATCGAACAGTGGTTTCATCAAAGTATCTTTCTGAGCTAGAGAAGAAGCTTAATTCGCTGTCAGATTCTTTTTACATTGATTCACCTAGCCAGAAGAATGGAGTTATGCCCCTTATAGGGTTTTCAACTGTAGTCATGTCGCAAACCTCTTCTGTGGGTCTAGATGCAGCGTTGTTTGGAAGGAAGCTCATTTCTTTCGGGACGATTACCTCTGGATCTTGGCCTAGTGAATGCGAAAACAGACTAAACAGTTCCGAGTCACTAACTTCACACTTAGAAGAAGAACGCACTCTTGAAGAAAAAGAAAGGATTTTTGACTACGCTGTGAAGTGGCTTAACCTCTCATTTTCGGATGCGTTCATTCCCATTGAGAATGAAAGTTCAAGTTCTGAATTCCCAGTACAGGGGAAAGTATCGAAATCAAAGAATAGATTGGAGTCGTTTCTTCGCAGACAAATCAAAGGCAGTATTGCTTTCCGTGTTCGGTCAAGAATTTGGGCGAGAAAGAAAAAAACGGGAAAAGTGCTTAGCAAAGCTTTAATAGAATGTAATCAGATGATTTCGGAGGGTCTTGTTAACAGCTCACTGGAGTATGCAATAAGTGAACAAGAAGTACTTCTAAGAAATAACTCTGAGTTGTGTGCTAGCAAAGACGAAGTTGAATCCATGAGGCGGAGTTTTGAGGCAAGAATAGATACCGTCTTGCAATTGGCCCTAAGGGACTAGGGGGACTTCTTGAAACTGGTTTTTTTTGTATCCTCAAGAGCTGAACTAGGTCATCTTCAACCATTGATCTCAGAGTCTAGAGGTCAATTGCAAATTGACACAAAGATTGTTGCCTTGCATCTCTCAACACAGTCAAACACCAACGATATGCCGGAACTACTCGTTAACTTACCAAGCACAGAAAAAATCTTTTTAAAAAGTAAAGGATTGGACTCAGAGAGATATTCCTATAACACCGAATTATTTACGAAAATTTTCGAGGATGCTTCGAAGGTATTGCAATTAGTAAAACCTAATGCTGTAGTCGTGTTAGGGGATAGACTGGAGACTTTGGGATTTGCCCTTGCTTCGTTTCTACTTAGAATCAAAGTGTGCCATCTCCATGGCGGAGAAGTAAGCAAAGGCTCTTTAGATGACATCTTCAGAAACCAGATATCGGCAATGGCAAGTTTACATTTTCCGGCGACTCGAGATGCCGAGGAAAGACTGATTCAAATAGGCTTTGCATCTGAATCAATCTATTGTCATGGGGCATTAGCGGTAGATACAATTACTCAAGTTATAAAATCGGGGGACGGAGAATTCCTTCAAGAATTAAGACTCGCGCCATTTGAATATATATTATGTACGTATCACCCAGCAACGCAATTAAAAGATAATGGACTCAGTGAAGTAATTGAGTTGTTAAGTATGCTAGAACAAATAGGACTTCCCGTAGTTTTCACAAGAGTAAACACAGAGACCGGGAGCGAAAAGATTGAAACGGAAATTTTGAAATTTGTGCAAAGAGATCGCAAAAGCCGATTTTATCTGGGAAACCTTGGCTCTTATCGATATATAAACCTCTTAAGAACTTGCAAATTTGTGATTGGGAATTCCTCTAGTGGAATTTTTGAAGCGCCAATTCTGGGTGTACCCTCCGTCGACTTTGGGAAGAGACAAATGGGTAGATGGAGACCTAGTAGTGTCATGAAGGTTGAGCGACAATCAGATTTGTATGCGTTTATCCGGTTATTGGAAGGGAAACCACGGAATGTTCCCACCCGTGCTTACGGTGATCCAGGTGTTGCCAAAAAAATTCTTGAGACGATAATGGCTAATAATGAGTAACGATTATCAGCTTCTTAGCCATCGTGCACCGGTATTCATCGCAGAGGTTGGAGTGAACCATAATGGAGATCTGAGATTAGCGAAGAAGCTCATCGATTGTGCAAGAGAGATTGGAGCAAATTTCGTCAAATTTCAAAGTTTTCATACCTCGCTTCTAGTAAGTAACTCGGTGGATATGGCGCCTTATCAGCGGGATAGAAGTGCAGGAAATAGCCAAGCTGAGATGCTCAAGATGCTAGAACTTAGTAAAAGTCAGCAAGTAGAACTATTTGAGTATGCTTGCAAAAAGGAAATCGACTTTCTCTCGACACCGTTTGATACGGATAACCTGAATTTCTTAGTAAGACAACTCAATCTTCCAGTAATAAAGATAGGTTCAGGTGATATAACTGACGTAAGACTGTTGTATGAAGCTGGAGCATCAAATCGTAACATTTTGATTTCAACAGGTATGTCAGACATTGAAGATATATGGACAGCCCTCCATGCAATATTCGCGGGAAGACATGGATTGAGCCCTTCTGTAATTGGGCGAAATTCTGAAACAGAACGTCAAAAAATAAGAGATTGGGCTATAACGAAGGATTCTAAAGTCACATTACTCCACTGTGTTAGTGCCTACCCAGCTCCTGCAGAAGACTTAAATTTACGAGCAATTGAATTTTTGAATAGAGAGTTTGGAATGCCAATTGGATACTCAGACCATAGCGTTGGAATTGAAGCAGCCTTACACGCGATAACACTTGGCGCTGTTGTGATTGAAAAACACCTGACTATTTCTAGATCTATGCCAGGGCCAGATCATCAGGCTTCAACCGAACCTGAAGAATTTGCAGAAATGATTGAAAAGTCAAAGACAATAGGCAGTATTCTGGGAAAGAGAGGAAAGTTGATTGCACCAAGCGAGGCCGTCAACGCCAATTTTGCGAGAAAAGGGCTTTACGCAAAGGAAAGAATCACGAAAGGCACTCCTTTTTCTGAGCAAAACATCACTGCTCTCCGGCCCCCAGGACATACCTCAGCAAGTCATTATTATCGAGCAATCAGTTCTATCAGTGAACGAGACTATGAACCTGGCGAAAGTATAGTTCTAGATGTATAACATTATTGAGTTATTTGAATTCGAGGACTATACAGTTTATCGTGACGAGCCTTTGGATAAGGTTCTGATGAAATTAAATGATGCTCCAAGTAAAACATTAGTGGTGGTAGACGAAGACGAAGTGCTCATTGGAACCATAACAGATGGAGACGCACGACGAAACATTATTTCACATGTAAATCTGAATGTTTGTGCAAAAGAAG
>Ga0172376_10009112_pt1 | contig 10274 bp, 9 predicted proteins | sample Lak35m_FD_121114 | JGI IMG/M metagenome (GOLD analysis project Ga0172376, IMG submission 121114) | Freshwater microbial communities from Kabuno Bay, South-Kivu, Congo - kab_092012_35m | ecosystem: Environmental > Aquatic > Freshwater > Lake | place: Democratic Republic of the Congo: South-Kivu... | reverse complement strand
GCGCTCGCGGACATGCTCGTTCGCACCGAGACGCCCGTGCGTCACTGGTGCCGCACGGCCATCGGCCAGTCGCTCCTGCTCGAGGCCCGGGCCGCGAAGCCGGGTTCGGCCGACGCGCGCCGTCTGGCCCTTGATGCGGCGGAGCAGTTCCTGACCGTCGTCGCGTGCGATGACGCTGCGATTCCCATGCTGTCTGCAACCTGCGCCGCGCTCGGCGCGCAGGCGCTTGATGCCGCGGGCGATGCTCGCGGCGCGACCACCGTCCGGACCCGATTGCTCCAGGAAGGACCCTCACCGTGATGCACGCGCTCCTCGGCCTCGACGTCATGCCGCTCCTTGCCCAAGAGGCCTCGGCCACCTACCTGCGGTACATCACCGGTGGTGGTGTGGTCGGGTACGTGATCCTGGGCCTCAGCGTGATCGCCGTGGCGCTCGGGCTGGCGCAGCTCGTGCACGTGCGCGCGGCGTCGCTGGCCCCTGCATCGCTGATGGAGGACGTCAACACGATGGCCTCGCAAGGGCAGTTCGGCCGTGCGCTCGAGCGCCTCAAGCTCGCCGATGCCGACTGCTTCGCTGGTCGTGTGCTGCGGGCGGGGCTCAAGCGTGCCAGCCAGGGACCGCTCGGTCCGCTCGAAGCCCGCAGCGCCATGGAGGATGCCGGCGGCGAGGAATCGATGCAGCTCGAGCAGCGGCTGGACTGGCTTGCGGCGATCGCGAACATCGCCACGCTGCTCGGCCTGCTCGGCACGGTGCAGGGCATGATCGGCGCCTTCGAAACGGTGGCGTCGAGCGCCGTCAACGACTCGGGCTACTACCAGCGGCTCGCCGAGAACATCTCGATCGCGCTGATCACCACGTTCCAAGGGCTCTGCGTGGCCATCCCGTGCATTGCGCTGCATACGTTCCTGCGCACGCGGCTCACGCGGATCGTGGCCCTCGTCGGTGATGAGTGCGACCGCGTCGTCGCCGAGCTCGAGCGGCACGCCGCCAAGAGTCGCGGGGGCCGTGCATGAGGTTCGCCCGTCGCATGGCGGCCGAGGGCGGCGTCGACATGACGCCGATGATCGACATCGTCTTCCAGTTGCTCATCTTCTTCCTGACGACGGCGGCAATCGCGCAGGCCACGCGCGTGCAGCTCGATCTGCCACGCGAGGCGGGCGCACCCGATCCCACACCGACGGGGCCGGGGCTCGTCGTCTCGATCCGCGCTGATGGGAGCTGCGAGGTGGCGGGTCGTTCGGTCACGATGGACGAGCTCAGTGCAGCCGCGCGCGCCTCGCTGGCCGAGCGTGGTCGTCACGTGCCGGTGGTGCGTGCCGATCGCAGCGCACCGGGTGCGCGCCTGAATGACGTGATCGATGCGTGCCGGCAGGCAGGCTTCGATGGGATCCGCCTGGCGACCACGCCCGGGGGTGGCGGATGAGGTTCGCTCGGGGCGGGCGCCGCGGTGGTCGCATCGTGCTGGGCATGACCAGCATGATCGATGCCACGTTCCTGCTCCTGGCCTACTTCATCTTCACCACGGGCGTCGAACGGCGCGAGGAGCAGCTCGCTGCGGCACTGGCCGCGCGCGCCGCGTCGACGGCCACCGAACTGCGCCCGCAGGTGATCGAGGTCCGCGGCGGCAGTGCTGCCGCGTTCACCGTCGGCAGCAATGCTGTCGCGTCGCGTGATGAACTCCGTGCGATCCTCGAGCGGCTGCCGAAGGAGGCCGGCCTGCTGGTGCGCGGACACGACAGCGCATCGGTGGCTTCGGTGGCAGCGGCGATGCAAGCCGCGAGCGATGCTGGGTTCGGGGAGGTGGCGTATGCGCCCGCGCGGTGATGTCGTGGGCATGCGTCGCTGGGTGTGCTGGGTGCGCTGGTCCGCGCGGTCGTTGTGCGGCATCGGCGTGGCGATGCTCGTCCTGATGGCCACCATCGCTCGGCCAGTGCACGCCGATCAGGAGCGTCTGGACGCCGATGCTGCGGCGCTCGAACGATTGTCGGGCTCGCTCCGGCTTGATCGGCTCTCGTGGCATGTGGCCGAACGTCGGTTCGACCAAGCCGCCACGCCCGAAGCACGCGAGGCCGTGGCACGTGATCTGGTGCGAGTCATCGAGCCCATGGCGGAGGCGGCTGACCCTGAACTCGCCGAGGCATTGGCGCAGCGGCTGGAGCGCATCCTCGATCAGTTCGCCAGCGTGCACGTGGATGCGCCGGGCATGGCGTGCGTGGCGCGACTGCTCGAGGCGAGCAGCCAGGTCATCGGCCGGCTTCGGGCCGGTGATGAGGTTCCAGCTGCTGAGGTGGCTAAGGCGATCGGCTGGGCTGCACGGGCTGCATCGCTTGCAGAGGCGATGGTCGACGATCTTGGTTCGCGCACGCCGGCGGGCTTCGAGCAGCTGCTGCGCTCACGCCTGGCGTGGTCGCGGCTGCAGGGTGCGTGGCTGCGCGCGCAGGGTGAAGGTCGTGGCGTCGAAGACCTGGCCGAGTCGGCGATCCGACCCTTGGCCGAGGTCCTTGAACTGGACGGCCGCACGCCAAAGCCCGAGGACGTCAGCGTGGACCTGCGCTCGAACGAGGTCTATGCGTGGGCGATCGTCGGCATGGCGCAGGCGCGTGCGCTGCTTCCGCGCGGCGGTGCGAGCGATGCCGTGCGCTGGTTGGAACTCTGCGATGATCCGGTCACGGCTCCGGCCGTGCGCACCGCTGCCATGGAGTGGCGGCTGCAGGTGTGCCTTGATGCGCGCGACTGGACGCGTGCGCGTGTGCTGATCACGGGCGCCGGTCAGGTTCCGCGGGGTTTCGAGCCCGCGCTCGCACGCGTGGCGCGACGTGCGGCACGGCTCGGTGCGACCGATCCGGAAGCGCTTCGCGTGGTCGAAGCCGCGCTGCCGATGCTGCTTGCTTCAGGTCGCGGCGACTTGGTCTCGTGGGTGGCGCAGGCGCTCCCGCCCTCGGGGGCGAGCGGTCTTGTGCAGGCGCTCGGTGCGCTCGCCACGGCATCGGGTGATCGTTCGGCCACACCCGATGCCTTGCGCAGCGCGGCGGAGGGCGCGCTCGGTGTTGCGGCGAGCACGAAGGGCTCGGCAGCGAGCACGCTGAAGCTCGAGGCTGCCCGGCTTCTCTTGCGGGCCGGCGATGCATCACGCGCTGCGGTCATCGTGGGCGAGTGCCTTGCGCAGATGCGCGAGCCGGCGCCGGCCGTGCAGTGGCTTCGCCTGCAGGCACTTGCGGCCGCGAAGGAACCCGCCCTGCGCGAGGAGGTGCTTGCGTTCGTGGCGGGTCCGCCAGCGGGCGAGTGGACCACGCGCGCGGCGATCCTCGCGGCGATGCAGGGCATCGATGACGATGCCGTGCTGCTGGCGCTCGAAGCCGTGGACGAGTCCGATCCGTCGTGGCGCAGGGCGCAGGACGCGCTCGGCGCGGCGGCCTACGAGCGGATGCGCGCAGCAACGCCTGCCGATCGACGTCGCTTGGCCGAACTGGTCATGCGTGCCGTACCCGCGCCGAGCTCGGCGTGGCCGGACGGACGCATCGATCCCGTGGTCGTGCGCCAGCTCGTGACGGCCACGCTCCCGTGGTTCCGTTCACCAGCGACGGTGGCGCGCGCCGCTGCGTTGCTCGATGAGATTGCGGCGGCGCGGCCGCAGGAAACCCTCAACGCGACGGAACGAGCCGTGGTTGCAGAAGCCACGGTCCGTGTCGCGTGCGCGCGCGGGTTCCCCGAGCAGGCCCTTGCGGCGATGAGCGCCTTGGACGGGGCGCAACGCGCCAAGGCAGCGCGCGTTGTCCTGGATGCCTCATGGGAGGTGATCCGTGCTGGAGCGATCGATGCCGCGCGACGTGATCGATTGGCGATCGACGCGGCGATGGCCGCGCAGGATGGCATCGATCCCGCCGTCGATCCGGCCGGGGCGCTCACGTGGGTCGAGGTGGCGACCGTGGCGGTTCGCGCCGGCGAATCGTCGCTTGCACCGCAGATGATGAGCGTGGCGACGGCGCTGGCCGATCGCTCGCCAGATCGCAGCACGCTGCTGCGCGTGCTCGCAGCCGCCCGTGCCGCCGAGGACGATGCGCGCGCCGTGGCATGGGCGACCCGTCTCGCCTCGGGCCTTGCCTCGGATGATCCAGAGCGGGCGGCCGTCGATGTGATGCTGATCGATTCGCTGTCGAGGGTCGATGCCGAACGCGCGCGCACCGCGCTGCGGCAGCTCTTCACGCTCACACCCGGATGGAAGCAGGGGCCGCAGGCGCAACCGCTGGCTGAACTCGCGCGACGGCTGGGGGTGGAAGGATGATCGACGCGATCCACGCGTGTTTCGGCGTGGGCCCCGATGCGCCGCCGCATGAACTCGTCGGCGTCGCGCCCGATGCCTCGCGCGAGGAGATCCTTGAGCGCGCGACGCAGCGGCTTCGTGCGATCCATGCGCGATTTCCCGAGCACGACCCGTCGTTCATCGCTGCGCGTGCACGACTCCGTGCAGCGGCACGCGAGCTTGTGGAGCGATCGACCAATGCGGCAGACCCCGATGGCCTGCGCGCCCTGATCGCGAGCTCCGGTGGCTGGAACCGCAAGGCTCGCGCGCGTGCGCTGCGTTGGGCCGCGATGCATGGCGTCGATCCTGTTGCGCTCGTCGAACTGCTCGGCGGGCCGTCGAGTGATCCGGTCGCGGCCTCGTCGACTGGGGGCGCAGTGGCAGCCGAGCCAGCGCGCCGCGATCGCGACCGGTCGTGGTTGCCGTGGGTGATCGGATCCATGGCGGCGATCCTTGCGCTTGCCGCCACAGCCACGCTCACGCTGGCGGTGCTCGATCGGGGGCGTGCGGAGGAGCCGATCGCCAAAGCCCCGAAGTTGAAGGATGAAGCACCGTCGACGACCACGGAGCAGTCGCGGGACCGGCAGCCAGCACCGGCACCAGTCGCGACGCCATCGGTGGATCCGCCGCATGTGCCCAACGCCGTGCCGTCGATCCCGGAGGCAACGCCCGCCACGCGCGAACGCGCACCTGCGCCGTCGACCGACTGGGATCAACTCGCTGCACGCTTGGAAGGATCACGGCTCTCCGCCGGTGCGGGCGTCGATGCGGAACTCTCGCTGCTCGAGCGCGTGCAGGCGTTGACCGAGGCGGCGCTCCTGCTTGAGGCAGGTCGCGTGGCCGACGCGCGGCTCATGCTCGATGGCATGCCCGAGGCGTTCCGAGCGCCCGAGCCGGCTGTGCAGCGCAGGCGCTCGGTGGGTGACGGGGGCTTGGCCGTGGCGATCGAGCGTGCCGACGGTCCCGAGGCGCGCGTGCTCGCCCTCAACCGATGGCTCGGTGCGGCCAGCGAGATCGGCCCCGCGGATGCACGCACGCTGGCGTCGCTCGCCTGCGGCCCGGAGGACGGTCTCTCGCGGCGCGCACGCGCCGTGACGCAGGCGCGCTTCGCCTCGAGCGCCGAGATGGCGATGGGTTGGCTCGACGCACTGGCTGTTGCCGATGCTGGAACGGCTTCGACCGCGATCGGTGCGTGGCTCGGTCGCGCGGGCCTTGATGCGACCTCGACCGACGGTGCGATCCGGATCCGACAGGCGCTGGTGGAGCGCGCGATCGCGCTGGCCCAGGGCGAAGCAGACTCGATCCGCCAGCGCGTGGCGGCGTGCCAGCTCTCGTGGGAGCGCATCGCGCCACTCCTGGGAGCCGTGCCGGCGCGAGGCAGCGAAGGTGATCTGGGCACGGCCTCGATCGAGGCCATCGTGCAAGGCAGCATCGGCACCGAGCCCGCGCGCGCTGCGGCGGCGCTGCGGCTTCGGGCGGCCGACAGCGAAGTGGCGCGCTTCATCGCCTGGCAGGCTGCGCTGCTCGATGCCCTGGCGCTGCCTGCACAGGGCGCATCGCGAGCCGAGCGCGCCGCCGCCGAGGGTGCGCTCGATCTGGTCGCGGAGTCGCGTGCCGGAGCGATGAGCGCCCTCGAGCAGGCGATCGCCAACCAGCGCGCGATCACGCGTGCCATCGGCGTGCGGGCGGGGCGGTGGACATGGTGAGGTGCATCGCCATCATCGTGGCCCTGCTCGCCGTGCCGCCCCTGAGCGAGCGGCTCGCTGCGCTCGATCCCGCAACGCCGTTGTCCTACCTCGAAGCCGGGGAGGACGCCGCGCGAGATGGCGAGATCGACTTGGCGCGACAGCTCTATCGCCGATGCGGTGCACTCGCTGCAGCGAGCGATGACCCGGGCCTGGCCGCGAGCGCCGCGTTGGGCATGGCTTCGCTCGAGGATCCCTCGCGCCGCGATGGCGCCTGGGCGACCTGGCATGCACTCGCGCGCATGCTCGCGCCCACGCGCGTCACGGGCGGTCCGCGTGTGGCGCCCGACGCCGATCGTCTGCGCTTCGCCGAGCTGATCTCGCACTATCGCGCGGGCCGATCGCTCCAGGCGCAGCGGTTGGGGCGCGACGCCTCGTGCGTGGTGCTCGCTCGCGAGTGGGGTGCGCTGCTACCCGGGGGCGGCGAGGGCTTCATCCGCGCCTGCACGGGGCTGTCCGCCTCGGCACCTCCGCAGCTCTCGCCGCGACAGGCCGACCAGTTGATGGCGGTCGAGGCAGCGCTGCTCGCGCGCGCGCCGCGTGCACTCGATGAACTGCGATGCGGGCTCGTGTCGCCGATCCCCGAGGTCGACGCGCGCGATCCTGCGGGCGCCTTCGGCATCGACGACGCCACGTGGTGGTGGCGCAGCGGACGCTGGTCGGCGACGAAGTGACTGTCGAGGGCCGGCGCGCGGAGCTCGATCCGCAAGGACTGCTCAGCAGTGCTTCAGCGCGGCTTCGAGATCCGCGATGAGATCATCGGCATGCTCGATGCCCACGCTCAGGCGCACGAGCGAATCACTGATGCCGAGCTCGCGGCGCATGGCCTCGGGCACGCTGGCGTGGGTCATGATCGCAGGGTGCTCGATCAGGCTCTCGACGCCGCCGAGGCTCTCGGCGAGCGCGAAGAGGTGAACGTGCTCGAGGAACGCGCGGCTCTCGGCGATCCCGCCCTTGAGGAAGATCGTGATCATGCCGCCGAACGCCGGCTGCCCGTGCAGACGCATCTGCCGTGCTGCGAGCGCATGCTGCGGGTGGCTTGCGAGGCCCGGGTAGACGACGCGCTCGACCTTGGGATGGCGCTCGAGCCACTGCGCCACGCGCATCGCGCTCTCGCAGTGGCGCTGCATGCGCACCGCCAGCGTCTTCACGCCGCGCAGGCCGAGGTAGGCATCGAACGGGCCCATCACGCTGCCGATTGCGTTCTGCATGAAGCGCAGCTTTTCCGCAAGGTCCAGGCGCCCCGTGATGAGCGCGCCGCCGACGGTGTCGCTGTGGCCACCGATGTACTTGGTCGTCGAGTGCATTACCATGTCGCAGCCCAGTTCGAGCGGCCGCGTGAGCATGGGCGTGGCGAACGTGTTGTCGCAGACGGTGATCGCGCCGGCGGCCTTGCCGATCGAGGCGACCGCCGCAAGATCGACCAGCTTCAGCGTGGGATTCGTGGGCGTCTCGACCCAGAGCATGCGCGGTGCATGCGCCTTGACCGCGGCCTCCAGCTTGGCGGCGTCGGTCATGTCGACGTGCACGACCTTCAGCCCCTGGCTGCGCGCGCGGACGCGATTGAGCAATCGGTTGGTTCCGCCGTACACGTCGTCCATGCACACGATGCAGTCGCCGGCATCGAGGAGTTCGAGCGCCGTGCCGATCGCGGCCAGGCCGCTGGCGAACGCGAAGCCCCCGCAGGTGCGGTCCTGCTCCTCGGCAAGGCCGCTCGACTCGAGGTTGCCCAGGCAGCGCTCGAACGCGAAGCGTGTGGCGTTGTGGCTGCGCGAGTACTCAAAGCCCTTGTGCACGCCGGGCGAATCTTGGATGAACGTGCTGCTGGTGGCGATCGGCGGCATGACCGCGCCGGTCGAGGGATCGGGGTGCTGGCCGCCGTGGATGCAGCGGGTGTCGAGGTGGAGCCGGGAGGTGTCGTGGGCCATGGGAGGTTCCGGAGTCAGGCGGTCTGCTGGCGCAGCCAGTTGATGAGGTCGATGCGCGTGATGAGGCCGCAGTAGCGATCGCCGTCGACGACGATGGCCACGCGGTCGGCGCGGAAGATCGGGATGAGGTCCTCGGGGCGCGTGGTGGGCGGCACGGTCTCGAGGTTGCTGGTCATGAACTCGCTCACCGGGCGCTGCAGCGCGCCGCGGTCGCGGTAGAGCGCCAGCAGAATGTCGCTCTCGTCGATGATGCCCAGCACGCGATCGCGCTCGTCGAGCACCGCCATCTGGCTCACCGAGTACATGCGCATGCGCTTGACGGCCTGCGCGAGCGGCAGGCCGGGCGCGAGCGTGAAGTCTTCCTTGCGTTCGTGGCGGCGCGCAATCAGGTCGCGCAGGTCTCCCGTGCGCTCGCGCTGGAGCATGCCCTGGTCGACCATCCAGAAGTCGTTGTACATCTTGCTCAGGTACTTCGCGCCCGAGTCGCAGATGAGCGTGACCACGCGCTTGGGTTCCTTCTGCTCGCGGCAGTAGCGCAGGGCTGCGTGCAGCAGCACGCCCACGCTCGAGCCGGCGAGCACGCCTTCCTTCACGAGCAGCTGGCGCACCGTCTCGAACGCCTCGGCATCGGTGACGGTGTACGCCTTCGAGACGAGCGACAGATCGAGGATCGACGGCACGAAGTCCTCGCCGATGCCCTCGACAAGCCACGAGCCCGGCTCGACCGCGCGGCCTTCGTTGACCAGCGGCGCAAGGATCGATCCGGCCGGGTCGGCCAGGATGATCTGGACGTTGGGATCCTTCGACTTGAGGAAGCGGCCCACGCCGCTCACGGTGCCGCCCGAGCCCACGCCCGCCACGAACGCATCGATGCGGCCACCCATCTGCTCCCAGATCTCCGGCCCGGTGGTTCGCTCGTGGGCGATGGGATTCGCTGGGTTGGCGAACTGGTTCACGTAGATCGAGTTGGGGATCTCCTTCGAGAGCCGCTCGGCCACGTCCTGGTAGTAGTCGGGATGCCCCTTCGCGACGTCCGAGCGGGTCATGCGCACCTCGGCGCCCATCGCGCGCAGGTGACTGACCTTCTCCTCGCTCATCTTGTCGGGCATGACGACAACGAGCCTGTAGCCCTTGAGTGCCGCGATGAGCGCGAGCGCGATGCCGGTGTTGCCGGCGGTCGCCTCGACGATGGTGCCGCCTGGCTTCAGGGCGCCGGAGCGTTCGGCCGCCGCGACCATCTCGACCGCGATGCGGTCCTTGATCGACTGGCCCGGGTTGAGGTTCTCGAGCTTCACGTAGAGCTTGCAGCAGCCCGTGTCGAGGTGACGCAGGCGGAGCATGGGCGTGTTGCCCACCATGTCGAGGAGGCTGTCGTACACAGGAGCGGTCGGCATCGAAGGAGTGTACGGGTGCGCGCTCGGGTGATTTGTCGCACAATCCGGCCATGGGCGTGACCCTTGAGACCGTGGACGGCCGGCTCGCCATGCGCAGCGATGCTGATGCGCCGGGCTCGGGCGTGTCGATCGATCTCGGGTCGATCGATGTGCGCGCGCTCGGTGGGCATCCGCTCGTGCGCGCGGTGGGCAAGGTGGTCGGGCCTGTCGTCGATGCCACCGCCGGCTTGGGCGGCGATGCGTGGATCCTCGCTGCATCAGGTCGAACGGTCGTGGCGCTCGAGCGGAACCCTTTGATCCACGCGATCCTTGCCGATGCACTCACGCGCGCACGTGCAACGCCGACGCTGGCGCACGTCGCTGCACGCGTCACGCTGGTGCATGCTGATGCTCGAGTTGCCCTGGCCGAGTCAGCGCCCGGTGCGTGGGCGATCCTGGTCGATCCGATGTTCCCGCCGAAGGCGAAGTCGGCGCTCGCGCCACGCGACATCCGCTTGGTCAAGGAGGCCGTGGGAGAGGACCCGGATGCCGCGGAACTCCTTGCGTCGGCGCTCGCCACATCGGCGCCACGCATCATCGTGAAGCGGCCGCACGAAGCACCCGCGCTCGGTGGCGAGCCGCATCATGTGATCGAGAGCCGGCTCGTGCGCTACGACATCTATGATCGACCGCACTTGATGCCCCGACCATGAGCGCTGCCTGGTTCCATGTTCCGTCGCTCGCCGAAGCCGGCATCGCCTGGATCCCGAAGGACGAGGCGAAGCACGCGTTGGGTGCACGCCGTCTCGGGCCCGGGGACGCGGTCACGCTCTTCGATGGCGCCGGCCACGTGGGTGCGGGCGTCGTCACGGATCAGCGCCGGCATGATGGCGCGCTTGCGATCGAGGTCGGCCTCGCGACGACGGCG
>Ga0172376_10009111_pt1 | contig 10274 bp, 7 predicted proteins | sample Lak35m_FD_121114 | JGI IMG/M metagenome (GOLD analysis project Ga0172376, IMG submission 121114) | Freshwater microbial communities from Kabuno Bay, South-Kivu, Congo - kab_092012_35m | ecosystem: Environmental > Aquatic > Freshwater > Lake | place: Democratic Republic of the Congo: South-Kivu... | reverse complement strand
CGTGTTTCGCGAAGAAGCCGTGCTGCTGGTGCGTCGCGGCAAGCCACCGCGCATCGGCCAGTGGTCGCTACCCGGCGGCGCGCAGCATGTTGGCGAAAGGGCAGAAGAAGCCGCGCGGCGTGAATTGCGCGAAGAAGCCAGCATTGAAGTGGGCCAGATGGCGCTTGCCTATGTTTTCGATGCGATCAATCAGGATGATGATGGCCGCGCGCTTTATCACTACACCATCATTGATTTCGCCGCGCATTGGCTGGAAGGCGAAGCCCGCGCCGGCGATGATGTAAGCGAAGTCGCTTGGGCGCTGCCGCATGAGCTTGCGGATTATGACCTGACCGAAGCGGCGCATGAGGCAATTGCGGCAGCGCGGCTTGCATTGGGGTTGGGTTAAACCTTCACCGCCGCCGCCAGCTTTCCTGCTTGCGATAGAGCGTTGATGGGCTGATGCCCAGAAACGCCGCGGCCTTGGTGATATTGCCACTGCAAAGCTTGACCGCTTCTTCAATCGCTTCGCGCTCCGTCTCGGCCAGGGGGCGGATGCGTTTGGTGGATTCAGCAGCACGCAATGTGAGCGGGGGCGGCGCGGGCTTGACGCTTTCCGGTTCCGGCGGCGGTGGTACCGGTGCAGGTGCGGGCTTGGCGCCACCGTCGCGTACCGTCGCGGGCAGCATGCCCGCGGTTACCAATTCACCATCATGCAGCACCACGGCGGTGCGGATGGCGTTCTCCAATTCGCGCACATTGCCGGGCCAGGTGTGGCGCATCAGCATCGCGCGTGCCTCGGCATCAAAACGCTGGAAGCGCTTGCCTTCCTCAGCGGCGCTTTTTGTCAGAAACGCTTCAGCCAAGGCCAATACATCATCGCCACGGTCACGCAGCGGCGGCAATGGCACGGGGATGACATGCAGGCGGTAATACAAATCCTCCCGGAAGCGGCCGGCGCGCACTTCTTCCAGCGGGTCGCGATTGGTGGCGCAGACAAAACGCACATCGGTTTGCAGCGTCTTGCCGCTGCCGACCGGCTGAAACGTGCCGGTCTGGATGAAGCGGAGCAGTTTGCCCTGCAGCGCCAAATCCATTTCGCAAATCTCATCCAGGAACAGCGTGCCGCCATCCGCTGCCCGCGCCGCGCCGATACGGTCCGCGACAGCGCCGGTAAAGGCGCCGCGCACATGGCCGAAGATTTCGCTTTCAATCAAATCCTTGGGGATAGCCGCGCAATTGATGGCGATAAACGGCCCGGCCTTGCGGGGCGAGATGCTGTGCACCGCCTCGGCGGCCAATTCCTTGCCGGTGCCGCTTTCACCGGTGACGAAAACGGTCGCACGCGACGCCGCGGCATTTTCCAGAATGCGATAGACCGCCTGCATGGTGGGTGCGGCACCGATGAAACCGGCAAAGCCCTGGCGCGGCGCAACCGCGGCCAATTCCGCCACCTGCCGCCGGAGAGCGGCACGTTCCATCACATTGGCAACCGTGACCGTCAGGCGTTCTGGCGCAAAGGGTTTTACGAGAAAATCCGAAGCCCCCGCCTGCATCGCTTCCACCGCCAGCGCCACTGACCCATGCGCGGTCATCACCACCACCGGCAAATCAGGGTCACGCCCGCGCAATTCACGCAGCACGGAAAGCCCATCACCATCCGGCAGACGGAGATCGAGCAATACGCCATCCGGCATGGCCTGATTGGCGAATATCAGCGCATCCGCAATGCAATGCGCATGGCGTATCTGGTATGGCCCCGCGCGCAGATATTCCTGATAGACGGTGGCGAGTGAGGGTGAATCCTCCACCAGCAAAAGCTGGTGATACGACGCGGCATCAGCCACGCGCGCGCATCCACCCGAAGATGGTCAGGGCAGCACCCAGCACCAGCGGCACGACCCAAACGGGCGCTTCCAGAACGGGCAGCAGCACAGAATCCCACAACATCGGCAGAAGATAGCGTTGCACCATGGCCTGCACCAAATTGAGCAAGCCGGGGTCAAGCCGGAACAGCACCGCGCCGAGTGGATCAGTCCCGAACCCCAGGTAAAGCCCTGCGGCCAGCGCCAGCAGGGCAAGGCCAATCAGGCGCATGCCAGGATCACGCCCAAAGCCTTTCGCGTTGCAGCCCGGTGTAAAGGTCAGCTACGAAATCGCCATAGCCATTGAACAGCAGCGTTGGCACTGTCTCCCCCGTGCCCAGCATACGTTCCTGCGCCTGGCTCCAGCGCGGATGCGGCACGGCGGGGTTCACATTGGCCCAGAAGCCATATTCCTGCGACTGGATTTTCTCCCAGAAGGAAACCGGGCGCTGATCGGTAAGGCGGATGGAAACCAGGCTCTTGCCCGCCTTGAAGCCGTATTTCCACGGCTGATGGAAACGCAGCGGCCCGCCATTTTGCGGCGGCAACAGCTTGCCATAGGCACCAACCACCATGAAGGAAAGCTCATTGCCCGCTTCGGCGATGGTGCAGCCTTCCGTATAGGGCCAGGGGTACCAGCTTTGCCGAAGGCCCGGCATGACGCTGGGCAGGGTCGCGGTCTGGAACACGACATAGCGCGCGGAGGATAACGGCTTCACCTCGGCCAGCAGGGCGGAAAGCGGAAAGCCGGTCCAAGGCACCACCATGGCCCAGGCTTCGACGCAGCGCAGGCGATAGACGCGTTCTTCCATCGGCATGCGGCGGAGCAGATCGTCAATGTCATATTCGCGCGGCGCTTCGACCATGCCTTCCACCTTCACCGTCCAGGGGCGTTGAGGCATGCGCTGCGCGGCGGCGCTGATGGTCTTGTGGCTGCCGAATTCATAGAAATTATTGTAGGTGGTGACTTCGCGCTCAGCGGTAATGGCGCGGCCTGGGGCATAGCGCGTATTGCGCATGGCGGGCGGCAGCGTGGCCTGCTGCGCAAGCGCCGGGGTGGCAGCGAGCATCCCAGCGCCGAGTGCCAGCGCCTTGCGGCGGCCAAAGACCAGCGCTTCCGGGGTGGCGCTGCTATCGGGCAGATTCCAGGGGCGGCTTTTCAAGATATGCATGGCGGTCGGCCTTTCTTTGTGACGGATAAAGGCCCGCTTACCCACAAGGTCAAGAAGATTACCGCCCCGGCCTCGGCAAAACCGCATTTGGCGGCTGGCCGGACGCCGTTGTCACGCGAAACAGCCGATAGGCTTCGGCCTCCTGCCCTCGGCGGGCGCGGATCAGTCGGCCCATATCGCCTTCAATCGGGGTGGCGCCGGGCCAAAGCGGCGGCCCCTCGCCCCGTCTTTCGCTGCGGATCAGCAAGCCAGGCGCGTTTTCGGGCGGCTTTGGCAGGGTGAAGAAGCGCCAGCGCGGGTCCGTGGCCACAACACGAAGCTCAGGCGGAAGGCGAAAGGCCATGCCGGCAGCGAGGCCATATTCCTCGGCAGCGATGAAGGCTGCGCCTTCACGCTCCGCAGCCCGCGCCAGATCAGCTGCCAGCCCATCCCAGCCGCCGAGCCGCGCCAGCGTTGGGTCCTGCCGGCGCGGCAGCGGCAAGGGCGCGGCGGCCGCTTGCAGATAGGCCGCGCCCGCCATGGCAAAGCCCAAGACCAAGGCCGGCATGCGAAGCCGCAGCCAGGAAGCGGGCAGCAGCGCAGCGGCGGCGATGGCAGCACTGGGATAAAGGATCGCCGGCCAATTCCCCTGGACCCGGCTGCCCAGCGCCTGCCAGGCGAAAATCGCTGCCCCTGGCAGGATCAGCGCGAGCAATAACCCAGCCCCGGCATCCCGTACGCGCCAAGCCTGCCGCGCCGACATGACGGCGCCAGTGAGGCACAGCAAAAATACCAAGGGTGTGACCAAGGCCACCTGCCCGCCCAGCAATTCGCCAAGCCAGCGGAGACTCTGCCCCGCGCCGCCGGCGGCGGTGCGCCCGCCCTGTTTGGCGAAGGATGCCCATTCATGCGTGGCATTCCACAGGATCACCGGGACAAATAGCGCGACCGCAAGCGCGCCCCCCGCCCAAAGCTGCCAGCGCAGCAGCCAGCGCCGCGCCTCGGGCAGCAGCAGCAGCCACAGCACCAGCCCGAAGCCGAGCAAGGCGGCGGTGTATTTGGACAGCAAGGCACCGCCCGCGAAAATCCCGGCCAGCAGCCACCAGCGCGCATCGCCCGTGTGGTGCGCCCGCGCCACGGCCCAAAGCGTCGCCACCCAGAAGAACAGCAAGGGCGTGTCGGGTGTCATGGTCACGGCGCCGAGGGCGGCGAACAGCGTCGCATTCATCAGCGCTGCCGCCCAAGGTCCGGCACCGCGGCCCGGAAAAAGATCTTCCGTGCTGCGCGCCAGCATCAGGGAACCGATGAAGAGCGACAGTGGCCCCAAAAGCCGCACGCCGAGTGCGTTTTCACCAAGCAGCGCCGTGCCGAGCCAGATGAAAATCGCAACCATGGGCGGATGGTCCAGGTAGCCTGGCTGCAAGCTGCGCGACCAGACCCAGTAATAAGCCTCATCCGGTGACAGCGGCAGGATCGCCGCCAGCACCAGCCGCAAACCCGTGAGCGCCAGCAGCGCAACCAGCCAAGGGTTCACTTGGCGCGCCAAACGAGCGTTGCAGAAACGGCGTAATTCCACACCACCGTCAGCGCTGCCCCCGCCGCGCCCGCGAAACCCCAGGCCAATACGCCATCGCGCAGCAGCAGATTGGCAATGCCGATATTGGCCGCCGCGCCCAAACCGCAAACCAGATAAAACAGCACCAATCCACGCAGCAGCGCGGGGCCACGCAATCGCCGATCACGATAGGTGATGCGATTATTCAACAGGAAATTCGCTGTCATCGCGACAAGTGTGGCCGCCCATTGCGCGGCGTTGAACCCAATCCCAACCAAGCCATGCAGCAGCCCAAGCACCGCCAGATGCACCAGCACACCAATCGCCCCAACAGCGGCGAAGGACAGGAAGCGCAGCGGCACCACACCGCCCAAAGCCTTATCCACCAGCAACCCCCCGAATTCCAACAGCACCGCCGCATCCAACTTGCTTTCGCCCGCGACGCGCGCACGGAAGGAATAGGGAATTTCGAGGCTCCGCAAAGGCCGTTTCGCTGAAAGGAGTATATCCAACAGGATCTTGAAACCTGTGCCAGTCAGACGAGGCGCCACTTCTTCAAACAAGTCGCGCGGCAGGGCGAAAAAACCGCTCATCGGGTCACTCACGCGGATCGGCAAGGCAGCATTGGCAAGCGCCGCGCCAGTATCGGAAATCATTTGCCGCGCGGCGGTCAGCCCGCCCTGCTTGTCGCCGCCTTCGATATTGCGGCTGCCGATCACGATATCGGCTTCACCCGCTTCAAGCGCTTTCAGCATGCGCGGCAACAGCGTTTCATCATGCTGCAAATCGCCATCAATCACCGCAAGATAAGGCGCTGAGGTGGCGAGCATGCCCTCAATACAAGCGGAAGCCAGGCCGCGCCGCCCGATCCGCCTGATGCCGCGGATGCGCGCATCCTGCACGGCAATGGCCCGCACGGCGGCGCTGGTGCCATCGGGGCTGTCATCATCAACGAAAATCGCTTCCCAGGCGATGTCGGCCAGGGTTGCATCCAGCCGCGCCACCATCGGCGCCACATTGGCCGCTTCATTGAAGCAGGGGATCACCACGCAAAGGCGCGGCGGCGCCGCCGCAATCACGTGTCTTCTTGCCAGGCAAGCCCAGGTTGACGAGATGCCAATTCCAACTTCGGCTTGCCGAAAAGATAGCCCTGGCCATAGCGCACGCCGAGTTCGAGCATCAGTGACGCTTCTTCTTCGGTTTCAATGCGTTCAGCCACCACCTGGGCGCCGACCGTGCGGGCAAGATCAACCATGGCGGCGATAAAGCCCCGATCACGTTCGCTCTGCAAGGCGTTGGCGACATAAATGCCATCCACCTTCACATAATCCACCTTGAAGGCGCGCAAATACCGGAACGCCGCAGCACCAGCGCCGAAATCATCAAGGCAGACCGGGATCTTATGCTCCCGCAGCAAGGCGATCATGCGGGCTGCCTCATCCTCATCCTCGATTTCGGCGGTTTCGGTGATTTCGACCACCAGGCGGTCAGCCATGCCTGGGGTATTGTCGAAAAGGGTCTTCATATCCTCGCGGAATTTGGGGCTTTGTAGGGAAAGCCCGGATAGGTTGCAGGCCACCCGCGTGCCGCCGGCGGCCCCTGCAGCCTCACACACCGCAATCACCACCGCCCAATCGAGTTCCTCAGTCAGGCCAACGGCTTCGGCCAAGGCAACAAATTCACCAGGATGAGACATTGCCGCGTCATCGGCCTGTAATGGGCGGATCAGCGCCTCATAATGATGTGGTTCGCGATCAGCGATTGAAACAATGGGCTGAAAGGCCATGCGGAAGCGCCGATCCGCGATGTTGCGGCGGAGCGTCGCTGCCCTTTCGGACGCGCTATCCAGAAAGCCCGCCAGCCCCCCCGCAAACCCCGCCTTTTCAAGCGCATCATTACCGCCGCGCGCAAAAGCCGCGAGCGCGAAGCGCAGCGCCCGTGTGGCCTGAACCTGGCTCAGCCCCTCAGCTTCAAGCCCCACAGCCATGGCGCCAACCGATACGTCATTGACGCCGCGATCCTTGAGGATTTCCGCAACGGCGGAGGTGAGGCTAGGCAGATCGAAGGGCGCCTGACCCGGCAAGACACCGTAGCGTCCAGCGGCCAGTTCGGTCGCGACCGCGCCTTCACCCGCTTGCTTGTTCAATTCAGCCTGGATTTCCTGATTGACGTCCCCGCCCGGCATGAAACGGCCTGTCGGGCTTTTCAATTCCAGAAAGCCGATGGGGCCACCCGGTTCGCCCGAGCGCAGGATTTCCTCGGCCAAGCTGGCAAGTCCAGGCCCGCCAGGCAGCGGACCGCCGGGCAATTCACGGGGCAGCGGCGCAAAGGTCAGCACCAGCTTCGCTTCACCATCACTCAGCCTAAGCCCAGCCACGCTGAAGGCAGTGGCCGCATCATCCGCCAGCTTGATCACAGCGGGCCTGAGGCGGTTTTGCTCCAGCAAAAGGCCCAAGGCTGTCGCAAAAGCGGGCCGATCTGATGGCGCGACAAGGGAGATGACAGGCTGACCCAAGAAATCCTGAGCCGGTCGACCAAAACGGGCGCGAAAGGCACCTTCGGCGAAAGTGATGCGGCCACGCAGATCGGCCTCAAGCAGCAATTCAGCCGCCGCAAAAGCAAAGACCACAAAGCGGTCCCTGCTGCCGCGCGATGAAGTTTGGCCCTGCAATACCGTGCCGCTCCGCATTATGCCTTCCGAAGGTGAAAGCCCCATTCGCCTCTCTAAAGATTAAGGGGCATTTAAGCGAAGACATTCCGCTAATAATTTTTTCTTTGAGGTTCTTGCCGCGCCAGAGCACTGGGGCGCTGGCGCGCGGGAAGATCACTTCACCGGCGAAAACGCCGTCGGCTTCATTTCCATCACCGTCTGCTGCTTGAGCGCCCCCAGCGGCGCAATCGCCTTGCCGAATTCCGCCCAGCCCGGATCGCTCATCATGGCGGTGCGGCGGCGGTCGCGGTCGCCCAGGCTCTCATAGGCCCACATGAAGACCACCTGGTTGATCGGCCCAATCTCGGTCACCGCGAAAAGCAGCAATTGACCGAGCATGCGCTTTTGCACCGGCAGGCCGTATTTCTCATAAGCCTCCAGCCAGCCGGCCATCTTGCCGGGGTGGAAATCATAGGTGCGGTGATCCACGAACATGCCCGTCCCGCCGATCTCCCGCTTGAATTGGAAGCCCTTGGCCTGGGTGATCGGCGAAAACGGCACGGTTTTCAGGAACTTGACTTCCTGCTGCGCGAGCGCCCCAGCTTCCGCCGACCGCTTGCGGAAGGCCTGCCAATCGGGATCAGCCTCCCGCGCTGCCAGCCCTGCTTCGCGGGTATCAATATCATCCCAGCCGCGGAAGAAGACCACGCGGTTGATGGTGCCCACTTCCACCTGAAAGAAGCCGAGCAATGGCCCCATATGCCGGGCCGAAGCCGGGCCACCGAGGTTTTGATAGGCATCCATCCAAAGCGGCATCTTGCCCGGATGGAAGGTATATTGGCGCTGTTCGACATACATGTGGCGTTCTCCCCTTCAGCTTCTCGGCCAAGCTTCCGCCGAGACCGCCGCCAAGGCAAGGCGCCCGGCCTCCCACAAAATTGCTGCACCGCAAAAACCCACTTGAACCGCCCGTGTTAGAGGCGCAGGAAGAAGCCCGAAATAGGAGTCCACGCCATGACCACCAAGCGCCCCATCCCCCCCGGTCGGGAATTGCTGAGCAAGGGCAATGCAACCGCCCAGCGCGTGCTGGAGCAATCCCGCATCATGGCGGATGTGGTGGGCCGCCATGCCCGCGCCCTGCCTCATGCCCTGAACCCCAAGGCGCCACTGGAAAGCCTGAGCCAGGCGAGCCAGGGCTTGGCGCGCGCGCCGCAGAACCTGATCATGGATGCGGCTTCCTATATGCTGGACGCCGCGCAGCGCAGCTTCCTGTTCTGGGACACGATGCGCGAAGCGGGCAATAATTTCGTTGCGCATGAAAAGGCCGGCTGCCCGCCGGTGCTGATTTTTGACTATGAAACCGTGGTGGATGGCCGCAAGTTGAAACGCCCGGTAAATTACGCGCTGGTGCGCATCACGCCGCCCAAGGATATGCCACCGAGCAATGACACGTTGCGGCCCTTTCTCATCATAGACCCACGCGCCGGCCATGGAGCGGGCATTGGCGGTTTCAAATCCGACAGCCAGGTGGGTGTTGCCTTGCGTCGCGGGCATCCCGTGTATTTCGTGATCTTCTTCCGGGACCCCGAACCGGGCCAGACGATTCTGGATATTACCGCCGCCGAAGCCGTGTTTCTGAAGCATGTGACGGATGCGCACCCCAAAGCGCCGAAGCCCGTTGTGATCGGCAATTGCCAGGGCGGTTGGGCGGTGATGATGCTCGGCGCCTCTATGCCCAATCAGCTTGGCGCCTTGGTCCTGAACGGCGCACCGCTTTCCTATTGGGCGGGCGAGAAGGGCAAGAATCCCATGCGCTATCTGGGCGGCTTGGCCGGTGGCGGCTGGCCCGCGGCGCTCATGGCCGATATGGGCAATGGCCGCTTCGACGGCGCCAATCTGGTGGCGAATTTTGAAGCGCTGTCGCCCGCCAATACCTGGTTCCGCAAGTATTTCGACCTTTACGAAAATGTGGATGAGGAGGCCGAGCGCTTCCTGGAATTCGAACGCTGGTGGGGCGGCTATTTCCTGATGAACCGCGACGAGATTCGCTGGATCGTGGAAAACCTGTTCATCGGTAATCGTTTCGCCTCCGGGCGCATTGCCGCAGGCGATGGGCAGACCTTCAATATGCGCGAAGTGAAGGCGCCGGTCATCGTCTTTGCTTCTGCCGGCGACAATATCACCCCGCCCGGCCAGGCGCTCCGCTGGATTGCCGATGTCTATCGCGATGAACGCGAAATCAAATCGCTTGGTCAGACCATTGTGTACCTGCTGCATGAGGATATCGGGCATCTCGGCATTTTCGTCTCCGGCAAGGTGGCGAAGAAGGAACACAGCGAAATCGCCACCACGATTGACATGATCGAATCCGTGGCCCCGGGCCTTTATGAAATGGTCATCACCGGGCATGAGGGTCATGAGGATGGCGCATGGCAGGTGGAATTGGTCGAACGCAGCATCGCCCATGTGCGCGAGATTTCCGGCGAGGCCGAGAATGAAGCCTTCCCCGCGGTCGCGCAGATTTCCGAATTGAACCAGCATTTGTACGATGTGCTGGTGGCACCCGTGATCCGCCAATTCAGTACGGAAATGGGTGCCGAGTCACGTCGGCGGATGAACCCGATGCGCTGGCGCCGCTATGCGCTGAGCGACATGAACCCATTTATGGGGCCGGTTTCATCCCTTGCGGGGCTCGCGCGAGAAAATCGCCGACCCGTCGTGGCAAATAATCCCTTCCTCGCTTTCGAAAAAGCCTTTGCGGATTCGGTGGAATATGGCTTCAACGCCATGCGCGATCTGCGCGATGCCTGGGTGGAAACCGCCTTCCATGGCGTCTATGGCACGCTGCATGCCGCTGGCGTCACCGGTGAGGATTATGAGGCAGAGGCGGAAGCCGCGCGTGATTCCGTTACCACCGATGCGCCGCAGCGTGCGGAGGCTGAGGCAAAGCTCGCGCAAGGCGGCTATGCGGAAGCGGTCATTCGCATGATGATCCTGCTGGCTGATGCGCGCGGCGCGGTGCGGCGTTCACGCCTGGCGCGGTCCAACCAATTGCTCACCACCGAAGCGCCCTT
>Ga0172376_10009109_pt1 | contig 10275 bp, 9 predicted proteins | sample Lak35m_FD_121114 | JGI IMG/M metagenome (GOLD analysis project Ga0172376, IMG submission 121114) | Freshwater microbial communities from Kabuno Bay, South-Kivu, Congo - kab_092012_35m | ecosystem: Environmental > Aquatic > Freshwater > Lake | place: Democratic Republic of the Congo: South-Kivu... | reverse complement strand
TGATCCTTCGATTTGACCAACATGGTTTCAGAGGTATATTGCATCACATTGCATCCTTTAGTAATCAATCCAGCCTTATACTAAGCCACCATAAGGGGCGACGAATGTCAGCACTTCGTCCATCGTGGGCATGAAGTTGGCACAACCGTGCTGGGTGACGACGATTGCACCGCACGCATTACCCAAGCGTGCCGACTTATACCAGTCCCAGCCGTTGACGTAGCCATATAAGAAACCCCCGCCGAAGGCATCCCCCGCACCTAAGATGTTGTAGACCTCCACCGGGAAGCCGGGCGCGTGGATGATCTCCCCGTTGGGCAAGTGAATCTTTGCCCCTTCCGCGCCAATCTTTTCGATCACCGCTTCGAGTGGATGGCGTAACATCTGCATGATGGCGGAGCGACTATCCCCATCTACTTTGGTATCAGACACTTGCGAATGGGTGAGGTTCATCTTGGTGGTATCCATCAACATTGCCGCGTTGATTTCATCCTCCGTCCCAATCACCACATCCACCAACGGCAACACCGCGCGAATTTGTACGCCGAAGGCTCGCACGTCATGCCATTGGTCGGGGCGGAAGTCTACATCTAGCACAATCTTTGCCCCCGCGCGTTTTGCCTGTTCAATGGCAAATTGTGTCGCACTACGACTGGGTTCTTTGGAGAGGTTGGTGCCAGCAAATTCAAACACCTTGCAGTCTTGGATGGGGGAGGCAAGCACATCATCAATGGTCAAGTTGATGTCTGCGCAATTGTCACGGTAGTAAACCAACGGGAATTTGTTGGGAGGTTCAATCCCCAATACAACCGCGCTGGTGCGGTGTTGCGATTTTACGGGGATGAATTGGGTGGCAATTCCTTCCTTCTGCAAAAATGCGAGGATGAATTGCCCGACGGGATCGGCACCGACTGCCGTGAGCAAAGCGACGTTCAAACTGAGCCGACGCGCCCCAACACTGATGTTGGTGGGGGAGCCACCCACATAAGCGGCGAAGCTATTGATTTGCTCAAACGGTGCGCCAACATCATTGGAGTACAGGTCAATCGAAGATCGCCCCATACAAAGTAAATCAAAGGTGGGCATTGTGAAATAGGAATCCTTATTCAGTTAGTAAGTAGGGCAATGGCTATCTAGTCATGCTGACAACATGATATAGTCATACTAGGCATATTGTACAAGGATAAAAGAGAATGTTGCAGTTTAACAAGATAAGTTGGGGGGGGTGGGAAAATTGCCACCGCTTGAGTAACGGCACCCTAGAGCTGATTGTTACAGGGGATGTTGGGGCGCGGATCATCTCGTTTGGGGCGGTTGGCGGTGTGAACCTATTCAAGACTTTTGAGGATCAACTGGGGCGCGTGGGGGATGCAGAGTGGAATATTTATGGGGGGCATCGCCTTTGGGCAGCACCTGAAGTCATGCCACGCACGTACTACCCTGATAACGCTTCTGTGTCGGTACAGGTCGAGGGTGAAGCCGTCACCTTTCTTTCTCCCATTGAAACCACCACCCACCTACAAAAAGCAATCACAGTGAAATTCATAGCGGATGCGCCTAATCAAGTCGAGGTGATCCATACCATCACCAATCAAAATCTATGGGCGGTTGAACTAGCACCCTGGTCGCTCACTGTCATGGCAGAAGGGGGAGTGGGAATTATGCCCCTGCCCAAGCATCGATCCCATGACAAGGTGCTTTTACCCACCCACACCCTCGCCTTATGGTCATACACCGATTTGTCAGATCCACGCTGGACGTGGGGGAGCGAGTACATCTTGCTACGCCAAAGCCGAATGGCGCACACACCACAAAAGATCGGCGCACATTTGCCGAATGCGTGGTTAGCTTATGCGCTGGAAGGCTACCTATTTGTGAAGCACGCACACTATACCAACGGCACTTACCCCGACATGAATTGTAATGTGGAGATGTTCACTGATCCAACCATGCTAGAGTTAGAAACGCTCGCACCGCTCACATCATTACAACCACAAGCGCACGTCACCCATGTTGAACGGTGGGCATTGCTCGAACATGCTGTACAACCCCACGATGAACGCGACGTTAAAAGCCAGATCGCTCCTGCAATTGCCAATGCACTGGATTGGTAAAAGACTGAGGGTACAAGGTTGTACCCTCAATTGACGGCTACCGACTATTTTGGAAGAAAGGGGTGTTAGAGTACGACCAAGGGCGCGGGATGCCGTCAATCTCCTTCTTGGAAATGTGTAAGGCGTTGGTCTTTACACACTGCTTACTCTACCCCGTTTGGGGTGGGTTGTTGTATCCGCATACGTACTCGTGATGTGAGCAGTTGAATTCGGAAGCCTGGCTAATCACAAATCCTTCAATGAATTGTTGACAGCTCTAATTCCCTAGATGAAAATAAATATACGATGGATGTTTCATAATTGATGAGGTCAAAAATGAGTCAAGGTGCTTTTCAGGTTTACACACAGGATGAACAATTTAATCAACAATATCTCGCCTATCAAAGCAAATATGCTGAGAAGATGCGTGAAGGCGATAAGGTACTCATCAATAAGATTCAATCTATTGTGGAACAGCGCGGTGGTGTAGAAGGTATTCGACTGCTGGATGTCGGTTGTTCAACAGGTAACTTACTGTTACACATCCAACGCTTGGTGCCAGGGTTAGCGTTGGTTGGGTTAGATTTGAGCAAAGATGCTGTTGAGATGTGCCAAGCCAATCCACAGTTACAGGGCATTGATTTTGTGGTTGGTTCTGCCATGTCTATGGAAAATCTTTTTGAGCAACCTTTCGATATTGTGATCGCAAATGCGATGGTACATCCACTCACCTATGAAGAATTTGAGCAAGCATTGGTACAATTTGGACGGGTTCTAAAGCCTAACGGTTATCATCTCAACTTTGATGGATTCCATCCATTTGAGCAAGAGATCGCCGTTATGGAGTATTCCACCTATGGGAGTAGCTTGGGAATTCCCATTTACTACCGTAGCTTTACCCGAACATCACAATTGTTAGAACGTGCTGGCTTTGATCGAATTGAATTTCACCCATTTGAAATGCCCTTCGACCTAGAACGTGATCCACAAGACTTCACGAATTTAACCACCTACACGGTACGCACCGAAGACGGCAAGCGGATGAGCATGCGTGGTTCAATCTATCAATCATGGTGTCATTTGTACGCCCAAAAGCGTAGCGAATAACGATGAACAGAATCCCCTCACACTGTTGAGGGGATTTGACGGTTTTATGCTTTCAAAAATTCTGCCACGCGGTGCAAGGCTTCGGGCAGGTTACGTCGCCCCATCCCCAACCTGAAGTGTTGATCTCCCCAATCAAACTTGGTGGAGGGCACCATCATCACCCCACACGTTTCAATCAGTGAATTGGCAAAGCCAGACGCGCTTCCGTAGCGCAATCGTGGAAAACTGATTGCCCCGCTGGTGGGGGGTGTCCACGCGAAACGGTCGGCATAAGTGGCGAAGAATGGTTCAAGGTGGGCGATGTTCGCTTGAATGATCCCTCTGTTGCGGTCTAAAATTACCTGACGATGGCGAAGCGCAACCTTTGCCAAGAACTCACTGGGGGCACTGTTGCAGATGGTGGTGTAAAACTTGTGATCGCGGATGCGCTCGATCAGGTTATGATCTTGTGAGGCAAGCCATCCTATCCGCAAGCCGGCTAAGCCATACGCTTTGGACATCACCCCCAATCCAATCGCCTTCTCATACAACTCCACCGCCGACGGCGCAACCTTTCCCCCGTGATCTAAACTGCGATAGACTTCATCGCTGAATAGATAGAGGTCATGCTCACGCGCGAATGCCACCAGTTGTGCTAACTCCGCCTCCGTGAAGGTGTAGCTGGTGGGGTTATTGGGGGTGGTGATGAGTAAGGCGCGGGTGTTGGGTTGGAGCAGTTTGGGGAGCATCTCCCAGTCTAGCGACCAGCGGTTATCCTCGCTCTCGCGCAGTGTCCATCCTGAAATCTCGATGCCTAAATCTAGCGCGTTTTGATACTGCGACTGATACGCTGGGGTTTGGACAATCATGTGATCGCCCGCCTCTAAGACGGTGAGCGTGAACAGGAAGATGCCCTCTTGTGCGCCCGTCAAGACGACTACGCCCTGTGGGTCTAGGTTGGCGTAGAGGCTTGCCACCAACTCGCGTAGTTCTGGATCGCCCTGCGATTCGGTGTAGCCCATCCATAACTGTTGGAACGCCTCTTGGGCATCGGGTTCAAAAGCCAATAACTCGCCAATGCTCATGGATTCACAATCAGAGCTACCAAACATGTACGGCGCGGTGAATTCATGTACGGCGTAGAATTGTTCAATGTAAAAGGGGGTCAGTTTCATGCGTGATACCATCCTGTTCGAAATGTTGGAACGTCTAGCTTGCCCCGCCACGAGGTGGCATGGGCACACACACTAGCCAATTGTTGCATCCGTTGTGCCCCTGTTGTTTGTAGAAAAGAGATGCGCTCTTGAGGGGGGAGCTTGACCGCTTCTGCCCACACTGCCCGCCCAACAATTACGCCACTTGCCCCGTGTTGGCATGCCATTTCCGCTTGACGCAAGAAAATCTCAAAACTCGCCCCCGCGCTCAAGAGTGCCCATGGCACTTGCCCACATGCGCGGTTGAGTTGTTCCAGCGCAAATTGCCACGCCGTCTCGTTGCTGTTCAGCTTCTCGTTGACGGGGAACGGAACTTTTAGGATGTCCACCCCCATTGTGGCAAATAGTCGCGCGGACTCAATCACCATCGCCGTATAGTCAGCATCCGTTAAATCTCGCGTGGGATCAACAGAATACGGGATCGGCTCAAGAAATAGAGGAAGCTGGGCATGGCGACAAGTCGCTTGGATTTGTTCGACTAGCGCGATCTTCGCTTGTGCTTTGGGTTGGTCATTGGGGTTGAAGTACAACAGAAGTTTGACCCCATCCCCGCCCGTCGCTTTGATCTGTTCAACCGACCAATTGGGGATGAACTCGGTATCACGCATACCGGGGTGAAGGTCATAGTCAGTCACTTCAAGCGGGGCAAGGATGCCTTTGTCACCTGGGATCACGCCCTCCGCAATGCCTGCACCAATCCCAAAGTCGGGGTCGGTTAGGATGGCGGTTGAATGGGGGAGCAATGCTTGGGCAACGTCGCGCTTGAACGCTCGGAATGCCTCGTCGGTGATAGGGGCACCCTGCGCTTGATCGAGCGAAGTACGTAGGTTAGCGCGGTGGTCAACCGCGATGACGCAAAAGGTGGACTGGGGGGAACTACAATGTGAAAGATGGCGGTAGATGCCAATGCTGGTCATGGGTATGCTTCCAAGTCATGTCTGAATTTAGGGCATATTATACCCCCAAGTCCGCCCCCCGTCAGCAACGGGAAGCTGTGGAACATCACCCATGTAAGATGGCTTATTCGTTGGAATCTATATCAGACTCAAGTTCATCAAAGGGAATCTCAAGAATCTGTAATCCCTGTCGTTTCATAGATTGATATTCACGCAGATTCGTATAAGGGGGAGACTCAAAACCTTCCGCCTGTGCCATTGACCGTGTGCGATAGTTCATCCAGTAATCATCAAAGACCGAGATGCCCAGTTTGGAAAATACGCCTGATCCCTGTATCAGACGATCTAACGAACGTGTTGAACCAATATTCTTGGTGTTACCACTACCAGGAATATCAGAGGCGATACGATATTTTTCTTGCAGAAAAAATATGAAATTCCGTGCGACCGATGGAATGTTGCTTAAATTTGCTAGATCATATTGTAGTCGTTCATCGACACCATCAACACGATCATAGACTATTCCTAAAACATAGTGCTTCCTATATTGTTTATAAGCAAACGTACTATTTACAGGGCGATGGCGAATCCGAAAATATCCCCCAAATGTACCCAATGTCATCCCATTCACGCGAACATCACCGCTTTTATCCGTGTGGGTTCTGTAGGTGGTTTTGATGTCTACTGCGTAGCATTCCCTTACATCTGTTTTTGAAACAAAACTTAAGTCAGGATAATAGTTTTGAGCAGGTGCCACAACAAGGTTATAGTGTTGCTCCTCCGCAAAACGAGCAAATATTGGGAAAGCAATCAGTTCGATCACTTTGGATAGAACCTTTGTATCAACTGACATAGGATAGATATTGTGTTCTGTGTCAATAAAACCCTTGATCGTCCATTCACCTTCTGCCGTACAAACACGCTGATGCAATTCATCTAAACACGTTAACAAGTGGGTAAGAAAAATATCTTGTGCCACGTTGGCTTCTCCTATGGGGCAATGAGCAATAGTTCGTGTGATCTTTTTTGTGACAGGACATATTGGGTGGGTTGGCTTGCTAGATAAACCTCTTTCTTAAATCGACGTAGCACCTTAACCAAATCATGATGTGAAGGGATTCCATCATCACGATATGACACTATCAAAATACTTTTATGGTGTCTTTCGATCAAGGATTCAAAAACCTCTATGATGGTATGTGGATCATTCCATGCAGATTTTTGAGGTTTTAGGCGACGATGTTTACTCTCATAGTCAACCTGTTGATTCCATTGGGAATAATTCATCATGCCCTCTAAGAAATGATAGAAGTCTCGATAGTCCACCCCAACTCCATGATGATTGATATAAGGCGGATCAAGATACACCAAGTCAAAACCTGTTGGCGTTTCGAGGGCATCACACTGGATTGCTGTGTTCGGTTGTCGATTGTCAAATACAGCAAGGTTTGCTTGCTGGGCAAAGGTCTTGAAGTGGCTAGGAAAAGGTGTATCCCATGTGGTTTTGTTGCCAAAGGTACGCTCAACAGGGGCGGTTCTCATGTAGAGATTAGCACGATGAAATAGATTGTAGGGGCGTTTGATGATACATGCTTGAAAGAGTGCAAAACGCGCTATGGCTTGTTGATATGGATTGGCTAATAAATGGTCTATACGATATACCATTCGATCAAGCCATTGATTCTCGGCATCGGTGTAATAGATATTCGGGAACGTTTGCTCTATGAATGTGGGGTAAGCTAGTGGATCATCGGTATCTAATAAAACCTCTATCATAGGTGTTGCTAGGGTTTGGTCATGATTCTCAATGAGTGCCCTCCCAATCTCATGATTGAAAGCCAGCACATCACTATAAGTCACCTGTTTACCAACACGCTTAAATAAATGGCTCACAGCGCCTGTCCCCCCAAAAACATCCAAAACCGTGGTGAACTCAAGGTGTTGGGTATTTTCCCATATCCACCCCACCCATTTTTGTTTGCTTCCCTGATAGCGAGTGGGTGGAAACGGATAATCGAAGCGAGTATCAGAAGAGGAAAATAGTGGCAGTTGTAAAGGTTGCATGGGTGCGCTCGTGGCTTAAGAGGGGGATTGGATGGGGCGGTAGTCTATCAAGGTGAGGATGCCCCCCATTGCCGCGGCGACCAACCCGATCAAGGGGATGAGCAACGAAAACGCCACCGCCTGCGCCTCATCCACCCCATACACCGCCAAGATCGTCACCAACGTGGCTTCACGCACGCCCAAGCCATTGATGCTGATCGGCAAGAATTGAATCACGTTGATGACCGCCAACAACAACAAGAAGGTGAAATATCCCAAGTGACCGATTCCGCTGGCAATGCCATACATCCACAACGAAGCAGACCATACCCCAAAATAGACCACGCTGGCAATCACCCCCACCACCAACGCACGCGGTTTACTGATGTATAGCACCAGCGGATCTGCCACCACACGCACCCACTTGGGCAAGTGTGCTTGCCGTTGAGCAATCCAGCGCGTCACCATCAACCCGACAGCAATGCCGATCAAGGTGAGGGCGATGAACCCCACCACCCATGCGCGAGGCAAGTTCAACAGCGCAAGCATGGTTGGACTGAACGCCAACGCCACCAACGCCACCAACCCGTTAACCGTCAAGCCGATCAACCGCTCCATGATCGCGGAACTCATCACCAATACTTTATCGGTTGCCTCGTCGCGTGCCAAATACACCCCTTTAATCACATCACCGCTTGCCATACCCGGCAAGAAGGTGGCATAGAAGACTCCGATCAAGTTGAGCGCGGTCAGGTCTAACACCGTCACGCGCGAGTTGTACAGGTTCACCATTGCCTTCCAGCGCACGCTGGCGATCACCAACGAGAACAACCACACCACCGAACCGAGCGACAACCACCACATGTTGAACGATTGCAGGTGCGCCCATACCTCAACCCACGTGATGTTCCCATTGCGGAACAAAAACCAGAAGATTAAGACGACGAAGACCACGCGCAACACTGTCCAAATCCATTGGCGCAGGCGTTGGTTGGCAGGAGCAGAAGCAGTGGCGGTCATGGGGTATCCTTGAGAGATTGACAAGTAGGGGATTGAATGGGGGGGATGGGGGAACGCATGAACAAATCAACATGACCCACGCGCTCTCCCTCCCAACATGCCACACGCTCCCAACCGTCTTGGGCGACATACGCGCGTAACGCCTCATCGGGTGGGGTGGGGTAGCCTTCGACGATCACCACTGCGCTGGGTTGAATGCGCTCCCATGCTTCTAAGCGGGTGATTCCTTCGCGGTTAGCAAGCCAGGGCGCGGATGCCACTTCGACAAAATCGTCATAATCCGCCATCCGAAAATACATGGGGTCAATCCCCACCAAACGTTGATCGGGCGGGACGTATTCTCGCACGGCATCGGCTAGGGCAAATGCTTCGTGATAGCCAACCGCCAAATCGGAGAAACCAACGCGATGCACAGTCAAGCCGAGTGATGCCATCGCCAAGCCACTCAACACAATAGGGGGGGAGATGTGCAACTGTTCGATCATCACATAGACGAGGGCAACCGCCAAGAGCAGGTAAATCCCGATGCTGTGGGCAAGGTAATAGCTACGATAGAAACCGTAGAAGAAGGCAATGAAGCCCATATTGACCGCCCACACCACCACCAGCACACGGTTGAGCGGATGGGCAAGGCGCACTGCTACCCCTGCTCCCAGCACCGCACACCCCAACACAAGCGGAATCGCCCCCAGAGGAACGAATAGCTGCTCGGCGATCAGGCGATACCACGGGGTGGAAACTTCTAAGAACGGAGAGCGTGAGGCGAGGCTCAAGAAGTCTTGGGCGAGGGTAGCGTAGATTCCGATGTAGGTTGCCACGCCTATAACCCCTCCGACTGCCAGATAGATCAGCGTGGGGTCAATGAAGAATCGCTTCTGTTGAATCATCTGAAGGAGGTTTTCCAGCGCGTATGCCACGCCGAATGCAAAACTGAAGCGATAAGCGGATGGATGCCCGTCGGTGGCAAACGCCACGAAGAACCCCACCAGCACGTGTAAGATGCGCCGTTGGGTGTGATGGGCAAGCGCGTATAGCAGGAATGCCACAGACAGATATAGCCCGACGCTGATGTCTTGGCGATAGACGTTGAGCATGAGCAAGGCAGGCGCACCCAAGATCAGCACCGCCCAAGCGGCGGAATGAGAATACACCCGTCGCGCGGTGTAAAAGGTGAAGCCCAACATGAGCAACGCCAGCACGTACAAGAAGAACCGCCCCTGTGCGAAGCCAAACCCCACCAACCGATACCATCCCCCTAACGCCATATAGATGAGGGCGTAGGACTCAGTGCTGACGTGGCGATAGACCAGCGGTTCTAGTTGAGCGGTATGCCCAAAGTTCCACGAGAGGCTTGCCATGTATGCCTCATCCACCCACAACACTGCAGGAAAACGGGTGGACAATCCAAGCAACACCAAGAGTGCTGCGCCCCCCAAGCCCATTGCTAGGCGTGTTGCCCCACGCGATAGGGTGAAGGTGGGCATAAGCCAAGTTACCACGCTGACCAAGATCACGCTCAGGTATAGGCGTATCACTTGATAGGGTAGGGCAGATGCGAACGGCATCCCCCATATTCCTGCCAAAGCAAGCCAACACATTCCCACACCTAGCCAGTACCAATTGTTAGGCAGGCGCGGGCGTGAGACGCTCCCCCAGCGATAGCCGACCACAAACGCAAACGGCAAGCTAATTGTCGCCATCGCTAAAATGATGAGCGCGTTCTGTGAATATCTCCCGAAGTATGGCGCGGGGATGCTGGTGTGCAGGAGCAACGCCCCCACACTCACCAGATGAAGCCACCCCCAACTTTGAAATAAGCGTGCTTTCATGCCTAAATCGCCTGCTTGATGAGGTCTGCCGCGCGTTCTGCCAGTGCCATAGTGGGGGTGTTGGTGTTCCCATTGGGGATGATGGGGAACACGG
>Ga0172376_10009106_pt1 | contig 10277 bp, 7 predicted proteins | sample Lak35m_FD_121114 | JGI IMG/M metagenome (GOLD analysis project Ga0172376, IMG submission 121114) | Freshwater microbial communities from Kabuno Bay, South-Kivu, Congo - kab_092012_35m | ecosystem: Environmental > Aquatic > Freshwater > Lake | place: Democratic Republic of the Congo: South-Kivu... | reverse complement strand
GTGGACCTTGCCGAAACCAGTGCAAACGCTGCATACATCAACAGCCAGACGCCGATGCGCATCCGCGTGCTCTTCGATCTTCGCGTGTCGTACACAGAACAGCTCTTCGGTACCGATCTGTCGTCGCTCGCGAGTCCGACGGATGGCACGCTCGACTTCATCCATCAGGTTCGCGATGTGGCGGGTGCCGACCTCGTGGCGATGATCCGTACATCAGGCGAGTACTGCGGCATCGCCTATCTGCTGCCAGATAATGCACCAACATCATCCGGCATCGGCTTCAGTGTGACAGCGTGGAGCTGCCTGGCATCACAGACCTTTGCGCACGAGCTCGGCCACAATATGGGCTGCTGTCACGCGCCGAACGATGGCGGCGGCTGCACATCGGGTGGGATTTTCCCGCAGTCGGTCGGTCATCGTTTCACCGCCACCAATGGCACGATGTATCGCACGGTGATGGCGTACGCACCAGGCAACCGCATCGATCACTTCTCGAATCCACTGGTGAACTATGGAGGGACACCAACGGGGATTGCTGCAACAGCCGGCGACCCCGGTCGTGACAATGCAGGAACGCTTACGACGACGCGCGACGCGATTCGTGGATTCCGATGCGCTGCACCGAGCGGTTTGTTCGGTGATTGTGATCAGGATGGGAGGATCGATGTATTGCAGTTAGCGAGTGGTGCAGCGAGCGACTGCGATGGCAATGGTGCGCTCGATCGGTGTGATCTCGCAAGCACGACCCTGTGTGCTTCGCCATCAAGATTTGTGTGCAGCGGCGGAGTGATCACTGGCGTTGCGCCCCAGCCCGCGGTCGCGGACAACTTCTTTGGGTTCGCAGTCGCGACCGACGGGAAGACGCTGGCTGTCGGTAGTTACGGCGACGATATTGGTGGTGCCTTCGCAGGAAGTACGGCGGTGTATTCGATCACGGAGGTGAACACACAACTCGTTGCGACACTCCGTCATGTTGGTCCAGCCGCATACGATCTTTTTGGTCGTGCGCTGGCGGTCGATGGAGACACGCTTGTTGTTTCGGCTGAGTCGCGTGATGTCGCCGGGCTGCAGGCTGTAGGCGATGTGACGATTTTCAAGAAGTCAGCGACGGGAGCGCCCTGGCAAGTACAGGCAACGCTTTCACCGCCCGCCCCCACCGAAGCTGCTCGATTCGGCGCAGCTGTCGCACTTCAAGGTGATGTTCTCGTTGTTGGCTCACCGCAGGTGCAGGTCAGCAGCGGACCGCCCCAGCGTGGACGCGCGTACATCTATCAGCGGAACGGGAACGCGTGGACGCTCGCGAAGACTCTCGACCCGCTTGATCAGACGAATCAGGGCAACTTTGGATTCGCAGTCGATGTATCGGAAGACACTGTTGTGGTGGGCGCTCCGTATGTGACTGATTCGGACGGGATTGAGGTGGGAGCCGCTTACGTGTCGCGCCGCATCGGAGGAGTGTGGCAATCCGCCGAGAGACTTGTGCAGTTGCCGACAACGCGCTTGCGTTCTGGATCCGCAGTCGCGACGAGCGGTGAGCGCGTGTTTGTTGGTGCTCCCGGGGCAGGACCGCAGTCGGGTTCCACGCAGTCAGGCGTGCATGTGATGGAGCGAACGGGCAGCACATGGCAGCCCGTGCAACTCATTGAGGCATCGTCGGCGGTGAATGGACCAAAGTTCGGGACTCGCCTCGCGGTGGATGGCGATCGCTTGTTGGTCGGTTCGTGGGGCACGACGGACAGCAATGGGCAACATGAGTACTTCATCCACAATGGTGGTTCTTGGGAGGCGATCGGTCTGCTGCGCGATGGGTTTGCCGTCGATCTGCGTGGAGAGGTCGCAGCGGTCGGCGCGTACCGCGAAGTCATCAATGGTGTGGCGTCTGGTGATGTTCGGCTGAGCTTCCGATTCTCCGATGCCGATTCAGATGGTCTCGCGGATCGCTGTGAACGCGCAGCAGGCGACACCAATCTTGATGGCGTGGTTGATGGGATTGATCTCGCGGGCGTGCTCGCTGCGTGGGCAACTTCATCGGAAGCGCAGGACTGCAACCGAGACGGAATCGTCGATGGAACAGATATCGCCGTGGTGCTCGCCAACTGGTGATGAGATGGGAAACGAGCGCGCCTCTTGAATGCGCCTCCTGACCGCGCCTCTTGAGCGCAATCACTCTGACAAGTCGTAGCCTGCGATGTAACGCGCCACCCCAGGAAGCGCAGCATGCGCCGGCAACTCCATGCGGATCAGCTGACGCACCAGATCATTCATCAGCGTTGATGCGCCGAATCGGAAGAGACTCGGTTGCAGCCACGCCTCGCCAAGCGTCTCGTTCACCATGACGAGGTATGCGATCGCGGACTTTGCCGCGCGAATCCCTCCGGCAGGCTTCATGCCAATGCGGACGCCCGTGGCGCGGTAGTGATCGCGGATTGCCTCGAGCATCACAAGAGTGACCGGCATCGTCGCCGCGGGCTGCACCTTGCCAGTGGATGTCTTGATGAACACCTCTCCATCGTTCGGTGCAGGCAGCCCGGGCACACTCGCCGCAGCATCCATCGCCAAGTCACTCGCCCAGCGCACTTGTTCGAGTGATCCCAGTTCGCCTGTCTCAAGGATGATCTTCAAGTGAACACTGTCGCGACTGCGGCCGCACGCCACCGCCGCGCTTGCACACATGGCGCGTACTTCTCGGATTTCAAGGCGTACATCGTCGCTGCGACCTGCAAGCAGCAGTCCGCGCGAGATGACCATATCGATCTCATCCGCACCCGCTTCGACCGCCCGCTTGCAGTCATCGAGGCGCACCTCAAGCGGAAACTGACCGCTCGGGAACCCCGTTGCAACGGCTGCGATCTTCACACTGCTGCCGGCGAGACTGTCGCGCGCAACCGGCACGAGCGTCGGGTACACGCAGATTGCGGCAGCGGATGGCAGCGGAGGATCAAAGGGCAGATCGCTTGGATGGAGCGCCTTTTGGCAAAGTGCACGAACCTTCTCAGGCGAATCGCGCCCCTCGAGCGTGGTCAGATCGAGCATGGACAGTGCCATACGAAGCGCCTGACGCTTGGACGAGGCCTTGATGGATCGCTTGGTGAAACGCGCGGCGCGTGCCGTCACCATGACTGCATCCACGGGACGCGTACGCATGGTCAGCGCGGGCGCGCGGAACGGAACAGCGCTGGAATGCTCTCGACTGTGCGCAACTGCAGGGTGCGCGTTCCACCGACAGTCTCGACGGCGTACACGAAGAGCCGCGCACCGCGCGTGTCGAGGACATAGGCACACTCTGTGGGCCGTGCATCGGGCCCCTGCCCCGTTGTGAGCGTCATGACGCTTATGCCGCCAAGTGGCGGTTGCACTGAATCGCCTGCGAACGCCGTACTTTCGATGGTCGGCCGTAGACACAACATGACCAGAATCGTCGCGAGCACGCAAGCGCTCGTTGCCAGTCCCCATTCGATTCGCAAGCGCCCTCGTGTGGAGATGCTCATGGGCGTGGTCTTCCTCCCCCCGCCGCATCCGCACTCAGATTGCGGTAGCCAATTGGAACGATGAGCCGCGACTTCTCATTCCACATGAGGCTGATCATCTCCTCGTGCGTCTCGTCGACGATGAAAAGCACGCCGGCATCAGTGCCCCCGACGTTGCCGCCCGCCATCGAATAGGTTGAGATGCTTCGGATGGCTCCACCCTCCTGCCCGATGGCACTGCGTGCAGACGGCACTGCGACGATCGCCGCGGCGATCAGAAGATTCGCCACAATCAATGCCTTCAAGCGGGGCGAGCGAATGGACTTGGATGGTGTCATGCGGGGTGCCAGTCGCCGCGACCAGTCACTCCTTCTCCTGTGAGCGTTTCGAACCCATAAGGCTGACGAGAACGATCACTGCGGTGACAAAGAACATCGCGACATATCCGACCCACGCTGACGTGATGTTCCTTCCCGTGGGCTGCCGCGGTGCATTCGGGTTGCCATCCTGCGCGAAGCAGGGCCATGCGATAAATGCGATCGCGACGACCACGGGCCACCACCGCCGAATCGTGGTCAGCAGCGCGTTCAAGCCTTGATGACCTCGCAGCGTGTTTGTGATGCCGGGACTCGCGTCATGGCATTTCGGGTGTCGACAACCAGCTTCGCGTGCTGGGCAATCGCCGCGTAGTCAACGGCATCATGGTCGGTCAGTATGAGCACGCAGTCTGCGGACGCCAGTGTGGCTGGGGTGAGTGCTACGGACTTCAGATCAATTCGGTGCTTTCGCATCGACGGGAACACCGGCAAGTGCGGGTCGTGATAGCTGACCTCTGCGCCACGGTCGCGAAGCAGTTCGATGATCTCTGCAGAGGGAGACTCGCGGGGATCATCGATGTTCTTCTTATACGCGATGCCAAGCGCAAGCACATTCGCACCCTTGAGCGACTTCGAGTGCTCGTTCAGGGCGTGCTGTGTGCGCTCAATCACATAGTGCGGCATCGATGTGTTGATCTCGCCGGCGAGTTCGATGAATCGCGTGGTTCGTCCTACTTCGCGCGCCTTCCATGTCAGATAGAACGGATCGATCGGGATGCAGTGACCGCCGAGACCCGGGCCTGGGTAGAAGGGCTGGAAGCCGAAGGGCTTGGTGCTCGCCGCCGCGATCACTTCCCAGACGTCGATGTTCATATCCGTGAGAACGATCTTCATCTCATTGACCAGTGCGATGTTGACCGCGCGGTAGATGTTCTCGAGCAGTTTTGCACTTTCTGCGACTTCAGCGGAAGACACGCGGTGCGCTTCCTTCACGACCTGCGTGTAGAACGCCATCGCCAGATCCGTGGCGACTGGATCTACGCCGCCCACGAGCTTTGGAATGTGTTGTGCGCTGCGACCGATGCTGCCTGGATCTTCTCGCTCGGGGCTGTAGGCGAGGAAGTACTCATCGCCACACTTGAGTCCACGCGCATCGAGAATCGGCTGCATCTCATCGCGCGTGGTGCCAGGGTAGGTGGTCGACTCGAGAACAATGAGTTGCCCCTTGCGCAGCGTCTGCGCGACGGTCTTCGTGCTCTCAAGCACAAACGTGAGATCTGGTTCGTGATGACGGCCGAGTGGAGTCGGCACACAAAGGATCACAAGGTCAGCTTTGGCCAGATCTGCTGCGTTTGCAGTCGGTGTGAACTGCTTGTCTGCTCTCAGGTTGGTGAAGAAGTCATCACCGAGATGGAGGATGTAGCGGGCCCCTGAATTCAGCGCGTCGATCTTTCGCTGATCAACATCGAAGCCGATGACGGGGAATCCACCATCTCGAATCGCCTTCACCAGCGGGAGCCCGACATAGCCAAGACCCACAATGCCGATCACCGCTGTCTTGGCTTGGATCTTGCGCATCAGCTCATGGGCGGAGGCACTCATGGTGTGAGTTGTCGCGTTGGCTGGTTGTGCGGCTGGCATCGCGGATCTTCAAAGAAAGGTGTTCGAAACAGGTCTGGGATGGGAAGGCTACCACCCCTGCGCACCAAGCCGACCCTAGTCGGGCGCTGCAGCGGTCGATGGAGCGCCTGGTGCTGCGGTCACCTTCATCTTTCCGTTCATGGTGCGCCAGTGGCTTGGATAGGTGCACACATATGGATAGGTGGCTGGCTTCGCAGGGGCGATGAACCACATCGACTTGCTCTTTCCTGGTGCGACAAGACCCATAACCACAAGAACCTTCGGTGAGTCGGGAACAAACTCCTTCACCTTCCCATCCGCACTCTGCCCCATGCGATCGCCCGCCGTGCCCATTTCGGCGAGTGAGCCGGGCGAGCAGATCAGCAGATTGTGTTCAAGCGCATCGGGATTTTTCAGAGTCAGGTGAACGAGCGTGCCAGCTGTGACCGTGAACTCCTTCTTGTCATATGCCATACCGCTTGGAACAGCTGCGATCTCAATCTCGAGGGTCTGGATGGTCGGGGTGCCCACAGGCCTCTGATCGGGCGGGAGAGCGGCAAGCGCACGAAGTGCAATGGTTCGCGCGCTCGCGGGCGTGTCGGTGGACTCGAACATCTTCAGGAGGCGCTGCGCGACCTCCGGCTTTGCGAGTTCGCCCTGATCCCAGGAGGCAAGAAGGTCGCCGTAGCCCTCGGCGCGCTGGTCAATAGGCATCAACTTCCCGGTGAGTGTGATCAGGTGGTCAAGCGGAGACGCCGAAGCGGTCGCTGCACACGTACGCAGGGCCGCGATGCGTTCTTCCCGGCTACTGGTAGGGATGTCGAGTGCTCCGCAATCTCCTGTCGCTGCGGTCTGGTGAACGCCCAGCAGAAACGCAACCATGAAGGAAGCGAACATCGGCGCTCGATGGTACACCCGCACTCATGTCGTCTTCAGGCGGTGTGCGAGTTGTGGTCCATGGGGCAGCCGGGGAAGTGACAGGCTCGTGCACGGAGATCATCACGCCAACTGCGCGTTTGCTGATCGACTTTGGAATGTTTCAGGGCGGCCCCGAACAGGAGCCACGAAACATGGTGCTGCCGCCCGTCGACTTCCAGTCGCTTGCTGCTGTGATTGTCACGCATGCACATGTCGATCACTGTGGGCGACTGGGCATGTTGGCGAAGCTTGCCTTTGATGGCCCCGTTCTGTGCACCGAGCCAACGGCCGAGTTGCTGCCGCGTGTGATGCTCTCGTCGGCAACGCTGCAACAGACGCGCGTCCACGAGTACCGCGATGGCACCGCACCGACCTCGCGCATTCTTGCTCCGCAAAATCTTGTGACGGCGATTCCGATTCGTCAGTCGCCACCGCTCGTGCTCTTCACGCATCGGCATGCCGAGGCGGTGATCCGCAGGCTTCGGGCTGTGCCCTATCAGTCTTGGGAACGCATCGCTGAGGGTGTCGATTGTCGCTTTCACTTTGCATCTCATGTGATCGGTGCCGCGAGCGTTGAAGTCCGAGTGCAGGTGCCGGGGCGGTCGAAGGCAGTTCATCTGCTGTTTTCTGGCGATTTGGGTCCCATGTCAAATCCACTCCTTGCTCCGCACCAGTGGCCACAGGAAGCGCCCGATCTGGTTGTGATGGAGTCGACCAACGGCGCACGCCGTTTTTCGGCGGCGGATCGCACGGAGGCTTTCTTCGACATCATGGCGCAGGCGCGACAAGGGCAGCAGCGCGTTCTTGTGCCAACCTTCGCACTTGGTCGAGCGCAGACACTGCTGCAGTTGCTCGCAAATGCTTCGCGTGCGGGCATTCTCGATGGAATGCCGGTGTATCTCGACTCGGCGATGGCCGTGCGCGCCACGGAGTTGTATGCACGAAATCCATCCGAGCTTGCGCCGAGCGTTCATGCGGAGTGCATGCGCGGCACGAATCCGCTCCACTTTCCTGAACTGCATGCGCTGTTGTCGCGCCGTGAATCAGAAGCGATTGATCGTGTGAAGAGCGGGTGTGTGGTGCTTGCGGGTTCTGGCTTCTGCGATGCTGGTCCGATCCTGCGTCATCTTCGCTTGGCGGTGGATCAACCGGATTCGCGCGTGCTCTTGACCGGGCATCAACTCGATGGGCTGCTTGGTCATGGCTTGCTGCATGGTGCGACTCGAGTCGAGATCAATGGCGCGGCGCTTGATGTCAAGGCGCGCGTGGATCGCATTGAGGGAGTATCCGGTCATGCCGATGCAAACGATCTTCTGGAGTGGCTGCGCAGAATGCCAGCGCTGCCCAAGATGGTCGCGTTGAATCATGGTGCTGAGCAGGCGCGTGCTGCGCTCGCTGCGGATGTTCGCGCGCTTGGCGTGGCAAATGTGCTGTTGCCGAGCGCAGGTCAGCTGATTGAAGTGAACTGACAGCTGGTTCGATTGTGTGGGCGGCGCGGGGCTGTCACCGATCGATTGTCGGTCAACCGCTGATGCCGAGCAGACGAAGAAATCCCATGCGCGCGAGCAGTCGATGGAATGTTGGCTGAAGTTGGGAAACGGTGAGTTTCAGTTTGCGTGACTCGCATGATCGCCGCAGTGCGAGCAGCGCCTCGAATCCCCCGCTACTCATCCCAACTACCTCTGCGACATCTAGGTGGACCGTGGCGGTTGAACTTGGAAGCGCGGCGATCGTTCGCATGAAGCCGTCGCCCAACTGTTCTGCCTGGTCAGCGCTGATGACTGGGTGCGGGATAGAGATCACCGCCGTTGTGCCCTGCTGAACCACCACAATGATTGGTGAGTTGCCCAATAGCAAAATAGTAGGTTGGATCAATAAGTCCGATAACCAAAAATGTAGATGATATTTGGTGTGCTTTGGGAAGTGGCCTTACACAGTTCGATAAACTGTTGAAAGCGTGTTCCACGGGGAACTGTTTATAAATCAATCTGAAAGGACTCAGAAATGGCAGATAAAACGAAGGCAGGAATCGCATCACAGAGCGAAGAGAAAGTCAGTCCGCAGAGGACAAGCGTTGTCTCCAGACTCGGTCGCGGGCTCGGAGCGCTCATACCGGCTGGTCCGAGTGCGCCAGCAAATCCGAGCAGTCGAGGGGTTGGAATCGGACCATCTAGCGCTGATGATGCCAAGTCGGGCGGAACTGGAAGTCCAAAGACTCAGTCTAGACCATCCGATGGTGTATCAGGCCTTGTATCGCATGGATCGATCGGAGGCGTGACTGGTGCCTCTGGATTAGGACCAGTTCAGACTCAAACGGCGGCGGAGCGTTCCACGGGGAACACCATTGGCACTGCGCAATTGGTTCAGGAGATTCAGATCTCCTTGATAGCTAGAAACACGCGTCAACCTCGTGAGCGTTTCGACGAGAGGTCTATCACACAACTTGCTGAGTCGATCGAGTTGCACGGACTACTCCAGCCAATCGCAGTTCGGAAGTTGTCGTCACCGCGTGGCGGCAAGACCTTTGAACTCATTGCTGGAGAGCGCCGACTCCGCGCGTTTGAAGCGTTGAAGCGCCCCACCGTTCCGGCGCTCGTACGTGAAGCGGATGACTCCCAGTCCGCGACGCTAGCGCTGATCGAGAACATCCAGCGCGAAGATCTCAATCCAATGGAACGCGCGAAGGGTCTAGAAAGGCTGATCGGTGAGTTCGGATGGACTCAACAGCAGGCTGGTGAGCGCGTTGGTCTCGACAGAGCAACTATTGCTAATCTGCTGCGGCTTAACGATTTGGATTCCTTTAGCTCGGCTTGCGTTCGAGATGGAAGGCTAAGCCAGGGCCACGCGAAAGCGCTGCTATCTGTCGATAGCCCGCAGGCTCGTCGGGCTCTCGCCGAACGTGCGCTTCATGATGAGTGGTCCGTGCGTCAGCTCGAGCGGGAGGTTCAACGCGTAAAGAGTTTGAGCGGCATGCCGGTTGTTCCGGGCGCTCCGAATGCCCGAAAGGCATCGGTGCCAATCACTGATCTTGAGCGAAGACTTGGAACATTTCTTGGAACTAAGGTGGCGATCCGAAAGGGTCGAAAGTCGGGCACCGGTTCAATGACCATCAAGTTTTTCTCTCTTGATCAGTTCGATGGAATCATCAACCGCCTCGGATTCGATCCCAATAGTTTATCAGACTAAAGGTTATAGGACATACAAACGGGGAGATGCTAGCCCTGGACTCCGTACCCGTGACAGTCGGGGAGGATCGCTTTGACCTAGTGTCTGCGTTCCGTCGGTGTGGGCAGTCCACGCAGGCGGGGTCTAGTCGTTCAAAGGAGATTTCAACATGACCTGTCCACTCTGTCGTCTCTCACGCTGGGCACTTCCGCTTTTTGGAATCGTTGCTCTCTCGGCTGCATTGGCACTGAATGCACCCCAGAAGGCGAGCGAGTCAGCAGCGAGTGGATTGTCGCAGTCGTCTGTGTTCGGTGTCGACGATGTGCACTCCATGGCACTCTTCCGAGTGCAACACATGGGGGCTGGTCAGTTCTGGGGGCGATTCAATGACTTGTCGGGCGAAGTGAAGTATGAAGAAGGCAAGTCGCTTTCGCTTGATGTCTCTATTGATGTGGCCAGTGTTGACAGCGGGAACGACAAGTTGAATGCGCATCTTGAGAGCCCCGACTTCTTCAACGCTGTCGAGTTCCCGACAATGTCGTTCAAGTCAACAGCTGCCAAGGCGGTCGGCAACGGGCGATTCGAGGTGAATGGCGACTTCTCCATGCACGGAGTCACGAAGCAAGTGAGTGTGAACATCGATGCATCGAAGGTCGTAACGATGGGAGGCAAGACGCGTGCTGGATTCGAGTGCACATTTGAGATCAAGCGATCGGAGTTCGGTATGAAGTACGGTGTCGAGCAAGGATCGATCGGTGATCAGGTCAGGATCATCGTCGCAATCGAAGCG
>Ga0172376_10009105_pt1 | contig 10277 bp, 7 predicted proteins | sample Lak35m_FD_121114 | JGI IMG/M metagenome (GOLD analysis project Ga0172376, IMG submission 121114) | Freshwater microbial communities from Kabuno Bay, South-Kivu, Congo - kab_092012_35m | ecosystem: Environmental > Aquatic > Freshwater > Lake | place: Democratic Republic of the Congo: South-Kivu... | reverse complement strand
GTTTCAGGATTCGCGCGGTTATTTATGGGTTGGAACTGCAGGCGGCGGCGTTTGTAAGTTTGATGGAACATCATTTACGGAATACAGCCATAAGCAAGGTCTGGAAGGAACTGTAATCTCCAGTATAGCAGAAGACTCTTCGGGTAACATGTGGTTCGGCACTGTCAATGCAGGTGTCAGCCGTTACGATGGTCGCGTGTTCAGTCGATTTGACGCGAAGCGCGGTCTCGGAAACAATAACGTAAGCGGTATTGTAACCACGGGTGATCGCGTTCTAATTGGAACGGTAAGCGGTTTGTTTGAGTTCAATACGCGAACGGAAGTACTGATAAGGATTACAAAACTCACCGATATTCAAGCAATGCATTGTGACAAGAGCGGTCAAATTTGGATCGGAGCAGATTCACTATTGTTTATTCTTAATGGTGAACAGGCGGAAGCCGTTGCATGGCCTTCGGGAGTAAAGCAATTCCGCATCACTGCGCTTGGAACAGATGGAAACGGATTACTTTACATAGGACGCGAAGATGGATTGTACTTGTACCGAAAATCAACGAAAACATGGTCGGAGAATGGATTAACGGCAATGTTAGCTTCCATGCGAATTACGTGTGTTGCGTCCGATCGTTCCGGCGCAGTGTGGGTGGGAACATCATCGAACTTAGTTGTACGTTATGACAATGCCGGTAAGATTTATCCTTATTCGAAAGAAAACGGTTTGCTTGCCGATCAGGTTCACATGATTGTTGAGGATGATACGCGCCACATCTGGATGGCGACAACTGAACAGAGTTTGGTGAAGCTGAGAAGTGAGGCATTCACATATTATCATGATAAACCCGGTATGGGAAGTTATTCTGTATTCAGAATATTTGAAGATCATTCCGGAAATATCTGGATCGGTTCGAACAGTGAGGGTTTGTATAAGTATGACGGTAATGTATCTGTGCCCGTTCTTAACGGATCTGCACCTTTCAAGCAACCTGTTGCCGTGTGTGAAGATTCGCTGCAAAGAATCTGGGTCGGACATTACTCAGGAGCAACGTGTTTGGTAAACGGAAGACCGGTAAAAACCATTCTGAACGGAATGCGTGTACGGGCATTGTGTGCAGATTCAAAAGGGAACATGTGGTATGGCACTTGGGGAAATGGTTTGTTCAAAGATGACGGAAAGCAATTGATCAACTATAGCGTGGCGTCAGGTGATTTGCCTCAGGATTACATTCACGATATCTATGAAGATTCAAGAGGAAGAATCTGGTTCGGAACAGGAGCGGGAATTGTGAAACTTGAATCAGGGTTGTTTACCACAATGCCTGCAAATGAATTTTGTAATACGTATGTCGGATCCATCAAAGAGGATAAATACGGAGCAATTTGGTTTCATACTGATCTGTGTGTAATGCGTTACGACGATCGCGGATTTACATCTTACGATCAGGATGACGGTCTTGCATCCAACACTGTCTATCTTCTCGAGTTCGATGCAAACGGAAGAATGTGGGTAGGAACGAATAAGGGTTTAGATTGTGTTACACTTAACGGAACATCTGATTTTGTGAGTGTGCGCAACTATGGAAAGAGTGATGGCTTCAGAGGCGTTGAATGTAATTCGCGTGCTGTATGCCGAACTAAGAAAGGCCAGTTATGGTTCGGAACAGTGAAAGGTGTGATCAGTTATTTTCCGGAGAACGATGTTTCCGATCTCGCAGAACCGAATATTCACCTTACAGGAATCAGTTTGTTCCTTGAGAAAACAGATTGGACGTATAGCGGTGCGCAGCAAAGCGGTTGGTATCAATTGCCTTCGGTACTTGAATTGGAACACGATCACAATCACCTCACGTTCCGTTACGAAGGAATCAATCTTCAGAGTCCGGCAAGCATACGTTACAAATTTATGTTGGTGGGCTTTGATTCAATCTGGCAACCGGTATCATCACAATCTCAGATTACATATTCGAATCTTCCTCCTGGCGAATATATTTTCAAGGTGACAGCAGGAAACGGTCAGAATGAATGGAATGATGTTCCCGCGCAGAGCTGCAGAATCACAATTAAACCTGCTCCCGTTCCTTTCTGGGCAAGTTGGTGGTTTATTTTAATGATCACCGCTACGGTTGCTGTGGGATTGTATTACATTATCGTATTGAGAACGCGCATTGCAAAACGTCAACGTCAGTTACTTGAAGATGAAATTGCAATTCGTACACAGGAAATCTCGAAACAGAATGAAGAGAAATCTTTGATGTTGAAGGAGATTCACCATCGCGTAAAGAATAATCTTCAGATTATTTCCAGTTTGCTTAATCTGCACGCAGAAACAATTCAGGATCCGCGTGTACTCTCATTGTTTGAAGATCTGCGTCATCGCGTTAATTCTATGGCGTTGATACATGAAAAAATGTATCAGAGCAAGAACCTTGTAAATATTGACATCGCAGGATACATTGATGAGTTGATCAGAACGTTGATTGATACATATGATTCTAACAAAAATATCCGGCTGATTTCCGATGTGAATCACATTGAGTTCAGAATGGACACAATTGTTCCATTGGGATTGATTCTCAGTGAGATTGTTTCCAACTCGCTCAAGTATGCTTTTGAAGGGAAGAGCGAAGGCGTTATTGAAGTGTCGATGAAGAAAATCGGTCCGAATCTTTTTGCACTTGAAGTCGGGGATAACGGCAGCGGTTTACCGAAAGACATTGATTTCGAAAAGACGGATTCATTGGGTATGACTTTGATTCGTATGCTCAGCGAACAGATCAGCGGAGAAGTTACCATACGTGTTCAGCTTGGAACGCGATACAGAATTGTTTTCCGGGAAGAAGTTAAGGAGCGATTTTAATATCCATATAGGCGAGCTTTAATGAGATACTCCACTGTAGTTGTGTTTTCGATTTTATGTGCAGGATTGTTGTCGTGTAAGAATCGCAAAGAAGAAAAGCAGAACGAATCGCTTTATAATGAAACGGTAAATTCCTCATATACTTTCTACAGAGGAATTGATTCGGTTTACACTGCTGCGGGCGGATCGCCGCATGGAAATTTCAAGTTGAAATTCAATTCCACAGCAGCTTCGGCTTTAACAGACAATGGACGTTTACCTGTAGGGCAGGAGTTTCCTGACGGGTCGTTGATTCTGAAGGAAGTATATACAGGCAGCAGCGCGACGCTTTATGTTGTGATGAAGAAAGACAAATCTTCAAAGTTCAAATCGGAGGGCGATTGGGTTTGGGCTGAATACGGAACAGACGGAGAAGCTGTTTACAGCGCCGGTAAGAAAGGAGAATCGTGTACCGGTTGCCATACGACAGGCACAACCCGCGATTATGTAAGGAGCTTTGATCTGCACTAAGTAAAAGGAGTCTTCAGTATTTCCTATTCAGGTAATGTATTATCTGCTCATCTTATTACATTTGACGAAATGAGGATGCGCCCACTTCGATTGGTTCAGTATATTCCAATGGGAGAACTACTGATTATTGCGGCAGTTGTTCTGTTGTCCGTTTTTTATTTCGGAGTACCTGAGAAGCGGATTTTCGCAGATGGAGAAGGTTACTACGACTATCTTCCATCTGCATTAATCAGGTACGATTTAGTGAGAAATCATACGGACTCGATACGCGATTCGGTGCTGTTTAATCGATTGATGGCAAAGGGTTTTTATGTACCTGCAGGCAATGGAATTGTTGACAAATATTTCTGCGGTACTGCGATACTGATGAGCCCGTTTTTTTTAACCGGAATGTTGTTGGCCGAAGAAGGCAATGAAGGTTACGACGGTATTTATGATGATATGATGTTCATTTCTGTCTTGTGGTATCTCTTCTTGGGAATTATCTATTTCAGAAAACTGCTTTCGATATTCGGTGTCTCGCCAGGAACAATTTTCTTGGTTCAGTCGTTGATGGTATTTGCAACTTCGGTATTGCATTACACAACTAATGAATCAACTTTCAGTCATGTGTATTCTTTATTCGCTGTGTGCGCATTCCTGTACCATATTAAAACATGGCAGGTAAATCCTACCGGCAGAAAGTTATTTACTATCGGGATCTTATTTGGTTTGATTATTATACTGCGGCCGGTCAATGTGTTGATCCTGCTATTCGTGCCGTTTCTTTTTGGTTCTGCAGCTGAATTCCGTAGTGTTGCTTACTCCGTTTTCAGATCAGGTTGGAGATTGATGTTTCTGCTTGGCGCATTTATTTTCATGGTTGGAATCCAACTTGCGTTATGGTACTTGCAATCCGGACACTTTGCAGTGTACTCTTACGCGAACGAAGGTTTCAATTTCAGTAATCCTCACATGTTGTTGTTTCTGTTCAGCTATAAGCGAGGGGCTTTTGTGTATGCGCCCGTTTTGATACTTATCGTTCCCGCTCTTGTACATTTATTTATGCAGAAGGAATTTTTCAGAGTGATTATGTGGGTGATCTTTTTCGTAACTACTGTTTATGTCTTGTCGTCTTGGTATGTTTGGGCCTATGGTTGCAGTTTCGGTCAACGTCCATTGGTTGAATACTATCCGGCATTTTTTATTCCTGTTGCCCTGATGCTTAATCGTATTCGTTTCCCGTTCCGACTCACTGCCTTATTATGCGGGTGTTTTTTTATTTATACTGCTATCATACAAACTTACCAGTACAGTCACTTCATTATGAGTTGGGATTTGATGAATAAAGAAAAGTATTGGAAGATATTTTTAAAGACAGATGTTCATTATGAGGGTTATCTGTACAGGCGGTTGTATAATGATTCGTCTTTGATCGCAGTAAGACATGAGCAACGCGATTATTTTGCTTGCACGCAATTCACCAGCGACACGATAATTAAGTTTGTGGTACCCGCAAGAGCTTATTCGGAACAACGCATGATAAGGGTGATTTTCCAAAGCTACTTTGAAGAACGTGATCCGTCTGCCATTGAATTGAATATCAGAGATTCTGTGAGCGGAGTTTTGTATTATAGTTTCGGTGCGCGTAAGTTACATTTTGCAGGCTTAGGCATCGGCGAATATACAAGAGGCAGGTATGATTATTTGATTCCTTCGATACACTCAGAATCACCATTAATAGTTACACTCAACGCATATACATCCGATTACCCGGTGATCCTCAGAAAATTATCCATGACTGAGTTAGAGTGGAGATAGCTTTGAGTGATAATAAAAAAAAGCTCCCTTTCGGGAGCCTTTCATGTTATTGGATGCTGAGTTTCTTTTCGAGCTCGTCAATGTAAGCTCTGAATCTCTTATCGGTATCCATCAGGTTGTTCACTGTTCTGCAAGCGTGCAATACAGTTGCGTGGTCTTTACCTCCGCAATGCATTCCGATTGTCGCCAGAGAAGATTTCGTCATACTCTTTGCAAAGAACATTGCAATCTGACGGGCCTGAACCACTTCACGTTTGCGTGTTTTACTCTTCAACAGTTCGATAGGAAGATCGAAGTAATCGCAAACCACTTTCTGGATGTAATCGATAGAAACTTCGCGAGCGGTATTCTTCACGAACTTGTCGATCATCTGCTTCGCAAGATCCAGAGTGATGGCTTTCTTATTCAAAGATGCCTGTGCAAGAAGTGAGATGTAAGCACCTTCGAGTTCGCGGATATTAGTTGTGATGCTGTATGCGAGATACTCAACAACTTCACGTGGAAGTTCGATACCGTCGATGTAAAGTTTCTTTTCAAGAATCGCGATACGCGTTTCGAGACTTGGAACCTGAAGATCAGCAGACAAGCCCCATTTGAAACGGGAGAGGAGACGCTGCTCCATACCTTGCATTTCAACCGGTGGTTTATCAGCAGTAAGAACCAACTGTTTTCCGGTTTGGTGAAGGTGGTTGAAGATGTGGAAGAACACATCCTGAGTTTTGTCTTTTCCTGCGAAGAATTGAACGTCATCAATAATAAGTACGTCAATCATCTGATAGAAGTGGATGAAGTCGTTCTGATTATTGTTCTTCACAGCATCAATGAACTGGTGCGTGAATTTCTCTGATGAAACGTACAATACGGTTTTGCCCGGGTGAAGATTTTTGATTTGCAAACCGATTGCGTGAGCAAGGTGCGTTTTGCCCAAACCAACTCCACCGTAAATAAGGAGCGGATTAAATGCTGTTCCGCCCGGTTTCTGCGACACTGCAAAACCTGCAGAGCGCGCAAGACGGTTACAATCTCCCTCAACAAAATTCTCGAAAGAATAGTTTGCGTTGAGTTGTGATTCCACATTTACCTTCTTCAATCCCGGAATGATGAACGGATTGCGAATTGTATTCTTATTAAGATCTATCGGCATTGCAACCGATGGATTCTTAACGTCCTTACGGTTTGATGTAGGGATTTTTACAGAGTAAGGCTTGGTATTGCTGAATGAGTTCTCCATAATTATGGAATACTCCAGCTTCCCTTCCGTGCCCAATTCCTTACGGATCGTTTTCTTGAGCAACGTGATGTAATGTTCTTCAAGCCACTCGTAAAAGAATTGGCTTGGAACCTGAATCGTCAGGATGTTACCATTCAGCTTTAAAGGTTTGATCGGATCAAACCAGGTTTTAAAGCTTTGAGCGCTTACATTATCTCGGATTACATTTAGACAGTTCTCCCAAACTTTTTCGTGTGTTTTTTCCATTCTTAATTTCTCCACCAATATCAGGGTTCTTATATCTTGTGTGTGCGTGTGTTCTTTAATCGTATCCCAAAATTATTATTTCGCAGCAACCCGCCAATTTTTTTCAACAAAAAAATCTTAGAAAAAATTTCATTGCGATTTGCAAAATTGATTGCTTTCACAGTTCCTTGATTTCATTGCATTTTTTGGGAGGGAAAAATCTGTTTTCGGATTTTCCTAATTTTCAGCAAAAGTATTTGGGGAATATTTCACCCAAAATTTATCACGGGAGAACTTGAAGCTGTGATTTTTTTGTTTTGTGAGTTTTTGTCAGTGAAAATTTCAATTTTCCCCAAGCGAATTCCTGCCCATCCAACCTGTGTAACTACAACTGATTCATTTTCACGATTTTTGGTTATCACCGGTTTCTCCAATAGTGTATGCGTATGTCCTCCAATGATAATATCGATACCGCGTGATTTTTTTGCGAGCACCATATCGCTCACTTTGTCATTCTCGTATTTGTAGCCCAAATGAGAAAGACAAATCACTGCATCACATTTCTGGTTGTCGCGTAACTCCTTTACCATTTCTGCCGACTTCACAATCGGATCGAGATAAACGGTTTTTCCATAGAGTCTGCTGTCAACAAGTCCGGCCATTTCTATTCCGAGGCCGAATACACCGATTTTCACTCCGTCCATATCAAATACTTTGTAAGATTGTGTTTTCCCTTCCATAGGTGTGCCAGTGAAGTCGTAATTCGCGCACAGTAACGGAAATGTTGCATGCTGTAGTTGTTTCGCGAGATTATCCAGTCCTCCATCGAAATCATGATTCCCTATTGCGGAGGCATCATAACCCATTGCAGACATTAATTTAATTTCAGCTTCTCCGCCATACATATTGAAGTACGGAGTTCCCTGGAAAATATCTCCTGCGTCCAGCACAAGTACATTTTTTTCCTGTGAGCGAATCTGTTTTATCATTGCTGCGCGTCGCTCAACACCGCCCAGACCTGCAAACTTCGGATCGTTGGCAGGGAAGGGTTCCAAATGACTGTGAACGTCGTTAGTGTGGAGGATTACGACTTTTACTTTTTCGTTACGATTTTCCAGAATTTGGAAAGCGGACGTCAGTGTGCCTAAACCGAATAATGTACCAGCCCCGGTGAGTGTGCGTATGAAATCTCGTCTACTTTGTTTCATAATAGATTCTGCCGTCAAGTGACGGTGTTACGGATTTATTCTCTCGTGATAGCGCCACGAAATGATCGATGATGGCATCGCGGATTTTCAAGCCTGTTGTTTCCAACTTTATCGGGTCTTTGAGGAACGACATCTTATCACCGCCATTGGCAAGATAATCCGACGTAATGATTTTGTACGTTTTCGAAGTGTCGAATGTTTCGCCTTGAATTAATGTTGCGCCCGGTGTGCGATCAGGTTGAATTCCCATTTTCATTCCTGCAACAGGAACTCCTCCTGAGGCTGCAACGTATTTCAGAAGCTCCAGCATTTTTTGTCCGGTAATAGTTACCACCACAATTTCATTTTCGAACGGCATCAATTCGAAAATATTTCCTCTTGTAATATTTCCCTGAGGGAGAGAAGAACGCAAACCTCCGTTGTTGAGTATGCACACATGCGCCGGCGTTGCACCCGTTTTCGTGTACGCTTCATTTCCGCCGGAAAGAACTACATCTGCTACAAAATTTCCAAGTAAAGTTTCCGATTTCTCGCGCTCTTTGGGCATTGCAGCGGTAGTGGATCCAATCACAACATTCATGATGCTGTCCATACCTTCTTTGTATGGCGTAAGAACGGAATTGATAACGGAATCCCGCTGTTCAACGGAAGAGTTCATTTCTACAGTTCCCGGATTGACTGCGGTAATGTGTGTTTTATGATGACAACCTGTTTCCGCAATGAAAATCAGAGAAATAAAAACTGCAGGAAGTAATTTGAAATACTTAGATGACATATCACAAGTTTAATGAATTTCGCTGAGAGAACGACTTGCTGATTATGGTATTTACGTTAAGACGTGTGAATTGAAATTGGAAATGTTTGTTAACTTCGGACAAAACAGGAATTCATGTTCATTGCAGAAACATCAATGCGTGTTCGTTATGGCGAAACGGACAGAATGGGTTACGCTTACTACGGGAACTACGCGGAATATTACGAAGTGGGTCGCGTTGAAGCGTTACGCAAACTCGGTTGGAATTATAAGGAGATGGAAGACAGCGGAATTCTTTTACCTGTTTATACTTTCAGTATTAAGTATCTGAAGCCGTCGTTCTATGATGATCTTCTCATCGTAAAAACGATGATTAAGGAAATGCCGCGTACACGCATTCGTTTCGATTACGAAATGTATAATGAGAAAGGCGATAAACTGAACGAGGGAGAAACTACTTTGGTTTTTGTTGATGCTGCTTCTAAACGTCCGTGCGGAGCTCCTGAAGCATTTCTGGATGCTTTGAAACCGTTTTTTAATTCGTAGCCAACCAGTTGATTTTGACTGTCGCGACATTACGAAGAAGTTCTGTCACTGCATCGGCGTCTGATTTCCTAACGCTGAATTCAAGACTGCAATCCAATCCGAAATTCTGATTCCACTGTTTCAGTTCGTGATCTTTCAGGATTTTCATAACGTCATTCATTGCAGCATATTCAAATTGCATTGAATAGACTTCAGTTATCTGTTTCTCCAGGATTTCGGAATTACTTATAGCTTCAATTGCGGCTTGCTTGTATGCATTGATCAATCCGCTCACGCCAAGCAAAGTTCCACCGAAATAACGTACCACAATAATCAGAACATTTGTAATTCCTGCAGATAAGATCTGATTGTAGATCGGTTTTCCCGCAGTGCCGGAAGGTTCATCGTCATCGTTCGCACGGAACGCTGCGCCATCAGCACCCAATCGCCAGGCATAGCAATGATGTCGCGCACCGTGATGTTCTTTGCGGAGTTCGTTCAGTTTGGCTGCAATTTCTTCCTGTGAGTTGACAGGATAAATAAATCCAATGAATCTGCTTCCTCGGTCGCGGAAGATTCCTTCAGCGGGTGACGAAACTGTTTTATATGTATCATCGAACAGCATCAGGCGAAAGCAATGATTGCGATTGCGGCAACGGAGAGAATAATTCCTCCCCAGTTGACAAGCGAAAGTTTCTCACGGAACAAAACAATTGCTCCAATGGCGGAACACAAAACAATTCCCATATTGTTCAGCGGATATAAAACGGATGATTGCACGATTCCCGCATCCAGCGCTTTTGTAATGGCGTAGATGGAAAAATAATTCGGAATACCGAGTATGATTCCGCCGACAATACTTTTAAGTTTGATTGTTTCCTTATAGCGAAAGCCGCGATAGGCAACAATGCTGATCCCGATTGTGAAAGCGGTAAGGAAAGCAACGGATAAAAGGAAAGGCATTACTTGAGGAGTAAGCAGATTTTTCTGAAGATGATTAACAAGCGCATCGATGATACCGCTTCCAATAAAAATCAATGCAGGGTAGAATAAATATTTCGGATCAGTTTTTGTGCCATCACCGCGCTGAGACGTAAACCAAACTGCAGCAAGTGCAAGAAGAATTCCGGTGATTTTTATTGCGCTCAGATTTTCGTCGTACAGAATTAC
>Ga0172376_10009103_pt1 | contig 10278 bp, 6 predicted proteins | sample Lak35m_FD_121114 | JGI IMG/M metagenome (GOLD analysis project Ga0172376, IMG submission 121114) | Freshwater microbial communities from Kabuno Bay, South-Kivu, Congo - kab_092012_35m | ecosystem: Environmental > Aquatic > Freshwater > Lake | place: Democratic Republic of the Congo: South-Kivu... | reverse complement strand
CTCCTACTCTTCAAATTTTAAATTTAATCAACAATCCATTATCTCAAAGTGAAACTGAAAATGAAAGAAAATTAAATAGTAATATACTTAGTAAAATACCAACAACTTTAAGGCAATTATATCTGGGAGAAACATTTTTTGGATCAATACCTCAAAATATAATTGCAAACAGATTTACGAATTTAACAGTTTTACATTTGAGTAGAACCAGTGAGAACCGACCTTATTTTCACCCGGATACTGATGATGCTAATTGTCAACTTCCTAATGTACCAAATACTTGTGAAACATATTCAGTATCCAGTAATGATTTTAGATCATTTGGACTTTCCGCTGAAACAGAAACAGCAAAAAGTGTACTGAACCTTACAAATTTAATCAGTCTTGATGTTTCTCTTAACCATAATTTAAGTGTAAACGAATCATTTTCTATAGCAAATGGCAATAATGTAATACAATCGATAGTTTCTCATTATACAAATTTACCTCTACCAACTGGTCTTTCCGGTAAAAATTCATTTACAACTTTATATCATTTTTGGTGTAGAAATGCCGGACCACTAATTGTAGGAGGAAATTATCTGTACGATAATTGTAATTCATTGAGTACTCTTCACCTATATGCATCAAATGTAACGGGAAGATTTCCCAAATTTACTAATGCTGCACTAAGTTATCTTGACCTTAGATTGACTAATTTAACCGGAGGAGGTCCAGATGATAATGAAGAATTTGTCATACCGAGGACAACTTTTGAGAACTGTGTTAATTTGGTATATCTGTTAATACAGTCTCCACTTCTTCTTACTTCTTCCATTGATTCATCCATACTTATATATTCGCCAAATTTATATTATTTTTGGTATATTTCTTATGGAAGAACCACCGGAAATATTCCAGATTTGAGTCTAAATTCAAATCTTCATTTTTTAGTTTTACACTGGAATAATTTTACTGGCAATATGCCTAATTTTGTATCAAATCCAAATATTTATTATGTGAATATATCTTATAATGCTCTTTCCGGATCAATTCCTCCGCTGAAAAATTTACAAAACTTAAATAGATTGTTTGTAAATAATAATCAATTCACATCTTTGAGTACATTCTCTAATCTACAAAATTTGCAATTTGTTTATGCTCAAAGCAATAAACTCTCGGGAGAAATACCAAGTTTTTCGGGATGTCCAAATATATTATACATTATTCTTTTTAATAATCTACTTACTGACTATAAAACCGGAGCACTTGCGACTAATTATAGATTGAGTTATTTGGATTTATCTGGAAATTTGTTGACCGGACAGGCAGTTAATCAAATTATTGCAGACCTACTCTTAAATTACAATACGGTTAATCGTGGCGGTGTAACTGTCAATTTACGTGGAGGAAATGCTCTTCCGAGTGGAGTGGCTTTAGAATCCATTGACATTTTAAGATCCAAAGGATGGTCAATCGTTTATAACTAATATGGCAAAACAAAATCAGGGACTTCGAAAAGATTTAAATTTAGAAGAAGTTATAAATGATACAGTGGCAATTAATAACTTGGCAGGTGCCGGTATTGCCGATGATTTGAGAATTATTCAAAATAATCTTAGAAATATTTCTACTCTTTCTTGCAATACAGTAACTAATGGATTTTTTTCGTTTCCAAATAATGAATTTGTATTTACGAATGATGATATCGTTAAGGTAAATCCATCTGTTGTCATAGGGGGAACAACTTTATCCACTGATACTGAATATTTTATTTGTAATTCTAATGGAGAAACTCAATTTAAATTATCATCAACTCCATCCCGATTGGGAATTAATACGATAATTCCAAGTAATGTAAGTGCAACTGGTATCACGATCAATTTTCTTCGAAAAGATGAAGTAACTCAAAGCAATATTATCAATTTTATTAAACCAGAAATTCAAGATGGTGGCGGTGGCGGTGCCGGTGTTGGTGTTGGTGGAGATGATGACTTTGATTATCTTGAAGGAAGAGGTATAAATGATAGTTTTGACCGGGTATTTAATACAAATGAAACTTCTAAATTTTTTATCGGACAAAAATATAGGTCAGATGAAGACCGGACTACCAATAATAATTTAAATTATGAAGGCGCAATTTCCATAAGTGATCCGGTAAGTCTTAATGTAAATTCTGCCGGATTATCAAATTCTAAATCTCCTGGTGTGTATATTGGAGATACTCGTGCATTTTCGAGTGACAATAATCCTTGGTCTGAAGTTTCGCCTGCACTTACAACCGATAGTATTGAAGTTTCTGTTGCCGAACTGAACTTTGCAAATAATATTACAATAGAAGGTATTGCACCCAATAGTGCAACTTCAGTTCTGGCAACATCTTTTACGCATAAATTACCGGTGGTAATAAATGGAGAAACATATTACTTGTTATTACGCACATAAAATATTAAATAGTCCAGATGCAGTCTGAATTGGTAATCTTTTAGTCGAGGTATCATTACTAGCAATATTTGTAATATTTCCTCCAGAAACAGATGCAGTAAGAGTACTAAACTTTATATTGCCAGCATTAATTTTAAGATTCGGAAAACCTACAGTAGTATCTAATCCTTTTTCTGTTGGACTAAATGGAGGTGATGTGTCTGTCGGCGGACAGCATAATGAGCGGTCTCCCTCATTTGCAGGAGTACTTGTTACGGTAAAGTTTCCACCAGATGCTATGTTGGCAATTGTTGCTGTGCTAATAGTAATTGTTGTCGAAGTAAAACTTGAAACTGTTGTTCCACTGGCAAATTGAGCGCCCAGTACTCTCATACCATTTGCGACACCTGTTGTATCTACAATATTCAGTACTGTTGTTCCAGAAGATATGGAAGAACTTGTAAACATACATCTTGTTACGGCAGGAACACAGAATGCTGCCAGTCCTTCATCTATTAATCCTCTAGATTGATAAAAATAAAATGCTGTTCCGACACCAACTGTTTGTGATGGAGAAACCGTAACGGCACTGGCAGAACCAGTAGTTGTAATGCCGGTGTATTGGGTCACACCATTTCCAATTACAACCATTTTATTTTTTAAGTTAGTTGTATTTCCACTACTTAATGTAAGTGTTGTTCCACTGATAGTACCTACTCCTCTTTTTACAAAACCACGATGATCTATAAAAGTAAGAGTTGTAGAACCAGAGGCAGTTGATGCAACATTGGTAATAATAAAATTATTAATTATGATATCCGAAACAATCGTGTTTTCTGGAATTCCAGTACCAAAAATAAAATTTCCAATTTCAATACCAGAAGTATCACTAATTGAGATAACTTTGGTGTTATTCGTTGTTGTACCAGATATTGTTGCCTTTGTAATTCCTGCTAATGATGTTTTTGGTGCATACTTAATATCTATTTTTTTTGTTGACTTAATTTTTACATATCCGGAAGATGACGCAGGATTTCCTAATGTTCCTCCTCCGGCAGGAAGTGAATTATCCAGAAATATATTAAATTCTCCCTTTGCCGATTGACTAAAATCGTAATCTGACGCATAGAGATAATTATATCTAAGATCATCTTGACTACTTAGACTCGGAATCAAAACATCCATATTCAAAGAACGAATAACGTCAATGGCATTAAATGACGATGGAATATAGTATCTCAGTCTAATATGATATGGTCTTTGTTTTTCTAATGCATAAGTTGTATGAATTATCTGAGTTTCCTGCCCTATCGCCTTACTGAATACGATGTTTTGATTCGTAATTGTGGCATATACCGAATTTGCTTGCCCGGAGGGGGGAGTTAAATTAATGACGCCACTGGTTTGATTATAAGACTCAATTACTGTTCCGGTGTGAATACCCGTAGTATTAAATACACTCTGCCCTATACCAATAAATTTTGTATTCGATGGCGTTTCTAATGTAATACTATTACCCACATTACCAGATCCAACAAAGGTTGATGATAATCCAATTCTTGAATGTTCTGTATAGGTTCCAATTCCTGATGTATATCCTTCAGTTTCAAATTCAAAAGTCATTAGGGCAGTTGTATAAATATCAAATCTATGACTTCCAGAAACAGTTGGTATAAAATACCCGGACCATTCAACTCCCCCATTAACATTAATTGATTCCGGTATAATTTTTTGAGAGTATTCAAAATCACCCTCCTCCCAAAAAGTATCTTGTTTGATTGGTGTACCAGAAAAAATTCCTACGGTATTTTCGAAAACTTGATTGAAATTGTAATACTTTGCTGTTAATCCATTACCTCCATTAATTCTTGGTACTCCTGAAAATAATTTTAATCTGTCTAATCGATTTTGATAGGTAATTCTTGGTAAAAAATCTATATTTACTCCATTATTATTTGTAAATTGTACTCTACTTCCAATAATTTCTCTGTATCCACTGGATGATAAATTATATGCAAATATATTTCGAATTGCATCTAAATCTTCTGATATAAAAGCAGGGGTATCATCAATCAACGTATTCAGAAGATTATTTAATGATAATGTCTTATCTTCCAGATCTCCAAGATTTCTGTCTCGTCTAATACCAATTCTTCTATATGCCATATTGCTTTTTTTTACTATTTATGATAGAATAAATAATGATTTAACACTTTATTTTATATGAACTCAAAAGAAATGCTCGAAAATTTAAAAATTGAATCAGAAAACTTGAAGAAAGATTTAATTGAGATGGAAAACATATTTTCGATAAAGAAAGAGCAATTTTTTAAGGTTCAGGGTGCAATCGAAGCACTGAATGCCCTTGAGGGGGACGCAGAAGAAGCCCCTTGACACCTGCCCCAGAATGCCCTATAATACTCAAGTAATCGAAAAAAACCGCTCTTGATGCCTGCCGAAGAAGTCCTGACCCGATGTGTCGTTGATACTCTTGCTCGTAAGTTTTATCTTTACTCAAGTGAAGGTAAAGAACGAACCATTAAGTGCGAAAGTACGAACCAGTTTATGAATGTATTGGAAGTAGTTCGCAATCAGGTGAATGATGATTGTCTCGCATATACTAGTCCTCTTTGACAAATGGAAATGTTTACGATAGAAGAATTTCAAGAAGACTTCGATAATCTTCTTGATAGAGTTGAAAATGGTGAGTCCTTTATGATTAGAAGCGAACACGGAGATGCTATGATAATTCCTTATAGTGAATACAAGGAAGAAGATGACCTTATACGAATACACACAGATCACGAAGAAGGTTGTTGAGTCAAGGCAACCTATGAATCTTATAAGTTGCTTCAAGGCAACTTTTACGGTTCTGTCGCCTATTGGTTAAGGCCGACACCTTATAAGTGTCTGAACGGAGTTCAATTCTCCGCAGAACCATCAATAGACTTATACATTTGGACTCCAGTAAGGTGCTTACTCGGATATAAAAGACTGACGCCTCCCTCCGCAGAAAGAGTAACCATCAGGTCAGCGTCCAATATACTTGACAACATAAGGAAGAGGTCTTATGATTGTCTTATGCCCCCTTGGCGTAATTGGTAGCCGCTACGGTCTTAAAAACCGTTGACGTTAGTCGTGCCGGATCGTACCCGGCAGGGGGTATTAAAATAAATATAAGATATCGACAATATCAAAATGTCTTATAAGATTACATATTCTTATAATTGGTATAGAACTGATAATGAAAGATTTATTATCAAGACTTATCTTATTAATGGTATTCCATTTACTTTCGATGAATTACCATCAATTGTGAGAGATGATCCAGAAGTCATCAAAAGAGCAGAAGAACAACTCACATTATCACCGGAAATATTCTATCAAAAATCATTCTACTTAATCGACGAACAAGCACATCCACTACTTTTCGAGATGGATTTAGAAAATCCCCAAGACCTTCCGGATGAGGATTATGAGTTTCTACCGCAGGATTTATCTTCATAAATAAAAGATAAGATTGATATTTGTAGGAGTTAAAATACTGTGCCATTAAATAAATTAGACAATTTCATAAAGAACACAGAAGGTCGTATTCTTTATGTAAGTCCAAGTGATCTTGATTCAACTGATAGCATTAGTAATCAGGGCAATTCTCTTGCTCAGCCCTTCAAAACTTTACAGCGAGCAATTTTAGAAGCGGCAAGATTTTCCTATCAAAGAGGAAACAGTAATGATGATGTGGAGAAGACCACAATTCTCTTGATGCCCGGAGCACATACGGTTGATAATCGTCCCGGTTTTTCTATAAAGAAAGTTGGTGAAAACGCAACAGCAACATCCCCGAGTGGAGCAACATCTTCGGCATCATCTACATTATCACTGACACTCAATTCTGTATTTGATCTTACACAAGACGATAATATTCTTTATAAGTTCAATAGTGTAAATGGTGGAGTTATTGTACCCAGAGGAACTTCGATTGTCGGTCTTGATTTAAGAAAGACTAAGATTCGTCCAAAATATGTTCCGAACCCAACCGATTCCTCTGTTCCAAATTCGGCAATTTTTAGAATTACGGGTGCCGGTTATTTTTGGCAGTTCTGTATTTTTGACGGAAGCACAGAAGGCACGGTATATACCGATCATAGAGATTTTTCAGTTAATAACCAATCAATACCAACATTTTCTCATCATAAACTCACCTGTTTTGAGTATGCCGATGGTGTAAATCTATATAAAGATACGGGTCTGACTGATCTGGATATGTATTATGCGAAACTTTCGAATGCATTTAATCTTGCTTCTGGTAGAGATATCGATCAAAAGTATCCTGCCAATCCTCTTGGTTTTGAGAAGCAAAGACCGGAATGGGAGATTGTGGGCGCTTTTGCCGCAGATCCAATTCAGATTTTCACTATTACGGCTGGTTCTCCTGGAGTTCCAAATAGTAAGGTAACGGTTAAAACGGCAGTACCTCACGAACTCACCGCAGGAACGCCAATTAAAATTAGTGGTGTTTCTCCGGCAAATTATAATATCTCGACAAAGGTTCAGAGTATCAGTGAAACTGACTCAACCGTTTTTACATATCTTCTTCCAAACTTCCCACCTACTCTGACAACACCAGGAAGTGCATCAAGTGGTCTCGTAACGATTGAAACCGATACCGTAACCGGAGCATCTCCGTACATCTTTAATATTTCCTTGCGTTCCGTTTATGGTATGAACGGAATGCTTGCCGATGGCAGTAAGGCATCGGGATTTCGTTCGATGGTTGTGGCACAATTCACCGGAGTATCTCTACAAAAAGACGACCGTGCATTTGTAAGATATAATCCCACAAATCGAAATTATACTGACGCTATTCCCATCACACGGCAGGCAGGAACAGATTTATCCGGATATTCATCTTCGACGGGTATCACATATCATTTAGAACCGCTTTCAATTTATAGAAGTGGATGGGAAACAAGTCACATAAAAGCGACTAATGATGCCTTTATTCAGGTTGTGTCCGTCTTTGCGATTGGTTTCAATAAACACTTTGATGCCGAAACTGGTGCGGATTTGAGTATTACCAACTCAAACTCCAACTTCGGGCAGATTTCACTTAATTCTTCCGGATTTAAGAAAGAAGCATTCGCTAAAGACAATAAAGCATTTATTACTTCAATTATTAATCCAAGAACAATTGAAGGAGAAGAGGATAATATTGATTGGATTTCATTGGATGTTGCCAAGACCAAATCTGTCGCAAATAATCGTAGATTATATCTTTTTGGATTTAAATCCAAAGATGATGTTCCACCAATTTTGACTCAAGGTTACAGAATTGGTGCACAACTTAATGATAAATTGTATCTTACCGAAAATGACTCGGCAACTATTTTGATGTCAGATAATGTCACAAGTTCTGTCAAGGAATATGTGGTAACCGGCAGCCCATCATCATCGAATAATTTTACACTCGGAACTCATAATATTGAAACAGGTGAAAAAGTTATTATCTTGAGTGATATTGGAGATCTACCGGAAAATATCGTAGAAAATACCGTATATTATGCGATTAAATCTTCTTCCTCTACAATTAAACTCGCAGCCTCGGCAACTGCGGCAACAAACGGAATAGAAATTGCCGTTTATGGCGGAACATCTCTTCGTATTTTGAGTCGAGTATCTGATAAGATTGCCGGTGATGTGGGGCATCCGGTTCAGTATGATGTAACTCAATCTCAATGGTATATTAATACAAATGCTGGCAGCGGGATTTATACCGCAATTGTTACACTTGGAGTTGCTGGATTAACAGAAAGAACCGAACCTTCTTATGTAAAGAGAATTGCCGATAGTAGAAGTTTGGATGAAAAACTTTATAAGATTAGAGTTGTAATTCCCAAAGAACTATCTGGTGCTAAAAATCCAGAAGACTCATTTATAATTCAACAAACAAGTTCTACCGGATATCGTAATAATAACGATCCCACTTCTCCATCTATTGTAAAATCTGACTATGAATATAATAAAAACTTAAGTTTGATTGCGAAGTGTACCAGAAGTGGTAGTACAGTAACAATTATTTCTGAACTTCCTCATAATCTTCGAGTTGGTGATAGTATTATTGTTAAGAATATAACAGACAGCGAACCGGGAAATACACCCGCAAAAAGTGATCGAGGATCTAACGGAACCTTTGTAGTTGCTTCTGTTGTTGATGATATGACATTTACATATACAACACCGGATTCATATGGAGAGAATCTTGTATTCACCAATAATACAACCAGCAGAACCACATTATCACCAAGATTTGAAAGAAATAATTTACAATCAAATATCTATAATTATAGAAATGAAGTAATTACACCATATATTGAGGGTATTCAGGATGGTGTCTATCACATTTATGCTCTCATCGCTGATAAGGCAATCCCAACAGAGTTTACAAATATTAAATATAGTCAAAATGTTGTTGATTTGTATCCTCAACTGGATAGAGATAATATTCACGATAATCCACCTGCCGCCAAATCATTTGCCAAGCGGTCACCTCTGGGTGAAGTAGTCACAAACGACCTTAAAAAGAGTATTACAAGAGAATCTATTGATACTGTTCTTACATCTTTTGGTATTGGTCTTAATATTTCTAATGTAACTGATTCTGGTGCTACCATTACTTTTGCCAAAAGGCACGGTCTTGCCGGTATTGTAACGGGCACCCGAACCAATAATGGTGCTACTTATACTAATGGAACATATCAAAATGTTAAACTTCTCAATGATTCAGCATCCGGAACCTGGAAAGGTGCAACCGCAAAGGTCGTTGTCTCTGGTGTAGGAAACTCTATAACATCTGTAGATATTGTTTCTTCGGGTTCTGGATATTCTAATAACGAATCACTATTCTATGAGTCTGCCGCATTATCAAGTACTGGCACTCAACTGGGTGATGGTAATAGTAATGCCAGATATACCACCGTCATATCCGGAATCACAACGGCGATTGGTAATGTGGTTCAGTTTACCGGTGCCGGAACAACTTCTGATACCTATCATCGAATTACGGCAGTTTCTAATGACAGAATAATTTCAATTGCCAAGACTTCGGGAGACCCGGTTGTTACGAATTCACATTATGCTCTTATTCTTGGACCTTCGGTTAGAATTACAACCACATCTTATTCTCCTGGTGTCATAACATTCAATTGTTCTCAACCTCACGGACTGGTTGCGGGGAATAAATTTAGAGTTACCGATTCCTCAAATAATAATCAAGGAGATTATGTGGTAAGAGAGAGATTGAATGTTACCTCATTTACGGCACTCAATTCTTCTTCCATAAGTGCGAATAATGGATATATTCTAAAGCACGGATTATCGGCAAATAATGCCAGTTCTGATTCAATTGCCGAAAATCTTGGAACCAGAAGCATTACATTTTTTGATAAAGAAACTCTTGTTGCCTCTGCCGGAATTGGCACAACTGATACCACAATTACTGTATCAAGTCCTGATAATGTCGAGGCAATTACAAAGAGATTTCCACTCGGGTCTTATATTCAGATCGATGAAGAGATTATGAGAGTTGCGACAAATACTCTCACTACTCCGTCTGTTGGTACTGTTGGAATTACGGTTATTCGTGGTGTTCTCGCAACAAAACAAGTCGCACACGACGATGGATCTCTTATCAGAAAAATTAAACCAATTCCAATTGAGTTTAGAAGACCTTCAATTGTCAGAGCATCCGGGCATACCTTCGAGTATCTTGGTTATGGTCCCGGTAACTATTCCACCGGATTACCTCAAGTTCAGGTCATAACTCTGACAGAAAGAGAAGAGTTCTTGGTACAGTCTCAAGAAAGGTCCGGTGGT
>Ga0172376_10009098_pt1 | contig 10283 bp, 9 predicted proteins | sample Lak35m_FD_121114 | JGI IMG/M metagenome (GOLD analysis project Ga0172376, IMG submission 121114) | Freshwater microbial communities from Kabuno Bay, South-Kivu, Congo - kab_092012_35m | ecosystem: Environmental > Aquatic > Freshwater > Lake | place: Democratic Republic of the Congo: South-Kivu... | reverse complement strand
GAAGTTGGAGAACGCCGTCTGGAGGTGCCTGAGGCACTGCTGAAGCGGCACGCTGGACAGCTCGTTGAGGAACTCCAGTTCTCTCTGCTGCTTCCAGCCGGTGAGCATGGCGCTGGTCTGGAGGGAAGAGATGCTTGTGCTCTCCGTCACCCAGGCCGTGCTGCGAGCTTCCAGCGCCCGGTTGCAGACCAGTCGCAGGCAGCCCAGCGTCCGACGCAGGAGGGACTCCTGCGCGGGCGTCGGGGAGAAGCGGTAGCGAAAAGCTCGCTGCATCTCAATATTTTACAGTTCCGGCAGGATTCTGTCAAGGGTTGCTCGGCGGCATCGAGCCGCCTCGCTCCCGTCGCTATCCCTCCCCGGCCTGAAGTCCGGGGTTGCTCGCGAGAATTCCGATGACCGCAGAGACAACGAGCAGTGAGCAGTGAGCAGTGAGCAGTGGAGCGGGGGGTGCAGTCAGGGGTCCCGCTCAATGCCAGGCGGCAGAACCCCTGTGGCCATTCTGGGCACAACCGCTGGCGGCAACACCGGATCGGCCGGCTGATCTGCCATGGCGCTCGGGACCATCGGGCAGCGCTGCAGCGCCCGCTGCGCGATGCCCTGCCCCCTCTCTCGCCTTCAGCAGGAACGCCGATCTCCCACGACGATCACCGCGATCACCGCGGGCGCCGCGCTGCCGGACCGGTATCAGGGCTGCGGTTGCAGGCAGGCCAAGGCACCGCGGTAACCCGGCGGCAGCAGCACATCCCAGAGCCATTCGCCCGGCTGGTCGCCGGCGATCACGGTCTCGCCTCGCAGCCGCTCCAGCCCGGCCAGGCCGCAACCGCGGGCCTTGAGCCGTGCCTCCAGGCGGCACCAGGCCTGCACAAACCGCTCCGGTCGCTGCGCTGCCGGCAGGGCCGCCAGCGCCGCCAGCTCTGCGGCCGGCAGCACCCGCCTGGCGATCGGCTCCCAGTTGCATTCGAGCCGCTGCCGTTCCACATCCACACCCACGGGCCGGAGCGGATGCAGGGCCAGCAGGATCAGATCACCGGAATGGCTGAGGTTGAACTGAGGTCCATCGGGGCAGAAGGGCTTGCCGTGGCGGTTGCTGACAATCGGCACCCGGGCCGGATCCTCGCCTCGCCACAGGCCCAGCAGACGGCGCAGGCCGGCCCGGGCCAGCAGGAACCGCTGCTGATCGGCGGGGCGCTTCAACGCCAGCTGCCGCTGCCGTTCGAGGGGATCCAGCCAGGCCTGCAGCTGCTGCTGCAGGCCGCTGGCCAGGGGCGCCCGACGGTCGATCTGCAGCAGCAGCGGCTCCGATGCCGGGGTGGCGGCGGCGGCCGACAGCCAGGCGCCAGGGTCGGCCTCGATCCGCCAGGGCCATGGGGTCAGCTCCACAGGTCCCCTGGCCGGCGGCAAGATCGGGCGGCGCCGGGCCGGACGCCGGGCCGCCGGGCCGGGACGCCGCGGCCGGCTGCCTGCAGCGGAGCTGGCTGCAGGGACGAGCAGCTGCGCCTCCAGCGCTGGCGGCCGGATTCGAGCCGGCGTGGCCCGGCGCTGTCGCCTCGGCATGATGGCCCCCTGATCAACAGGCGCCGATGGGCACACCTTCCATGCGCAAAGCCAGGATCCATCGCGTCACCGGCGAAACCGACGTGCGCGTCAGCCTCGGGCTTGACGGCAGCGGCAGCTCTCGGGTGAGCACCGGCGTGCCCTTCCTCGATCACATGCTCCATCAGATCAGCAGCCATGGGCTGATCGATCTGGAGATCGAGGCCCACGGCGACACCCATATCGATGACCACCACACCAACGAAGATGTGGGCATCGCCTTCGGTCGAGCCCTGGCCAAGGCCCTGGGGGATCGCCGCGGCATCCACCGCTTCGGGCATTTTCTGGCACCGCTCGATGAGGCGCTGGTGCAGGTGGCGCTCGACTGCAGCGGCCGGCCGCATCTGAGCATCGACCTGCCGATTCCGGCCCAGAAGATCGGGACCTACGATACCGAACTGGTGAAAGAGTTCTTTGTGGCGGTGGTCAACAATGCCGGCCTCACCCTGCATATCCGCAAGCTCGATGGGGTGAACTCGCATCACATTGTGGAGGCCTGCTTCAAGGCCTTCGCCCGCGCCCTGCGGCTGGCCACGGAGATCGATCCCCGCCGTGCCGGCGCGGTGCCCAGCAGCAAGGGCGTTCTGGAGCAGGCCGGGGTCGGCGGCTGAGCTCGGCCTGGCCTGGCCTGGCCTGCACTTGCAAGGCTTGGCAAGGCTCGCTGACGCCGCTACAGCGGTTGGCGAACAGCCGTGCGGGTGTGATGGCCGCTCTGTGCCAGGGTTCCAGCGGGTCTGAGGTGGAGGCCCTGCAGCATCAGCTGAGCGAGCTCGGTTTCCTCAGCGGCGCAGCCGATGGCGACTTCGGGCCGCTCACAGCCCAGGCGCTGCGCGACCTGCAGCGGCGCCTGGGGCTCAGCGCCTCCGCAGTGGTGGATCCCGCCACCGCGGCGGCGCTGGCGGCGGCCCTGGCCCGTCAGCCCCGCTCGCCCACCAGTGCGTACGGCAGCCTGCACCGGCGGGTGATCGCGGAGGCGGCCCGGGGGCTGTACAGCGCCAACCGCTTCCCCTTCCTCGATCGAGGCATCGCCCTATCCCCCTTCCGCGCCGACCTGCCCCGCTACGCCGATCGGCTCGCGATCCGTGTGCCGGCCGCCGAGCTGCTGCCTTACCCCGCTGCTGACGAGCGCTTCGCCGCCTATCCCGACCTCGGTGTGCTGCCCGCGATCGTCAGCGGCCTCGACGGCCACGACGGCCACGACGGCCTCGACTTCCTCAGCGATGCGGTGGCCCAGGCCTGCGTCTGTGTCGGCAGCCACGCGGCCGATCGCCCCCTGCGGGTGCGCTGGTTCGGCCGCCGCGCCCTGGAGGACAACGTGCAGTTCTGGAGCGCCAGCAAGTTCGTGGCGCCGTTGATGCTGGTCTGCCATCTCAACCGCCGCCATCCCGACATTCCGATCGGTGACACAATCGTGCGCTCGCAGGCGGGAACGCGGGCGGAATCATTTTCGCTGCTGTTCCGCACCATGGTCGACTATGCCGACAGGCCGGGAGAATTCGATGCGGGTGGCTCCAATCGCATTGCCTATCTATTCAAGAAGCTGTTAAATGATGGCGAGCCGGATGTACAAACATGGCTGCGCAGCATCACCGGCAACAACCACGCCCAGTTGCTGAGCTGGTATGGGCAATGGCAACCTCCAGACGATCCTGACCCGCAGGATCCTCCGTTCTTTAATCCCTATATCAACGGCGCCGAGTTGTATGGCCCCGAGGGGGTGCTGGTCGGTTGGCGGGATCTGCCGCGGACGCGCAACTGGCTGAGCGCCTATGACCTGACGCGGCTGATTTCGATGCTGGGCTGGCACCATGCGCTACCGGCCAACCGCCGCCTGCCCGCCGCCCAGTGGAGCAGCCTTGCCACCCTGGTGGAGGGCCTGGGCCATGATCCGGCCCGCTATTTCGATGTCGCCCTGGAACAGCTGGGCTTGCAGCAGGCGGTGGCGGAGCCGGTGATTCTTTCCAAGCTGGGCTATGGAGACCACGCCAGCGATTTCCCGCAGGCAGCGGCGCTCACCTATGTCGCCTTCGTCAGTTGCCGCGACCGACGCACCAGCCCGGCCCGGCAGCGCAGCTTTGCCCTGGCCGTGCGCATTCCCACCTCCCGGGGCCTGGCCACGGCTCTGGCCCACGACACGCGCATGGCCGCGGAGGTCACCGAGATCGTGCGGCGCATCTTCGCCGAGGAGCTGGTCTGATAGGCCACCGCCAGGGCTGCCCGGCAAATGGGAGATCGACTCGAGCGGCCCCCGGCGCGTCACCACCACCGCCCTGAGCCAGGCGAGGGAACGGGCCGCTTCCCCGTCGGCGCCAGGCCGGTTCCTTGGTGTTGATGGGCCGGGCTGCGGCACGCACTGATCGGCTGAGCAACAAAGCTACTCAGCCACTGAACGCTTGTGGACGATCATCATCACCCGCCGGCCGCAGTATCTTGATGTTCGATGTCTCTTTGTCGTATTATCTCCGCGTTTCTTCACGAGCACGTCCTAGGACAATCTTGCAAATTTAAGTGAAAAACTGATTAAGCTTCCTAGCTTTTCGTCAACAAATTTGACATAAGTGTGAAAAATTTATTTTTTGAAATCCGCGCATTGAGAATTACTAACCAAATCATTACCCGAAGGCTGATTAGAATTATTTCCCTCTAGAATGTGAGCAATAGAATGCAAAACTATAGCGACTGCCTTGGCAGATCCTGACAGATCTTAAGATTTCCGGCCTGTGGCAAGAATTGCATTCCAATTATCCGGAAGGCTGGAAACATAGAGATCACTGTTGCCCAATAGATGAAGACATGAAACAAATGGAAGTATCGCAAGGACTCCTGTTTTTCATCTGTAGCAATGGAAGCAAGCCCTCGGCCAATGGATAATTAATGCCTTTATTCCGAAAGTAGCTTTCGCAATCTCTTGCCCTGAATCCGCCACTTGTAGATTCATTATAGAGCTAATCAGCGTCTGGTGTTTAATATTAGCTTTTGCGAGATGTTTCCTGTTATCGAAGGTATCATTGATATTTATTGGTGAATTCGTGGTTGTACTAATTAATAACGAATAGGGGTGGCATGGTTCCTGCTTTGGTTGGAGGACTTCCGGCGAACGCTAAGGAACATCTGGGAAACTCCTCAAGGGTGCCGGTCAGAGCGCGGAGATCCCAGTTGCCGCAAGGGGCCGCCCGCGAGCGCGATCGGTTTTCCAGAGCTTCCCTAACCATGCAGCGGCACACGTCTTTAGCGCGTCTCCTGCATGGTTTTGTTACCGACTATTCGAAAACTGAATAGCCGCATCTCTCAAACCATTCTCGATGGAAAACTTCTATCTGCTTCACTAAATCCGAATCAATAAAGTTAGCCCATGTGCCGTGACCACCATCAGTAATGTGGCCTTTATGGAATAAATTAACGTAATTATATACATCATTTTTATTCCCATCCCCTTCATAGCACATGTTATTGATTTGGTGTTGAATTGCTGACGCATTAAAGCTCGTCACTCCAAGCATTTTCCCTAAATTACAGATAATTTCTTGTTTTTTAGAGACTATATCTTCATATGGCACAACCATATTGGCAACACTTGTCCATTGCTCATACATCCGGATATAATGATCGGCTAATTTGACGGATGGTTCTGTCCCGAATTTTCGGAAGCTACTTGCTATAGAATCGCGGATATCTCGATATGAGTAGAAAATGAATTTGGCTCTATCTACTAGCTGTCCATCGAACTCATGGACTTTTATTAGTGTATGCTTTCTTTCGGGAAGGTCATTCCAATCGCCTACCCACCCAAAAGCCAAGTCATCTTTGATGGTGGGGTCGTGGGAAAGAACAATACGAATAGCATTGTATAGCCAGGTACTACCAGATCGCGTCATACCTGCAGAAAGAATTAATGTCGATGTCATGCCAGAGATTACAGCTGTTTCTTAAGGGAATTATCTGCTAAAGTCGATTATACGCAGCACTCGGCATAGAATGAATGCAAGACTTGCAACCTTCGATGGTGCGACGGGAGGTTGACATCGTTCTTAACCTCCGTTTTTCTGGAGTATTGTAAATTGACAGTAAAGAATGTTCATCGATATTCATCTCCATGACATGTCCTTCCCCGTCAATACAACAAAAAGCAGATTCACCATTGGCAAGAATGTGTAGACTAAACCATTGGGTACACCCAGCATCAGGGGCTAATAGTGTATCGCCCGTATTGCTCGTGCCAACCCAGTTAAATTTTGCCATAGAGTATGTGGGAATAGCCGGAAATCTAGACTTACACCATTCTATAAATTCGCTGTCATTCGCGTTTGATGTGCCTACTCGAGATAAAGATACCTTAAAATTTAAGGTTCCATCCTTTGTCCTTTTATGTATGTTTTCAATCCTGGGAAGGGTTTTGCTTTGATCTAATGACATCACCTTATTATAAGTAAGCGCATCGTGTTCGTTAAATGAAACCGAAAGATGGCTAAAAGTCTTTATGTTGTTAAGTTTATCGAGTACATTATCCGTAATTGTTTGGCCATTTGTAAATAAAATCAAATTTGTTTTAGGTAGAATTTTGGCAGCGTATTCTAGGAAATTAAATAGACGCGTATCCAAGAACGGTTCGTTAACTCTAGAAAAGTTAAGGCGGGCGGGGGGGACTGGAAACGTGGCAAGTTCATCTAAAAGCGAATAAACCCGAGTACTTTGTAGCTTCTCGCCTTTACGCGCAAGAGAAGGGTAAGGGCAAAAGGTGCATTTAGCGTTACATTTTGAAAATGTTTCAATGGAAACAATCATAGGGTAATCGATCCATTTTCTTTCATGCACTAATCTTTGATATTCGGAGTTAATGGCTTCTTCTGACTTTGCAAATATTTCTGTGTTGATTGACATCGCGATTCAAGGGATTGGGTAATGGCAGGCAATATTTCGGCGGTCCACAGAATCTCCACGCGGCGGAATTTAGCCGCATAAAATGGCTATTACTTCAGATCTGGCTAGATTGTAGTCAGACTGCGGCGCTCCGCCATGCCTTGTCATGGTTTGTTACACGCTCCGCATGGCATCCGAGGCGTCAGGGCCGCTCGGCCGGGCTGCTGATGCCTCCAGGGAGGGCCATGCAGCACCATCTCCCGGAGCATGGAGGGTGGCCGGACTGAAATCCGGACGGACTCCAAGGGGACTCTGCGGCGTCTCGTTGCGATCAGGTGCGGCGAAGGCACTGGCAAGGGCCAGAAATAGCACCATTCCGCTGTTTCTGAAGCGCAAGCGGCGAATGTCGACGCAGCCCTGGTTTGAGTGGAGCCAGCGGGCCCTGGTGGCCCCGCCGGCCAGGGCGCTCCGGCAGTCGTGACCCAGCCTCCTCCCCGGCATCGCCCCCAGCGATGAGGCCCGCCAGGGGCAGCGGCCCGGCCGGCGGCCACCCCGCCTTCATACTCTGTTACGTGATGATGGCAGGGCCGTTCGCCGCGGCCGCTGCCCCGCTGAGCCTCCGCCCATGCCCGCCGCCTCCCCCGCCGTTCCCCTCTCCGAGGGCATCCCGCCCGCTGCCGCCGGCGAGCCGCGCCGTTACGAGCGCAGCGACTGGGCCAGCGCCTTCCGCAACGTCAGCGTCGAGCTCGATGACGTGCCGCTCACCGCCGTGCGGGGCGCCATCCCGGCCGAACTGCACGGCAGCCTCTACCGCAACGGACCCGGCCGCCTGGAGCGCGGCGGCAGCTGGGTGCATCACCCATTTGATGGCGACGGCATGATCAGTGCCATCCGCTTCGAGGCGGGCTCCGCCCGGCTGAGCAATCGTTTTGTGCGCACCCAGGGCTGGCAGGAGGAGGAGCAGGCGGGCCGGGTGTTGTATCGAGGTGTATTCGGCAGCCAGAAGCCGGGTGGCGCGCTAGCCAATGCCTTTGATCTGCGGCTGAAGAACATCGCCAACACCAATGTGGTGCGGCTCGGCGATCAGCTGCTGGCCCTGTGGGAGGCGGCCGAACCCCATGCGCTCGATCCGGCCACACTCGCAACCGATGGCCTCTGCGATCTCAACGGCCTGCTCAAGCCCGGTGAGGCCTTCAGCGCCCATCCCCGCTTGGATCCCGGCCATCACGGCTCGCCCCGCATGGTCAACTTCGGCGTCAAGGCCGGACCGCGCAGCACAATCCGGCTGCTGGAGTTCGCCACCGAGGCTGATCCGCAGGCGGGCATCCGCGCCGGTGATCTGCTCAGCGAACGCCGCGACAGCTTTCCTGGCTTCGCCTTTCTGCATGACTTCGCGATCACGCCCGACTGGGCTGTGTTCCTGCAGAACGCCATCGACTTCAATCCGCTGCCCTATGTGCTCGGCCAGAAGGGGGCGGCCCAGTGCCTGCGGTCGCGGCCCGGTGGGCAGGCGAAGTTCTGGTTGATCCCGCGCGACTGCGGCGCCTGCGCGGGCCAGCCAGCGCGCAGCCTCGATGCCCCTCCAGGCTTCGTGTTTCACCACCTCAATGCCTGGCAGGAGGGGGAAAAGCTGGTGCTGGAAAGCATTTTTTACAGCGATTTCCCCTCCATCGATCCCCAGACCGACTTCCGCAGCGTTGATTTCGATCTGTTGCCAGAGGGACTGCTGGAGCAGTGCATCATCGATCTGCGTGCTGGCTCGGTTCGTACCACGCGCCTGAGCGAGCGCTGCTGCGAGTTCGCCATGGTCAACCCCCGCCGCCAGGGCCTGCCCGCCCGTTATGCCTGGATGGCGGTGGCGGAACGCGAAACGGGCAATGATCCTTTGCAGGCGATCCAGAAGCTGGACCTTCACAACGGCGAACGCCAGATCTGGAGCGCCGCACCGCGCGGGTTCGTCAGCGAACCTTTGATGGTGCCCCACCCCGGAGGCAGCGCTGAAGACGATGGCTGGGTGCTGGTCCTGGTCTGGAACGGCGCCCGTTGCGCCACTGATCTGGTGATCCTGGCCGCGGCCAGCCTGGCGGAGCTGGCGGTGCTGGAACTGCCCCTGGCGATCCCCCATGGACTGCATGGCAGCTTCGATCCGGCCTGACCGGCAGAGTGGGGGATCAGCGCCGTCGGCGGGTCTGAGATGCCCTGGTTCATCAAGCGTGAAGTGCTGCGACGACCCTCCAGCGAGCTGCATCCCCAGCTGCAGGCCCACCGGGCCTGGGTGCAGCAGCTGCGCCAGCAGGGCGTGAGGATCGCCAGTGGTTATCTGGTCGATGCGGAGGGCAGGCCCGGCGGCGGCGGTCTGCTGCTGGTCGAGGCCGAGGATCACGCCCGTGCCGAGGCCCTGATCCGCCAGGATCCGATGCTCCGCAGCGGCAGTGTGGAGTGGAGCCTGCATCGCTGGGTCGCGGCTGCGGGAGATCTGGAGGTGGGCTGAGACGAGATCCGCCGGGGGGGGTGGCGATGGGTTCAGCCCTCCATGCCGCTCACCTGCCGGGCCATCTCCTCCAGCTGGCGGGTCTGTTCGGAGGCGATCGCCGCCTCGATCAGGGGATCAAGCTGGCCCTGCAATACTGAATCCAGGCCGAAGTTACGCCCCAGGCGATGATCGGTGACGCGGTTGTCCTTGTAGTTGTAGGTGCGAATCTTCTCGCTGCGATCGCCGCTGCCCACCTGGGCCAGGCGGACGCTGCGCTCCTGGGCCTGGGCGGCGGCCAGCTGTCGTTCATAGAGCTTGGCGCGCAGGATCTCCAGGGCCCGCTCGCGGTTCTGCAGCTGCGAGCGCTCCTGGGTGCAGAACACGCGGATGCCGCTGGGCTTGTGCACCAGATCGACGGCGGTCTCGACCTTGTTGACGTTCTGGCCACCGGCGCCACCGGAGCGGGCGGTGCTGATCTCGAGGTCATTGGGATCGAGCTGCACCTCCACCGGATCGGCCTCCGGCATCACGGCCACGGTGGCCGTGGAGGTGTGCACCCGGCCCTGGGATTCGGTGGCCGGCACGCGCTGGACGCGATGCACACCGGCCTCGAACTTGAGACGGCTGTAGATCGCATCACCCCGAATCGAGAGGATCAGTTCGCGGAATCCCCCCAGCTCGGCCTCGCTGGCGCTGAGGGGCTGCACCTGCCAGCCGCGGCTGTGGGCATAGCGTTCGTACAGGCGGGCCAGATCACCCGCCCACAGGCAGGCCTCATCCCCGCCGGCGCCGGCGCGGATCTCCAGCATCACGCTGCGTTCATCGCGCGGATCACGGGGCAGCAGCGCCAGCATCAGCTGTTGTTCCAGCTCGTGACGACGGACCTCAAGCTGTTCCAGTTCCTGGCCGGCCAGCTCCACCAGCTCGGCCATGGCCGGATCATCGCGGTGATCGCGCAGCAACTGGCGGGCCTCGCTCTGCTCCCGCTGCAGCTTCAGCCAGCGGCTGTGGCCGAGCACCAGGGGCTCCAGCCGGGCCCGCTCGCGGGCGAGCGCCAGCAGGCGCGGCGGATCACTGGCCAGGGCCGGATCCGCCAGCTGACGCTCGAGGGTCTCGAAGGCGTGGCGGGCGGTTTCCAGGCGTTCACGCAGCAGGGCTGGATCCATCGGGGGAGATTTGGGCTGAAGGGCGGCGGCGGCCCTGTGGCAGGAGCGCTCAGCTGCCATGTTCAGCTGCCTGCTGGCGTCCCCTCGAGTGGTGTAAAACCCTCGGCACCCCCACCCCGGCGTAGCCGGGGTGGGCCGCTCACCTCCGGCGGCTGGCCCCACGGCTGGTCTTGCAAGGGTTGGGCAGGCCCGTT
>Ga0172376_10009096_pt1 | contig 10284 bp, 7 predicted proteins | sample Lak35m_FD_121114 | JGI IMG/M metagenome (GOLD analysis project Ga0172376, IMG submission 121114) | Freshwater microbial communities from Kabuno Bay, South-Kivu, Congo - kab_092012_35m | ecosystem: Environmental > Aquatic > Freshwater > Lake | place: Democratic Republic of the Congo: South-Kivu... | reverse complement strand
GTTGGCCGGTGCCCTCTTCGATCTCGGGGTCTCCCCTCACAATATAGACGCTACGGAGCGGGGCTTCTCGTACCGGCACGACGCTCCGCTCGCCATGCGCATGGACACGACCTCGGGGCCGACAGCGGCCGCCATCGTGAACGGATACGACGAGGCGCGCCTCGCCCGGCTCATCGCCGACAACTCCGACGAGCGCTGGGCGCGCCGCATCGCGGCCGCGATCGTCGCGGCCCGGCCGATCATGTCGACCGTCGCTCTCGCGGATGCGATCGTCGGGGCGATCCCCGCGGCTGCACGTCGCACGGGCGGCCATCCCGCCAAGCGGACGTTCCAGGCGATCCGCATCGAGGTGAACACCGAGCTCGGCATCCTGCGCCCCGCGCTCGAGTCGGTGCTCTCGCTGCTCGCCCCGGGTGCACGGCTCGCTGTTCTCACCTACCACTCCGGCGAGGACCGGATCGTGAAAGAGGTGATGCGGGCCGCAGAGACCGGCGGCTGCACGTGTCCGCCGACGCTCCCGTGCCGGTGCGGAGCTGTGCGGACCGCGGTGCGCGTGCGCGCTCCGCGTCAGCCGGGTTCTGCGGAGCGTTTGTCCAATCCTCGGGCGCGGTCCGCTCGTCTGCGCGTGGTCGAGCGGATCACCGCGACGGGGGAGCAGAGCTGAGATGGCTGTGGTCTTCAAACTCACGTCACTGTCGGCACTTCGCGAGGAGACGCAGCGGGGAGGCGAGTCCGAGGGTCGCAGGCCGGTCCTCACTGTCGTGCAGGGCCGGGCGAGTGCCGGGCGGAAGCTCGTCGTGTCCATCATCGTCGCCTCCGCGTGCCTGCTCGGTGTCGTCGCGTTGCAGGCACGGATGGCACAGCGTCAGATGCAACTCGACAAGATCAACTCCGACATCACGCGGGCGAGGCAACACTTCGACACCCTGCGGGCCCAGAAGGCGGAGATGCAGTCCTCGACCTACCTGATCGCGCGTGCACACCAGATCGGTCTCGTGCCCGGGGTGTTCCAGCGCGTCGTCGAGATTCCGGCCGACATCGCCGCCGAAGTGGTGGCGACCACGGGCAAGATCGACGACGACGTCGCTGACGCCCCGGAGTCATCGTTGGACAAGTTCGGTCGCCTGAAGCCGGCGGTGGTCGGCGGACCGTGAGCACCCGGGGCCGAGACACGGGGACGCGCCGCGTCCCGGAGCGGCGTTCGCGTTCCCACGCAACGACGTCGCGCTCCGACTCGTCGCGCTCGGGTTCGTCTCGTTCGGGTGCGTCACGGTCAGCGGCGAGCCGTTCGTCGAAGTCGCGATTGACGTCGAGTCGTTCGGTAACGAGTCGTTCGGCAACGAGTCGTTCGGCAACGGCGCGTGCGCGCACCGATCGCCGGACGACTAATGATCGCCCCACCAACAGCCGGGCGACCGGCCGTGCTCATCACAGGGTCGATGACTCCGGTGCGGCGCACCGTTCGTCCGGCCGCACCGCACACCGACCTGATTCGGGATCGCGTGCTCCATCGCCCACCCAGCTTCGTCTGACGGCGATTGCCGCGCGCACGTGGGAGGCAATCAAGATGGCCTTCAGCGGCGACGTGCCGGTCAAGTACAAGGCCGACCGGATCGGCTCGGATGTCGCAAAGCGCACGCTGCGCCGTCGTCTCCGGATGACGATCCTGATCATGGTCGTGCTGCTCGGTTCCGTCGGGATCCGTGTGGCCCAGGTGCAGACCTTCGGCGGCGACGGATACCGGGCCGCGAGTCTCGACCAACGCATCCGTTCGAACACGGTTCGTGCGGCGCGCGGGGTCATCTTCGATCGCAACGGCAACGAACTGGCTCTCTCGGTGCCGAGCATCACGGTGTTCGCTGATCCGCGCGACATCCTCGATGCGCCGGCCACCGCACGCGCACTCGCCCCTGCTCTCGGGCTCACCCCCGAACAGGAGGCCGAACTCCTGGCCAAGTTCACGGCCCCTGGTCGAGAGTTCGTGTACCTGGCGCGCGAGAAGACGCGCGAGGAGGCCGATCTGATCCTCGGGCTCGCACTGAAAGGTGTGCACTCCTACACCGAACCCGCCCGCACAGTGGAGGGGGGTGTGGCAGAGGCGGTGATCGGCCACACCGATCCCGATGGTGTGGGAACGTCGGGACTCGAGAAGCAGTTCGATGCGCTTCTGACCGGCACGGACGGACGCGTGGTGAGGGAAGTGGGTGCCAACGGCCGACCGATCGCTGGTCAGGACACGGTCACCACCACACCGGTCCCCGGGGACGATCTCGTGCTCACGGTCGACAAAAACATCCAGTTCCACACCGATGCTGCTCTCCTCGACAGGGTCGGCCAACTCGGTGCGCGCGGCGGCACGGCGATCATCATGGATTCGGTGACCGGAGACATCTATGCGATGTCGAACGTGCGCCGCAACGATGCCGGTGGCGCCGAACTCGCCTCGGGGAACTTCGCCACCGTCGAGGCGCACGAACCGGGATCGGTGGCCAAGGTGTTCTCGATCGCGGCGGCATTGAACGAGGGTCGCATCACGCCCGAGACGGTCTTCTCGGTTCCGGGTGCCAAGGTCATCGACGGCTACCCGATCCGTGATGCATGGCCGCACCCGACGATGGACATGGACGTGCGGTTCATCCTCTCGGAGAGCTCGAACATCGGCACGATGCTCGCGGCGCAAACGATCGAGTCGAAGAAGCTCCACGACTATCTCTCGGGCTTCGGCTTCGGCAGGCCCACCGGACTCGGGTATCCGGGTGAGAGCAAGGGAATCCTGCGTCCTGCGAAGAAGTGGCGAGGCACGGAGAAGTTCACCGTCTCCTACGGTTACGGAATGGCCACCACACCGTTGCAGTTGATCGCCGGCGTGAACACGGTGGCCAACAAGGGCAACTATGTCGCCCCGAGGCTCGTGGGCGCCACGATCGACGGCTCGGGGTCGCGCGTGGACCGCAAGCCCTCTGCCACGAGGCCGGTGCTCACCGAGGCGACGGCGGCAACGATGGTCGACATGATGCGCGAGGTGGTGTGCACCGGGACGGGCGAGCTCGCCAAGGTGAAGGGCATGGAGATCGCCGGCAAGACGGGAACGGGCTACAAGGTCCAGGACAACGGCACCTACACCACCGACACCGGCGGCAGGAAGTACTTCGCGTCCTTCGTCGGGTTCTTCCCTGCGGCCAACCCGCGCGTGTCGATGCTCGTGAGCATCGACGAACCCAATGCGAACTCACGTGACCGCTTCGGTGGAACCGCCGCCGCACCGGTGTTCGCCCGACTCGTGCCGACGGTGATGCACGAACTGGGAATCGAGCCGACGGGGACCGGCACCGGGTGCAAGAAGGCGGTCGCGGCCAAGGCGCCGTGAGGGTCGACGGTGTCGCGCCACGATGTGCAGCCCATCAGGGCAGCTGACGCCGCAGCCGCCGTCGGCGGGAGGGTCGTCGGCGATCCGGACCGGGTGATCCGCGGGGTCACCGACGACTCGCGTGATGCACGCGACGGGGATGTGTTCTGCTGCGTGCGCGGAGAGCGCACCGACGGCCATCTGCACGCATCCCAGGCGGTGGCATCGGGGTGCCGAGTCCTGCTCTGCGACAGGGAACTCGCACCGGGTGACCTTGGAGACCCGGTCGGCCCGGGTCACGGCGAGGTGACCCAGATCGTGGTCGAGGATGTCCGGTCCTGTCTCGGTGTCTTCGCGGACCATGTCTTCGGTCATCCGTCGAAGAATCTGTTGATGGTCGGCGTCACCGGGACCAACGGCAAGACCTCGACAGTCGCGATCCTGGCCTCGATCCTGACGGCATCCGGCACGGCCACCGCGACGATCGGAACGCTCACCGGAGTGCGGACCACGCCCGAGCCGGTGGATCTGCACGCAACACTGCGAGACGCGGTCGCCTCGGGAGCGGGTGCCGTGGTGATGGAGGTGTCCTCGCACGCTCTCGCACTCGGTCGCGTCTCGGGCATCAGGTTCGCAGTCGCTGTCTTCACGAATCTCTCCCGCGACCACCTCGATTTCCACGGCGACATGGAGTCGTACTTCGCGGCGAAGCGGCGGCTCTTCGGCGCCGACATGTGCGACCGGGCGGTGGTGAACGTGGATGACGAGTGGGGCCGCAGGATCGTGGCCGGGGCGGAGGTTCCGGTGTCGGGGTTCTCCCCGGCGGCACTCGATGACGCGGTGTGCACCGCAGACTCGGTCTCGTTCACGTGGCGAACCTCCCGCATCGACGTGCCGATCGGTGGTCGATTCACGCTCGCCAACGCACTCGGGGCGATCGCGGCAACCGAGGCTCTCGGCGTCGCGTCCCCGGCGATCGCGCAGGGTTGTGCCCGGGTCGAGACGCCAACGGGACGATTCGAGTCGATCCGCAACGACGCGGGGATCGATGTGATCATCGACTACGCACACACGGCCGAGAGTCTCGACATCCTGCTCACCTCGGCGCGTGAGGTCTGTTCGGGAACACTGACCGTGGTGTTCGGGTGTGGTGGCGACCGCGACGCGGGCAAGCGCGAGTCGATGGGCCGTGCCGCGGCGCTCGGTGCGGACCGTGTCATCGTCACCTCCGACAACCCGCGCGGGGAGGATCCGATGGCCATCATCGAAGCCGTGGCGCGCGGAGTCCGTGACGCGGGGTGCGAGCCCATGATCGAGCCGGATCGGGGCTCGGCGATCGCATCCGCCATTTCCGGTGCGGAGCGTGGTGACATGGTGGTGATCGCCGGCAAGGGTCACGAGACGACCCAGGAGATCGCCGGTGTCCACCGTCGCTTCGTCGATGCGGAGGTGGCAGCCGGTGCATTGAGGGACAGGGCAGTGAACGAATCAGCGTCTGAGAACGAACGGGGTGGCGACGCGTGATCGCGGTTCTGATCGCCGGAGCCGTCTCGCTCGTGCTGTCGTTGTTCGGCACCCGGTGGTTGATCGGATTCTTCGCGCGACTCGGGCTCGGTCAGCCGATCCTGGGTGCCGAGGACCACGGCCCTGTGCAGCACATGAAGAAGCAGGGAACAGCCACGATGGGCGGAGCGGCGATCCTGGGCGCCGCCTTCATCGGATTCATCGTGGCCCACTTGCGGCCCGGAATCGCATTCTCGGACCAGGCGCTCATCATGTGGGCGGGAGTGGCGATCCTGGCCGTGATGGGTTTCCTCGACGATTGGTTGAAGGTGCGCAAGCGGCACAACCGCGGAATCTTCTGGAAGAAGAAGGGGTGGATCACCTTCGGACTCGTTGCTCTGACCACGGCGTGGCTGTCAGTGTCCACCGGAGTCAGCCAGACGTTGTCGATCACACGCGCCGACCTCCCCGGGTGGGAGTTGCCCCAGGTCCTGTGGATCCTCTGGACGGCGCTCATGGTGTGGGCCACGACCAACGCTGTGAACGTCACCGACGGTCTCGACGGCCTCGCTGCGGGCTCAGCGACGTTCGGGTTCCTCGCCTTCACCGCGATCGCCTATTGGGCATTCCGCAACCCCGACATCTACGGACTCGTGAACCCGCTCGACCTCGCGGTGTTCGCCGCCGCGATGGCCGGCGGATGCGGTGGGTTCCTCTGGTGGAACGCCGCACCGGCGCGCATCTTCATGGGTGATGTCGGCGCACTCGGGATCGGTGCGGCACTGGGGTACCTGGCCGTGACGACCAACACCCACCTGCTGTTGCCGGTGATCTGTGCGTTGAACGTGATGGAGGCCGGGTCGGTGGCCATACAGATGGGCGTCTTCAAGGCCTCTGGCCGCAAGCGGCGCCTGTTCCGCATGTCGCCGATCCACCACCACTTCGAGTTGATCGGCTGGCCCGAGACCACGGTCATCATCCGGTTCTGGATCATCTCGGGGATCTTCGTCGCGGGTGCGCTCGCGATCTTCATCGCCGACTTCACCAACATCGCCGACCGGTTCGCGGGACGCTGAGATCAGGGCACAGGGGAGTGAGTGATCGCATGAGCAGGGTGGACCCGGGAACCAGGGAGAATGTCCGCACGCCGTCGTTGAAAGAGCGCCGAATCGCGATGCTCCGGCGCACGAAGATCGCCGATCGCCACCGCATCGCGCTGGAGCCGCCCACGACGTCGTTCTGGGGCATTCTCGGGATCGTGTCGATCTTCGTGGTCCTCGGGATCATCATGGTGCTCTCGTCGTCGTCGGTCGTGCGCCTGCAGTCGGGCGGATCGGCGTGGGACTACTTCCTCAGGCAGATTCTGTGGGCCTCCATGGGAGCGGGGGGCATGTGGTACGCGTACCGCATCCCATACACGACATGGGTCAGGCAGCGGTGGCTGTCCTTGGCCGCGGTCGCGGTCAGCGTCGCGAACGTCTTCGTGTTCGCGAAGGGCGAATTCATCAAGGGGGCGCGGGCCTGGCTCGAGATCTTCGGGTTCAGGTTCCAACCGTCGGAGTTCATGAAGATCGTGGCGGTTCTGTTCTGCGCCAACCTGATCGCCAAGCGGCACCGGTCGGTGGCGATCCCGGCGATGGTGCACTATCCGTTGGTGGGTGCGATGTGCGTGACCGCGGGGTTGTGTGGTCTCCAGCGCGACTACGGCGGTGCCCTCATCTTCGTCGGCACGATCAGTCTGATGATGGTGATGTCGGGTCTGTCGTGGAGGAGGATCACCGCCACGCTCGCCGGTGTCGCGGTCCTGGGCTGGCTGCTGTTGCAAGTCTCGACGCGCGCCAGGGTGCGTCTCACCGCGTTCCTCAATCTCGACGAGACCAAGGGCGACTGGGGCTACCAGGTGTACCAGTCGCTCCTCAGCATGGCCAATGGTGGCTGGACCGGGACCGGCATCGGGTCGGGCACGGCCAAGTGGGGCTACGTGCCCGAGGCCCACACCGACTTCATCTTCGCCGTCATCGCCGAGGAGCTCGGACTCTTCGGGACGATCCTGGTGATCGGTGGGTTCATCTTCCTCGTCCTGTTCGGCGTGCGCGTCGCGCTCGCCGCACCCGACATGACGGGTGCGTTGATCGCGGCCGGGGTCTCGGCGTGGTTCGGGTTCCAGGCATTCATCAACATCGGCGGGGTGTCGGGCACGCTGCCGCTCACGGGTTTGACCCTTCCTTTCCTCAGCTACGGGGGCTCCTCCCTGATCGCCTCGATGTTCGCGGCAGGGATGCTGTTGAACGTCGCGCGCCTTGTGAAAACCTGAGTCCATGACCCACTCCGCATCGGATCGGCCGACGGACCGGGCGGCGGAACGAAGCCCTGACGGTGCGGGGTCTGCCGTGCGCACCCGAGTGGTCGTGACCGGCGGAGGAACCGCGGGGCACGTGGTGCCGGCGATCGCGATTCTCGAGGCCCTGGTCGATTCGGGGATTGCCGAGGCAGAACTGGCCTACGTGGGGTCGCGGCGCGGGATCGAGCAGGCGCGCTTCGCGCACGAGTTGCCCCGGGTGCGCGCCGAGTTCCTGCCGATCTCGGGTCTGCAGAGGTCGTTGTCCCCGCGGGGAGTCGTGGCCAATCTCGCACTCCCGTGGCGTCTGATGCGCAGCGCGGTGATGGCACACAAGTTGATGAAGCTGTGGCGTCCGTCGGTCGTTGTGTCGGTGGGGGGCTATGCGAGTGTGCCGATGGCATCGGCGGCGACGAGGGCAGAGGTGCCGCTCGTCTGCGTCAGCTGGGATCGCACTCCCGGTCTCGCCACGCGGCGCCAATCAGCGAGTGCCGCCGTGTGCGCCGTTGCCTTCGAGGGCTCCGGTCTTCCTCGTGCCGTCGTGACAGGCGCGCCGTTGAGGCGGCGCATGCGCACACTCGATGTGCGAACCGAGCGCGGGGCTGCGCGGCGAAGACTCGGGATCGACCCGGGGGCGGCGATGGTCACGATCGTTGGCGGATCGCTCGGGTCGCGGGCCCTCAACGATGCGGTGGCGAGAGTCCTGTTGCGACTCGGGGGATCGGGTGCGGTCGTGCGCCATGTGACGGGTCCACGGTTCTTCGGCGAACCCTCACCGCAGGTGCCCGACGGTGTCGACTACCAACGCCTCGCCTACGACGAGGACATCGCCACGACCTATGCGGCGACGGATCTTCTGGTGTGCCGGGCAGGTGCCGGCACAGTCGCCGAGATCGCTGCGGCGGGGATTGCCGCGGTGGTGGTGCCATGGTCGGGTGCAGCCGATGATCACCAGAGCGGAAATGCCCGTTGGCTCGCCGACGCGAACGCCGCGGTCGTGGTCGCCGACAACGACACCGTTGCGATCGTTGATTCGGTCGTGCAGATCCTGGGTGATCCCGTCGCGAGGCAGAGACTGGCCGACTCCGCGCACGCGCTGGGGGAGCGTCACCGATCGGATGCCCTCGTGCGGACCATCCTGGATGCAGCGTCGTGAGACAATGGAACCCCCATGGCGCAACGTGATGACCAGCCGGCCTCTCTCGCCCCGGTGACGAGTGGGCGGGTGACGAGCGAACACGTGGTCGACCTCGTGACGTCACGCCGATGGCATCTCGTGGGTGTGGGGGGGCCGGGTATGGCGCCACTCGCCGTGCTGCTGCAGGCTGCGGGACAGACGGTGACGGGTTCGGATCTCAGGCCTTCACCGACGCTTGTGAGACTCACAGAACGCGGGATCATGGTGCGCGTCGGACACGATCCCGCCGCGGTCGAGGGGTGCGATGTCGTGGTGCACTCGACCGCAGTTCCCGCCGACAACCCCGAACTCGTGGCGGCTCGGGCGGCGGGTATCCGGGTCTGTCACCGGTCGGTGGCGCTCGCCTCGTTGTGTGCGGCCACACGTGCCGTGGGTGTCGCGGGAGCCCATGGCAAGACGACCACGGCGGCCCTGCTCGCCCTGATGTTGCGCACCGCCGGAGAGGGGGTCGCCGACTACATCGGGGCCACCGTGCTCGATCCCCGGGTCGGTGAGGGGCCGGCGTCGGCCGCCTTCGTGCCCGATGTGCGCGAGCCGGGCTCGACCCTCGTGATCGAGGCCGACGAGAGCGATGGCACGATCGATGCGCTGCCGCTCGCGGCGATCGCGGTGACGAATGTCGACATCGATCATCTCGACCACTGGGGCGACTTCGACGGTCTCGTCGATGGGTTCGCGCGCATCGTCGGGCGGGTCGGCGTGGCGGGGGGAACCGTGGTGCTGAACGCCGACGACCCGTCGTCGGTTCGCATCGATCCCGGTGGTCGCACTGTGCGCCGTTTCGGGTGGTCGGCGCGAGCCGATGTGCGGATCGAGTCGTGTGCCGACACCGACGATGGCATCGACGTGGTGATGAGCGTGGGTCGGTCCAGTGTCAGGTGCGCACTCCCGCTCAGGGGTGCGCACAACGCGATGAATCTGGCCTGTGCAGTCGCCATGGCCACCGCGTCGGGGGTGGACCCCGCCGATGCGTGCCGGGCGGTCGAGACCTTCGGTGGTGTCGAGCGACGATTCACCGAGATGGGCCGCAGGAGCGGGGCTCTCATCATCGATGACTACGCGCATCTGCCGGCAGAGATAGAGGCGACCTTGGCGGCCGCGGCCGCGCACCCCGACCGTCGGGGATCGCTCGTGGCGGTGTTCCAGCCGAACAGGTTCCACCGGATCGCCGCGATGGCAGACGAGTACGGCCCGGTTTTCGGGCGTGCCGATGCCGTGATCATCACCGACATCTACGCCTCGGGCACCGCGCCGATCCCCGGGGTGACGGGCAAGCTCGTCGCCGACGCGGTCGCCCGGTCGCACCGCAATGTCGTGTGGGCACCATCGCGCGCAGATGTCGTGCGCGAGGTCTCGGCGTTGCTCGCACCCGGCGCGGTGTGCGTGGCGATGGGATGCGGTGACATCGCCACGCTCTGGGACGACCTGAACGCGGGTGGTGCATGAGCGGCACATGGGCGACGCTGCACGACGAACTCGCGGCGGGCGGTCTCGAGGCCGGGCTCGAGGTGCCGCTCGCTCCGCACACCACGTACCAGATCGGCGGCACGGCACGGTGCGCGGTGTCGGTGTCGTCGCACGACGAGGCAGTTGCGTTGGCCGGTGTGGTGTCCCGCCATCCCGATCTCGAACTGCTCGTGATCGGACGGGGAAGCAATCTGCTCGTGGCCGACGAGGGGTTCGAGGGCCTCGCCGTGTTGATGGGGGGAGCGGGACGGATCCCCGGCTCGGGTCGCGACCGGCCCACCGAACGCAACACCGCATCGCCCGTGGGAGAAGGGTCGGGGGGCGATGTCGCCACCGTCGACATCCGGATCGAGGGCGATCACGTGATCGCAACGGGATGGGCTCTTCTGCCTTTGGTGGCTCGCCGCTCCGTGGCGGCCGGGCGGTGCGGTC
>Ga0172376_10009090_pt1 | contig 10288 bp, 8 predicted proteins | sample Lak35m_FD_121114 | JGI IMG/M metagenome (GOLD analysis project Ga0172376, IMG submission 121114) | Freshwater microbial communities from Kabuno Bay, South-Kivu, Congo - kab_092012_35m | ecosystem: Environmental > Aquatic > Freshwater > Lake | place: Democratic Republic of the Congo: South-Kivu... | reverse complement strand
TCCCACCAGATCAGCTCGCGCGGGATGAAGGTCAGCGCATCGCCCAGCATCACGCAGGACTTCATCAGCACGGTGGAGGTGGTCTCGGTCGTGGCCTGGGGCGGCTCCAGGCCGTGTCGGCGGAAGTAGTCGTCGAAGGCCAGGCGCTCGAGCTCGCGCTGGCGCGGCAGGATCCAGGGATAGCCGATCAGGCGCTGCGGGGTGATCTGCATCTGTCGCGCCAGCGGATGGCCTGCGCGCGCGGCGACGACGGCCGTCTCGGTGAACAGCGGCTCGTGGCGCAGGTCCGGGTCCTGCGCCCGCGCCGGGACCGAAGACAGCGCGAAGTCGACCTCGCCCTGCTTGACCCAGGGCATAAGCGCTTCGTTCAGGCCGTAGAGCACCGTCACGCGCACACCCGGCTCGCGCTCGGCCAAGCGCTGCAGCGCGCGCGGCAGCAGGCGGTTGGCCTCGGTGGGGCCGCAGCCCACGCGCACATGGCCCTGACGCGCGCCCTTGAGCGCCTCGATCTCGCCCAGCGCGTGGCGCAGCTCGGCCTCCACCACCTGCCCGTGTTGCAGCAGGGCCTGGCCGAACAGCGTCGGGCTGACACCGAAGCGGCCACGCTCGAGCAAGCGCACGCCCAGCGAGCGCTCCAGCGCCTTCAGGCTCTTGGACAGCGCCGGCTGCGACAGGCCGAGCTCGGCCGCGGCCTCGGTCAGGTTGCCGTGGCGCACTGCGACCAGGAAGAGCTGAACCTTGCGGTAATCCATAACCCATCGTAATGGAAGTGGCATGCAAGGTTGTAGGTGCGGCGCACGCGCTTTGATAAGGTGCGGCCCCGTCACCACGGAGACACCGCTCATGCCCTTGCCCACACTCGACCAGCTCGTGCAACCCGACCGGGTGCACCGCAGCGTCTACACCGACCCCGCCCTGTTCGACCTGGAGATGACGCACATCTTCGAGAAGATCTGGGTCTATTGCGGCCACGAGTCGCAGGTGCCCGAGGCGGGCGACTACCACACCGTGCAGATCGGCCGCCAGCCCATGGTGATGGTGCGCGCCAAGGACCGCGCCATCCACGTGCTCTATAACCGCTGCCCGCACCGCGGCGTGCAGTTGTGCGGCAACCAAAGCGGCAACACCGGCAACGGCTTCGTCTGCTCGTACCACGCCTGGAGCTTCCACCTCGACGGCCGCGTGCGCGCCATCCCGCTGAAGCAGGCCTACGATGGCACCCGGCTGCACATGGACGACCCGGACTGCAGCATGAAGCCGGCCGCGCGGGTGGCGAGCTACCGCGGCTTCGTCTTTGCCAGCCTGAGCGCCGAGGGCCCGAGCCTGGAAGACTTCCTCGGCGAGGCCAAGGTCGCGTTTGATGACATGTGCGACCGCTCGCCCGTGGGCGAGGTCGAGGCCGTACGCGTGTGCCACCGCGTGATGCAGCACTCGAACTGGAAGTTCTTCATGGAGAACCAGCTCGACGCGCTGCACCCCTCGGTCACGCACCAGTCCACCGGCGTGCCCGCACGCCGCGTCGAGCAGCGCATCAAGGCCGAGCAGGGCAAGGCGCCGCTGTTCTTCCACTACCTGTCGACCTTCGCCTCCAGCTTCGACCAGTGGGACCAGGTGCAGACGGTGAACTTCCCCCACGGCCACGGCATCCTCAAGGCCTACATGGGCCTGCGCCCGACCGACCCCGACACGGTGGAGTACGAGAACCTGCTGAAACAGGCCTACGGCGAGGCCAAGGCCGAGGAGTACCTGTCGCGCAGCATCCACCACGTGCTGGTCTACCCCTACCTGTCGGTGCAGTCGCCGCTGCAGCAACTGCGCTGCCTGCGCCCGGTCGCCCCCGACAAGACGATTTCGGAGATCTGGCACTTCCGCCTCAAGGGGGCGCCCGAGGCCATCTACCGGCGCTCGCTGTGGTACTACAACCTGGTCAACTCGCCGGCGACGATGATCAACGCCGACGACCTGGAGAACTGGACCAAGGCCCAGCGCGGGCTGGAGTCCACGGGCGGCGAGTGGGTCAGCCTGCACCGCCACCACGGCACCGACACCGAGCGTGACGGCGTGCTGTACTCGAGCAAGGGGACTTCGGAGGTGGTGATGCGCAACCAGTTCCGCGCCTGGTCGCAGTACATCGGGCAGGCGCTGACCGCCGATGCACCTGCCGATACCCCTGCCGAGGCGGGCGCCGATGCCGCCTGCACCCCTGCCCCCGCCACCACCCCTGCCGGAGCCTGAACCATGAGCCAGCAAGAAGTCAGCCAGGCCCTGGGCACCGGGGTCGTGATCGAAGCCATCCACTCGATGACCGGGGCCGAGTCCATCGCCCCCGACCACATGGGCCGCGGCCGCATGCCCGCGCGCGGCTATGTGCCGCAGCCGGCGGCCGCTGTCGACACGGCGCTGCAGCGCGAGGTCGAGACGCTGCTGCACCGCCAGGCGGCGATGCTGGACGCCAAGGCCTGGGCCGACTGGACCGCGCTGTTCGACGACGAGGGCGTGTACTGGATGCCGTCCACGCCCGACCAGACCGACTGGATGGCCGAGCCCTCGATCTTCGCCGAGGACCGCCTGCTGATGGAGGTGCGCATGGGGCGGCTGAACCACCCCAACGCCTGGTCGCAGGCGGCGGCCTGGGGCACCAACCACATGGTCGGCGGCATCCTGATCGAATCGGCCACGGCCGAGCGTGTGGAGGTCTACGCCCGCTTCCAGATGATGGAGTTGCGCCGCGACGTGGTACGCCACTTCGGCGGCAGCTACCGGCACACGCTGGTGCGCCGGGGTGAGGCCTGGAAGATCGCGCTGCAGCGGGTGGACATGACCAACGCGCAGGCGCTGTACGACTACGTGATCCAGGCCTGGGTGTGAAGTGCGGTCGCAAGCAACAGTTCGAGCCTCGCCCGAGGGTCTCGCCGCTCAGTAACCCAAACGCTTCTCCACCACGTTGAGCAGTTCCTCGCCGCGCGTGAAGCGCTCGACGTTGGCGACGAAGAAGCGCATCGCGTCGTCGATCCAGGTGGCCGTGTGGTCGGCGGTGTGCGGCGACATCAGCACCTGCTCCATAGCCCAGAAGGGGTGACCGGCCGGCAGCGGCTCCTGGGTGAAGACGTCGAGCGCAGCGCCGCGGATGGCCCGGCGCTGCAGCGCGTCGACCAGCGCCGGCTCGTCGATGACGGCGCCGCGGCCGACGTTGACCAGCACGCCGGTGGACTTCATTGCCGCAATCGCCGCGGCATCGACCAGTCCGCGCGTGTCGGGCGTCAGCGGTGCGGCCACGACGACGTAGTCCGAGCGCGCCATCAGCTCGTGCAGGCGGTCGTTGCCCAGGGCCTCGTCGACCAGCGGGTCGCCGTGGGACATCTCGGGCCGGCGCCGCAGCGCCAGCACGCGCATGCCCAGCGCCTGCGCCAGGCGCGCGCAGGCGCGGCCGATGTCGCCGTAGCCGACGATGCCCATGGTGGCGCCGTGCGTCTCGTCGACGTCGAAGGTCTCCCAGCGCTGCGCGGCCTGGTTGCGCCGCATGCGCGGGAAATCCTTGGCGAAGTACAGCACGGCTGCGGCGACGAACTCGCCCAGCGAGCGGCTGTAGACCCCGCTGCTGTTGGTCAGCGGCACCGGGCTGTCGATCAGCTCCGGGAACAGCAGCGTGTCGAGGCCGGCGGCGCGAGAGTGCACCCAGCGCAGCCGGGGCGCGCGGAGGAAGACCTCGCGCACCAGGTCGCGCCCGGCGCTCCACACCAGCAGCGCATCGGCCTGCGGCAGCGCGTCGGCCACGGCCGCCAGGGTCGGGCCGATGACGATGCGCACGCGCTCGCGCAGCGGCTCGAGCAGGCGCATCTGCGGCTCGGCGGGGTCGGACAGCACGATCAGGGTCGGGGGCACGGAGGTCACGGTCACGTCCTTTGGAAAGTGGCGTCTGGGGGTCTGAGCGCCGAGCCTGCCCACCCGCCCGGGCCGGGCTGCGCACGGCCCACCTCGCGCGGGGGGCTCAGCCACGCGAGGCGGCCCGAAGTGCTCTGGACAGCCGATCGGATCAGGTCGAAGGTCGGCGCCTCGACGGCAACCGAGAGCCGGCGCGGCACCGAGTGTGCCCCAAGCTGCTGCGGGTGACCACGCGTGCGCCGCTGGCGGCCATCGGACGAAACGTCGCGGCGTCTGTCGGCCTGGCACGCGACAGCCGGCGCTCCCGCGCAGCGGTGTATCGTGCGATCAGGCGATCCAGGGCCTGCAAGGCGACCGACACGCGGTTGCGCGGTGTCGGGCGCGGTGTCGTCCGGCGGCACCTGCACCGCCAGACCCGCACCGCGCCAGCCCGCCCCGCCGCCGTCTCTCCCCCGCAACGACATGGCCCCTTCCCCGGACACTCCCCCGGACTCTTCCCTGCGCGCGCACCGCGCCTTCATGCGCCTGTGGCACGCGCGTCTGGCCGGCACCGGCTCCAGCCAGATGGTGGTCGTCGCGCTCGGCTGGCAGATGTACGAGCTGACCGGCTCGGCCTGGGACCTGGGCCTGATCGGCCTGCTGCAGTTCGCCCCGGCGCTGGCCCTGGCGCTGCCGGCCGGGCACGTGGTGGACCGGGTCGACCGCGCGCGCCTGCTGGCGCTGTGCCTGGGGGTGCAGGCCAGCGTCGCCGCCGCACTCGCCGCGGCCAGCCTGGGCGGCTGGGTGGGCCGGGAGATGCTGCTGGGCCTGGCCATTGTGCTCGGCGCGCTGCGCGCCTTCCAGATGCCGGCCCAGCAGGCGTTGACGCCGTCGCTGGTGCCCGCCGCGGTGCTGCCGCGCGCCCTGGCCTTCAGCTCGGGCGGGATGCAGGGCGCGATGATCACCGGCCCGGCGATCGGCGGCTTCGTCTACGCGGCCGGTGCGCCAGTCCTCTACGGCCTGTGCACGGCGCTGTTCGCGCTGGCCACCGCGCTGGCGCTGTCGATCCGCCCGCCGCGGGTGCACCACCTGACGCCGGCGACGATGGACTCGCTGCTGGCCGGTGTGCGCTTCGTCTGGCAGCGCCCGGTGGTGCTGGGCGCCCTGTCGCTGGACCTGTTCGCCGTGCTGCTGGGCGGGGTGACGGCGCTGCTGCCGATCTTCGCCAAGGACGTGCTCGAGGTCGGCCCCTGGGGCCTGGGCCTGCTGCGCTCGGCGCCGGCGGTGGGGTCGCTGGCGATGTCGCTGGTGCTCACGCGCTGGTCGATCCATCGACGCACCGGGCCGACGCTGTTCGGCGCGGTGGCGGTCTACGGCCTGGCCACCCTGGTCTTCGGGCTGTCGACCGACCTGGCGCTGTCGCTGGCCGCCCTGGCCATCGCCGGGGCCGCCGACATGGTCAGCGTCGTGATCCGCCAGACCCTGGTGCAGCTTGAGACGCCCGACGAGATGCGCGGCCGCGTCAGCGCGGTCAACGCGCTGTTCATCGGCGCGTCCAACCAGCTCGGCGAGTTCCGGGCCGGCGCCACCGCCGCCGGTCTGGGCCCCTTCGGCGCGGTCCTGCTCGGCGGCCTGGGCACGCTGGCGATCGTGGTGGCCTGGTGGCGGCTGTTCCCGTCGCTGGCGCGGCGCGACGCGCTGGTGGAGGCGTCGCGGTCGTGAAGGGGCGAACGTGAAAGGACGGGTCAGCAGCGCCCGCCGGTGACGTCGAGGAAGGACGGGTCAGCGCCCGCCGGTGACGTCGATCGTGGTGCCGTGGATGTAGGACGCCTTGGCCGAGGCGAGGAAGACGGCGGCTTCGGCGATCTCCTGCGGGTCGGCGGCGCGTCCGAGCGGGATGGTCGGCAGGCCAGCCGCGATGGTGGCGTCGCCGCCGATCTCCTCGAGCATCTCGGTGCGGGTCATGCCCGGGCGCAGGCCGCAGATGCGGATGCCCTGCGGGCCGAGGTCCTTGGCCGCGTTCATCACGAAGGCGTCGACCGCGCCCTTGCTGGCGGCATAGGCGGCCCAGCCGGGCACGCCGCCCATGCGCGCCGCGGCCGACGAGATGTTGACGATGACCCCGCCGCACCCGCCGTGGCGCGTGGACATGCGGCGCACGGCCTCGCCGACGCAGAAGAAGACGCTGTCGACGTTGGTGGTGAAGATCTGGCGCAGGAAGTCGGCGTCGACGTCGGCGATGTCGCGCCGCGCGCCGACGACCGCGGCGTTGTTGATCAGCGCCGTCGGCGTGCCGAGTTCCCTGTCGCATGCGGCGAACAAGGCGCGTACCTCGTCCAGCCGCGCCACGTCGGCCTGCACCGCGATCGCCCGGCCGCCGGAAGCGACGATCTCCTGCGCCACCGCCCGCGCAGCCTCGATGCTGCGCGCGGCGTTCAGGCACACCGCAAAGCCCTCGCGCGCGGCCACGCGCGCCGCGGCCGCGCCGATGCCGCGCGAGGCGCCGGTGATGACGATCACGCCGGCCATGACCGCCTCGGCTGGGGGTGCAACCCGCGGCTCACTGGCCGGACCTCGACCGGCTGGCCCCGGCCTGATCGCGCATGAAGCCGATGCCCTCGGCCAGCGCCGTCTGGAAGATCGAGATGTCCAGCCCGTAGGCCATCAGGCGGAAGCCCTTGGCCAGGTAGTCCTGCATCCACTTGCGGTCCGAGGCCATGAAGGCCGCCGTCTTGCCGTGGCGGTCACAGGCCGTCACCACGGCGTCCAGCGCCTCGAGGTAGCGCGGGTGGTCGAACTGCCCGGGGATGCCCATGAAGTTGGTCAGGTCGAAGTGGCCGACCCACAGCACGTCCACCCCCGGCACCGCGGCGATCGCATCGCAGTTCTGCGCGCCGACAGCGGTCTCGATCTGGCAGATCACCAGCGTGCGCTCGTTGGCGCGCTGGATCTTGTCCAGCACCGGGCCGGGCTCGAAGTCGTCGTGGGCCACGCCGAAGGCCGCGCCGCGCCGGCCCACCGGCGGATAGCGGCAGCACGAGGCGATGAAGGCCGCCTGCTCGGCGGTGTCGACCATCGGCACCATGATGCCCATGGCGCCCACGTCCAGCATCCGGGCGATGAAGTCGTACTCGGTGGCCGGCACGCGCACGAAGGGCGCGATGCCCAGGCCGCGGCACAGCGCCATCTGCTGACGCAGCGTCTCGGTGCTGACCGCCGTGTGCTCCATGTCGAAGAGGATGAACTCGGCCCCCGCGGCCTTGCAGATCTGGGCGATGCCGGGGGTGAAGAACTCGAAGATCATCGCGCCGAAGGCGTGGCCGCCGGCGGTGATGCGGGTCTTGACAGGGTTGTCGCGCATGGAAGGTCTCCTGCGGGCCGGCCAGCGGGCCGGGGCCCGGGTGGTCAGGCGGTGAGCCCGGCCAGCGCCGGATGCTGCAGGGCCTCGGGGTTGACGATGTAGCGCGGGGCGCGGCCGTCGGCCAGCGCGCGCACCGCCTCGAAGGTGTTGCGCGCGATGCCGGTGAAACACTCGTCGGTGAAGCACAGCCCGTGGGGCGTGACGATCACGTTGTCCAGCGCCAGCAGGGGGTTGTCCTTGGGCGTGGGCTCGACCTCGAAGACATCCAGCCCCGCGCCGCCGATGCGCCGCGCCGCCAGCGCCTCGTACAGCGCGCGCTCCTGCACGATGGGCCCGCGCGCGGTGTTGATGAGGAAGGCCGTGGGCTTCATCAGCGCGATCTCGCGCGCGCCGATCAGGCCCCGCGTGTGGGCGTTCAGCGGGCAGTTGATCGAGACGAAGTCCGAGCGGCGCATCACCTCGTCCAGGCTGTCCACCATCTCGACACCCAGACCGTCGAGCTGGCCCGGGCGCACCGCCGGGTCGTAGGCGATGTGCTTCATCTCGAAGGGCTGCGCCAGGCGGAAGACCTCGGCGCCGATGTTGCCCACGCCCACCAGACCGAGCGTGCGGCCGGTCAGCCCCATGCCCATGTGGCTGGTCTTCTCGGCCCAGCGGCCCTCGCGCGTCAGGCGGTCCTTCAGGAACAGCTTCTGCGCCAGGCACAGCACGAAGGTGATGACGTTGGTGGCCACGGGCCGGCGCACGCCGTCGGGCGCCAGCGTCAGCATCACGCCATGCGTGGTGCAGGCCGGCACGTCGATGGTGTCGTAGCCCACCCCGAAGCGGGCCACCAGGCGCAGCCGCTGGTCGGAGCCGCCCAGGCCGGCCGGGCCGACGCGCTCGAGCATCGCGCACAGCGCGTCGTAGTGCGCGGCGAAGGCCGGCGTGACCTCGCGCACCGGCTCGCTCAGGTAGGACCACTCGATGCGCGGGTGGTCCAGCAGCGACAGCACCTGCGGGTCGTAGATGGGCTGGCCGTCGGCGCTGACGACGTCCGGGGAGATCGCAACCCTGATCTTGTCCATGCCTGTGTTCTCCATGTGGTGGCCCGGGGGCTGGCGGCACGCCGCGCCGGCCGTGTATGCCGTCCCCGCCCGCTGACACGGTGGCGGGCGGATGACAGGGCCCCCGGGTGCCGAAGATTCTGGCATGGGGCCCGCAGCGCATCGACGCCAGGGACGCCCGCGGACGTTTCGTGACCCGCGGCCGGACGGTGGCCGCTCGTCACCCGCCAAGGCCCGCGGCCGTGCGCTCGCGCCCGTCGAACAGCGCCGCATCGGGATGCACCGAGTCAGGGTCGCGCAGCCTGGGCGCCTGAAATCCGGGTTTCACGCCTGGAGATTCCGAAATTCACGCGTCTTTGATCCGAGATTTACGAGACTCTTTCCCGGGATTCACGCTATCCTCGCCGAGTGAGCCAACCGCCTCTGTTCCCGCGTCAGATCGAATCCCGCCTGGCCGAGGCCCTGGCCGACACCCCTGTGGTCCTGCTGGCTGGCCCACGCCAGGCCGGCAAGACCACCCTCGCCCGACAGGTTGCCATGGGTGGGCTGCGCTACCTCAGCCTGGACGATCAGGCCACCTTGCTGTCGGCCCGCGAAGATCCGGTGGGCCTGGTGCGCAGCCTGGACCGCGCGGTGATCGATGAGGTCCAGCGGGCGCCGCAACTGTTGCTGGCCATCAAGCGCAGCGTCGACGAAGACCGACGGCCCGGGCGCTTCCTGCTCACCGGTTCGGCCCAACTGATGAGCCTGCCCACGGTGGCTGACTCGCTGGCCGGGCGCATGGAGACCCTGTCGCTGTTGCCGCTGTCCCAGGCCGAGATCGAGCAGTCGCCCGTGAACTGGCTGGACAGTGTGTTCGCGGGCCGGATACCCGAGCCTGCACCACGATCACCGGACGGGGGGTCGCTGGTCGGGCGGGTGCTGCGCGGCGGCTACCCGGAGGCCGTCGCCCGGCCTTCGGCCAGACGCCGAGCGGTCTGGGCCCGGCAGTACGTGGACGCCCTGGTTCAGCGCGACGTTCGCGACGTGGCCAGCATCGACAAGCTGGATCAACTGCCCCGATTCCTGCGGGCCTTGGCGCACACCGTGGGACAGATGTGCAACTACACGCAGCTGGCTGGGCAGGTCGGGCTGGACGGCAAGACCGCGGCTCGCTACGTCGGCGTCTTCGAGCAGATGTTCCTGCTGCGGCGCATCGAGGTCTGGGCGCGCAACCGTCTTGCGCGGGTGGTGAAGACGCCGAAGCTGCAGTTCATCGACGCCGGTCTGCTGAGCGCTCTGCTCGACCTGAGCGAAGACGACGTCCGCGCTGACCGGACGCGCTTCGGCAGCGTGCTCGAGACCTTCGTCTTCTCGGAGCTGCTCAAGCACGCTGCAGCTGCACAGGCGGACTACCGGCTGCTGCAGTACCGAGATGCCGACCAGGTGGAGGTCGACCTGATCGTGGAAGGCCCCGCAGGCCAGTTGGTCGGTGTCGAGGTCAAGGCCGCTGCCACGGTGGGCGAAGGCGATCTGCGCGGCTTGAAGAAGTGGTCCCGCCTGGCCGGCGACCATTTCCGGCGTGGCGTCCTGCTGTACGACGGCGACGAGACGCTGCCGCTCGGCGATGGCCTGTGGGCGGCGCCGCTGTCCACGCTGTGGGGTCGCACGCCGGCACCTGGGACACCGACACGAGACGGCTGAAAACGGTTCGGCGCAATACAAGGCGCCTACAGGGGCGACGGGGCCGGACCGACGGGCAGACATCCCCGCCATCCCTCACCGCGCACCCTGCACCACCCGCGTTCGCTCCCGCCGTCACCGCCAGTCCTCGTCGCCACCCTCGTACGCATGCCAAAGCCCCAGGACGGGCGCCGCACGACCGTGCGAACCAACCCGCGACGTGTCAGTCCGAATCATGAAGCGCCTTCTTGGGCGGTGGATGGATGGGCCAGGCCTCGGGTCGGGAGGTGGCGTCGGGTTCAGCAGGGGGGCTGTTGGGGGGGGGGGGGGGGTGCGGCAACCATTTGAACTTTCCACC
>Ga0172376_10009089_pt1 | contig 10288 bp, 7 predicted proteins | sample Lak35m_FD_121114 | JGI IMG/M metagenome (GOLD analysis project Ga0172376, IMG submission 121114) | Freshwater microbial communities from Kabuno Bay, South-Kivu, Congo - kab_092012_35m | ecosystem: Environmental > Aquatic > Freshwater > Lake | place: Democratic Republic of the Congo: South-Kivu... | reverse complement strand
GGCTATTACCTGCAGGCCGATCTGCTGCGCGATTTCGAGCACGGGTTCTTCACCCGCCTCTGGCAGGGGCGGGAACCCGCTGAGCTGGCCGGCTATCTGAGCGCTGGGGTCTCGGTGCATCGCCCCCGCCAGATCCACAGTGCCATGGTGCTGGCGGCGACTGAGGCCAGTGCTGAACCCTGGCCCGAGGCCGATGGGCTGGTGAGCAATGGCGGTGGTCAGAGCCTCTGGGTCTGCGGGGCCGACTGCACCCCCGTGTTGTTCGCCGATCCCGACAGCGGCCGGGTGGCGGCCTGCCATGCCGGCTGGCGAGGGGTGGCCGGGCGGATCCTGCCGCGGGCTGTGGCGCGTCTGCAGCAAACCGGCAGTGATCCGGCCCGGCTGCTGGTGGCTCTGGGGCCGGCGATCAGCGGTCGTCGCTATCCGGTGGAGCGCTGGGTGAGCCTGGCGGTGGCGGCGGCGCTGCGGGCCGATGGCCAGCAGACGCCGGAGGCGCTGGCGGAACTGAGCCAATGCGGTGCCCTGCAGGCCGATGCCGAACCGGAGCGGGATCGGCTGGATCTGCGCGCCGCGATCCAACGCCAGCTGGAGCACGCGGGCCTGGCGCTGCAGAACTGCAGCAGCTGCCCGCTGTGCACGCTGGAAGCAAGCGAACTGTTCCATTCCTGGCGACGCGATCAGCGCCGGGCGGTGCAATGGAGCGGCATCGTCTCCCAGGCCTGAGGCAGGGCTGGCAGGGCTCGGAATCGTCGCCGCCAGGCATCGCACCCCCCCGCAACCGCGCCCGGCTCCCTCACCCGCAGCCTGCGGGGAATCCGGTTTCTGGTGATTTCCGAACCGCTCCAGCCCGGTTCGGGGCCGGCTGCTGCCCATGCCGAGCGAAAGAAACGGCCAGCCGGCGCAAGAAACCGCCCACCCGTTACCGCCCGATCGACAAGACGGGGGTGGCGACCCTGCCAGAGCTATCACAGATCGGCTGCGGTCAGATCTGGACGACCCCTTGCAGAGCGGCGCTCGGGGTGTAACAATGCAGATGTTGCATACTTCACAACATGCTCACCGGCAGCGATCTACTCGCCAAGTACAAAGAGCTCAGCGGCGTCAGCAAGTCCGACTTGGTGCGCGCCTGCGGCTACGTCTCCAAAAAGAAGGACGGCAGCGAACGGCTCAACTTCACGGCTTTCTACGAAGCCCTGCTCAACGCCCAGGGCGTTGAGTTCGGCTCCGCGCCCAAGACCGGCAAGGCCGGGCGCAAGCTCAGCTACAACACCAAGGTGCAGTTCAACGGCAACCTGATGGTGGGTCGGGCCTACACGGCCCAGCTCGATCTCAAACCCGGCATGGAGTTCGAGATCAAGCTGGGTCGCAAGCAGATCCGCCTGGTGCAACTGGGCGTGGAGGACGAAGAGAACTGAGCGCCACGGACTCCGCCAGCCGGATGCCATCGATCGCGGCGGAGAGGATCCCACCGGCATAGCCGGCGCCCTCTCCGCCCGGATGCAGCCCGCGTACGTTGCTGCTCTCCAGGTTGTGGGGATCACGCGGCAGCCGCAGCGGTGAGGAGGTTCGTGTCTCCACCCCGGTGAGCAGGCTCTCCGGGCCGCAGTAGCCGGGGATGCGTCTCTGGAAGACCGGCAGCGCTTCCCGCAGCGCCTCCAGGACAAACTCCGGCAGACAGCCATCCAGCTCAGTCAGCTTCACCCCGGGCAGGTAGGAGCCGCGCAGCATTCGCTCGGTTGGCCTGTCCGGACGATCGGCACTGCTGCGACGATTGAGGAAATCGTCCACCCACTGGGCCGGTGCGCAGTGGTCGCCGCCGCCGGCGAGGAACGCCTGCCGTTCCCAGTGGCGCTGAAAGGCGATCCCCGCCAGCGGATCGTCAGGCCCCTCCCCCCAGCCGGCCAGATCCCGCTGTTCCACGTTCACCACCAGGGCGCTGTTGGCATTGCGTTCGTTGCGCGAATGCTGGCTCATGCCATTGGTGACCACACAGCCCGGTTCGGAGGTCGCCCCCACCACCAGCCCTCCCGGACACATGCAGAAGCTATAGACGGCGCGGCCGCTGCTGGCGTGATGCACCAGCTTGTACTCCGCTGCGCCCAGGCGCGGATGGCCGGCTGCCGCTCCCCAGCGGGCCCTGTCGATCAGCGCCTGGGGATGTTCGATGCGCAGGCCGATCGCCAGCGGCTTGGCCAGCATCGCCACCCCCTGGCGGTGCAGTCGCAGGAAGGTGTCGCGGGCGCTGTGCCCCGGCGCCAGGATCACCCGGTCGGCGGCGATCCGCTCCCCGTTCGCCAGCCGCACGCCCCGCACGATCCAGCGCGCTGCGCTGCCACTGCCACTGCCACTGCCACTGCTGCCATCGCCATGGGCGGTGTCGGTGTCGGGATCAGCGTCGGTGGCGGGATCGAGCAGCAGCTCTTCCATGCGCGCCTCGAAGCGCACCTCGCCACCCAGCTCCTCGATGCGGCGTCGCAGTCCTCGCACCACCGTGGCCAGCTTGTAGGTGCCGATGTGGGCTCGATGGCGGGTAAGGATCTCCGCCTGGGCGCCGGCCGCCACCAGCTCCTCGAGCACCTTGCGCACCAGGCGCGGATCTTCGCTCACCTGGCTGTAGAGCTTGCCATCGGAGAAGGTGCCGGCGCCACCCTCGCCGAACTGGGCATTCGAATCCGGATCCAGGCTGCGTTCGGCGCGCCAGAAACCGAAGGTGTCGGCGCTGCGCTGCTTCACCGGTCGACCGCGCTCGAGCAGCAACGGCCGCAGCCCCATCTGGGCCAGCAGCAGGGCCGCGAAGTAGCCGCAGGGCCCGGCGCCGATCACCAGCGGCCGCGGGCCCGAGCCGGCCGCAGCCGCGCTGCCGCCACTGGCCGGCTCGACCACATAGCGGTAGCTCTCATCCGGGCTGGGGCGCAGGTGGGGATCGTCGCGGAAGCGCCGCTGCAGCCGCTGCAGTTGATGGCGGTCGAGATCCAGATCGAGATCGAGGCAGTACACCAGCAAGATCTGCCCCTGGCGGCGGGCGTCGACACTGCGGCGCACCAACCGCTGGCCGCGCAGCTGCTCCGGTCGCAGCCGCAACCGCCGGCAGATCGCCGCGCTCAGATCCTGCTCGCGATGATCGAGCGGCAGTTTCAGCTCACTCAGCCGCAACACAGGCGATCAGCGCAGAACGACGAGGCTGCAGCCCGGGGGCCGGCCCGAGCCGATTCTGAGCCCGTCCGGGCCGCGGCGCAGATTCAGGTGGCGCGCCCCGCCCCGCTGGCCGGGGCTCCCCCCACGCCGAGGCCGCCGGCAGGCACCGGTGGCCGGCGACCGGCATCAGGGCCTGGGGGCTGGCGCCAGCCACAGCCGGCCGGGCGGCTCCGCCGTTGCCGGCGACCGGTGGCTGCCAGGACCTGGGGGCTGCTGCGCAGTGCTGCCGGACAGTGGTGTCAAACAGTGGCGTCAAACAGCGCCGTCGGACGGCGGCTCTGCCGCGGAGATGTCAGGTGTCGACGGCGCTCGATCCTGCGGCAGCTCGTCTTTGAGCCGCTCTGCCCGACAAGGGGGCATTCGTGGCCGGCGACCGGCATCAGGGCCTGGGGGCTGGCGCCAGCCACAGCCGGCCGGGCGGCTCCGCCGTTGCCGGCGACCGGTGGCTGCCAGGACCTGGGGGCTGCTGCGCAGTGCCACGCCGCGCAGCGCCGGATCGTCGCCCAGCGGCCGGAGGTGCCATCGTGGATGGGCTGCGCACCGCATTGCCATGGGCCTGATGCACTGTCCGCTCTGCATCGGCCTGGCCGTGCTCTCGGCCCTGCGTTGCTGCGCCCACCTCTGGCTGCTGTGGCGACGCTTCGGGCCCGGGACCGAGCCTGCCGCGCTGGTGTTGGCATGAGCCTGCGTGCCACCTACGCCGGCGCCAATGGCTGGCTGCTGGAATTCGCCTGTGAACCGCTGGGGCGGCCTCTGCGCGTACTGGTGGACCCCTGGCTGGCCGGGCCGCTGGTGTTCCCGCCCGGCCCCTGGCTGCTGCGCGGCGAGCTGAACGATCCGCTGCCACTGCCGCAGTCGCTCGATCTGCTGCTGCTCACCCAGGGGCTGGCCGATCACTGCCATCCCCCCAGCCTGGCGCTGCTGCCCCGGGAGCTGCCCGTGCTGGGCTCCGCCTCGGCCGCCGCCAGGGCCCGTGGGCTGGGCTTCGCGCAGGTCACCGCCCTGGCGCCGGGTCAGGTGCACCGGCTGGCGGAGCTGACGATCACCGCCACCGCCGGCGCGCCGGTGCCGCAGACCGAGAACGGCTACGTGCTGGAGCATCCCGGCGGCAGCCTCTACCTCGAACCGCATGGATTTCTGGCCCGCGATCTGCCGTCGCGGCGGCTCGATGCGGTGATCACGCCGGTGCTGGATCTGGGCCTGCCCCTGGCCGGCGCCTTCGTGCGCGGCCGGCAGGTGCTGCCGGATCTGCTCGAGCGCTTCCAGCCGACCACCGTGCTGGCCAGCACCACCGGCGGCGATGTGCGCTTCAGCGGTGCGCTGGCCGGGCTGTTGCGCAGCGAAGGCAGCCTTGAGGAGGCGGCCGGCGTGGTCGAGCAGGGCAGCGCCGGTCGCGCCCGGCTGATCGAGCCGCAGCCCGGCGTCGCCTACAGCCTGCCGGTGCTCTGAACACCGGCCCGGATCGGGGCTCGCACCGGCCCCGGCCGCGCACCGGCCGCAGGGCCGCACCGGCCGCAGGGCCGCACCGGCCCCGGCCCCGCACCGGCCGCGGGGTCGGCTCAGGCTCAGGAGCGCAGGCGTGCTGGCGGCTGCACGAGCCAGCTGCCGATCCAGGGCTGCTTCAAGCTCGGCGCGAGGGCTGCGGCCGCAGCGCAGCGGTCAACCCGCTCCTGGCAGCGCCTGGGATGCGGAGGTCCACCCATGGTGCCGGTGCCCCGTACGACTGGCGAAACCGGCACGTTGAAGTGGCCCTGGCTGCCGATCCACGCCCCGCTCCGGCGACCGCCGTTCAGGCCGCAGCCAGCCAGTCCGCCAGGGAACGGGGCGGCAGGGAGCCATCGCGACAGCTGGTGATCTCAACGATGCGACCGATCGCGGCCGGGGTCTCCAGGGCTTCGAGGCAGACGCGGGCCACCAGGCGGCCGGGAATGCTGTCGCTCTCCTGCCGGTCGGCGTCGCTGTAGCGCACCGCCTCATCGCTGAGCCCGTCCTCGCGCTCGCTCAGGTCACCCGGACGCACCACGGTCCAGTCCAGGCCGCTCTGCGCCAGCCACTGTTCCCCCAGCCGTTTCCAGACCAGGATCAGGGCTGACGGCGCCATTGCGCCTCAGCCTGGCGGCAGCTGCGGGCGATCACCCCCTCCTCATCAGCGGGCACGATGTAGAGCCGGAATGGTCCCAGCCAGGCCAGTTCGCGCCGGAGGCTGGCCTGCAGATCGCGGTCGTGTTCGCCGATGCCACCGCTGAGGGCGATCACATCCACGCCACCGAGGCTGGCGGCCATGGCACCGATCCCCTGCAGCAGCCGCGCCTGGAACACCTCGATCGCCAGCCGGGCACCGGCGTGGCCCGCCGCCGCCGCCTGGCGCAGATCCTGCATGTTGCCGCTCAGCTCCGAGAGGCCCAGCAGGCCGCTGGCGCCATGCAGGGCCTGATCGAGCTCGGCAGGCGTGATGCCGCGACGCAACAGCGCCAGCAGCACGCCTGGATCGACGCTGCCGCTGCGGCTGGCCATCACCAGACCCTCCAGCGGCGTGTAGCCCATCGTGGTGGCAACGCTGACGCCGGCGCGGATCGCACACAGAGAACAGCCGGCCCCCAGATGGCAGCTGATCAGGCGCAGCGGGCCTGCGGCCGGGTCGGGATCCGTGGCCGGATCGGTGGCGAGATCTGGGGCGGGATCTGGGGCGGGATCTGGGGCGGGATCCGTGGCGACAACCGTGGCCTGCTGCGGGTCGGGATCCCCGCCGGCATCCGTGGCGACAACGGGGGCGATAACGGTGGCGAGATCCGTGCTGGGATCCGTTCTGACAGCCGCGGCGGGATCTGGGGACAGATCGGGGGCCCGATCCGGGTCGGGATCGCTGCCGGGATCTGTGGCGAGAACTGTGCCGAGAACCGTGGTGGCCATGCCGTCGCGGCCGGCCGCCTCCCGGCGCAGCACCTCTTCACTGATGTGTTGATGGTTGAGGCCATGGAAGCCATAGCGACGCAGCCCCAGGGCACGCCAGGCCGCCGGCAGGGCATAGGTGTAGGCGGCCGGCTCCAGGCTGCGGTGAAAGGCGGTGTCGAAGCAGGCCCACTGGGGGATCTGCGGCAGCTGGCGGGCCAGCCAGCCGATCACCCGCAGCGCCGCCGCATTGTGCAGCGGTGCCAGCTCCACCAACGACTCCAGCTGCTGCACGCAGGCTGCATCCAGGCGCGTCGGTGCGGTGAATCGCTCACCGCCATGCACCACCCGATGGCCGACCAGATCGACACCATCCCCCCAGCGGGCCAGCAACCCCGGCAGCCAGGCCTGCAGCACGGCCTCGGGGGAACCCGGCTGCTCCGGCGCCGATGCCACATCCCAGCTCCACTGATCCCGCCACAGCGGCGCAGCGCCGGCACCGATCAGGGCCGCCTTGAGGTTGGAGCTGCCGGCATTGAGCACCAGCACCGTCGCGGCCTCGAGCGGCGTGGCGGTGGCAGCGGCAGTGGCGGCGCCGCTGCCGGCGCCGGGGGCGGCGCTCATGGCTGCGCCCCGGCGGCCAGACCCCAGCGCCAGTGCCGGATCTCCGGGGCATCGATGCCCTGCTGATGGGCGTAGCTGCGATGGAACAGGATCGCATCCTTCATCCGTTCCTTCACATGGGCGGCACGCGAGCCGAGGGAGGGCACTCGGTCGATCACGTCGATCACCAGATTGAAGCGATCGATCTGGTTGTTCATCGCCAGCTCCAGCGGTGTATTGATGTTGCCCTTCTCCTTGTAGCCACGCACATGCAGATTGGCATGATTGCGGCGGCGGTAGGTGAGCCGGTGGATCAGCCACGGATAGCCATGAAAGTTAAAGATCACCGGGCGATCAATGGTGAACAGGGCGTCAAAATCACGGTCGGAAATACCGTGGGGATGTTCGCTGGGCTGGGTGAGGGAGAACAGCTTGACCACATTGATCACCCGGATTCGCAGGCTGGGGATCTCCCGGCGCAGGATCTCCACCGCTGCCAGGGTCTCCTTGGTGGGGATATCACCGGCACAGGCCATCACCACATCCGGTTCATCGGGCTGGTCGGCGTGGTGGTCGTTGCTGGCCCATTCCCATAGGCCGATGCCCTTGGCCACATGCTGCCGCGCCTGCTCGATCGAGAGATACTGGAGATGTTTCTGCTTGTCGGAAACGATGATATTGCAGACATTCGTCTCCTGCAATGCCTCCTCGGCCACCGCCAGCAGCGCATTGGCATCCGCCGGCAGGTAAACACGCACGACGGCGCCGCTCTTGTTGCCGGCCAGATCGATGAAACCGGGATCCTGATGGGTGAAGCCATTGTGATCCTGGCGCCATACCGTGGAGCTGATCAGGCAGTTCCAGGCGCCGATCGGTGCCCGCCAGCTGGCGTGCTGCAGACAGCTCTCCAGCCATTTGGCGTGCTGGTTGAACATCGAGGCGATCACATGGGCAAATGCCTCGTAGGTGTGGAACAAGCCGTAGCGGCCGGTGAGCAGATAGCCCTCCATCATCCCCACCAGGGTGTGTTCACTGAGCATCTCCACCACACGACCCTGCCGGGCCAGTTCACCACCGTCGGCATCCTCCGGCAGCAGCTCCTCCATCCATACCTTCTTGCTGCGTTCATAGATCGCCTGCAGACGGTTGGAGGCGGTTTCATCCGGACCGAACACCCGCAGCGAATCGGGATTGAGGTCGATCGCATCGCGCAGCAGCTCGCCCAGGGGTGCGGTGTTCTCGCTCTCCTCCACCCCCGGTGCCGGCAGCGGCACGGCGTAGCGGCTGCTGTCGGGCAGGCGCAGGCTGCGACGCAGCAGGCCGCCATTGGCGTGGGGATTGGAGCCCATCCGCCGTGATCCATGCGGCGACAGGGCCTGCAGCTCCGGCCGCAGGCAGCCGCGCTCATCGAACAGCTGCTCGGCGCGGTAGCTGCGCAGCCACTCCTCCAGCTGCTGCAGCTGGTCGGGATCGGCGGCGGGATTGGGCAGGGGCACCTGATGGGAGCGCCAGAAGCCCTCCAGCCGCTTGCTGCCCAGGTGGCTGGGGCCGGTCCAGCCCTTGGGCGAACGCAGCACGATCATCGGCCAGATCGGTCGCTGCAGCTCAGCGCTGCGGCGCGCCTCGGCACGGATCGCCCGGATCCGGGCGATCGCCCCATCCATGGCGGCGGCCATGGCCCGGTGCATGGCCAGCGGTTCGCTGCCCTCGACGAACAGCGGCACCCAGCCATAGCCGCGCAGCAGGCTTTCGAGCTCGGCGTGGGGCAGGCGGGCCAGCAGGGTGGGATTGGCGATCTTGTAGCCGTTGAGATGCAGCACCGGCAGCACGGCGCCATCCCCGACCGGATGCAGGAACTTGTTGATGTGCCAGCTGGTGGCGAGCGGGCCGGTCTCGGCCTCGCCATCGCCGACGCAGGCCAGGGCGATCAGTTCCGGGTTGTCGAAGACGGCACCGCAGGCATGGGAGAGCACATAGCCGAGCTCGCCGCCTTCATGGATCGAGCCGGGGGTCTCCGGGGTGCAGTGGCTGCCGATGTGGCCGGGGAAGGAGAACTGCCGGAAGAAGCGCTCCATGCCGTCGGCATCGCGGCTCTTGTCCGGGTAGATCTCGCTGTAGGTGCCATCGAGGTAGAGAGGCCCCAGCACCCCCGGGGCGCCGTGCCCCGGTCCCGACAGATAGATCATGTCGAGGTCGTGGCGGCGGATCACCCGGTTGGCGTGGGTCCAGAGGAAGGCCTGGCCGGGGCTGGATCCCCAGTGCCCCAGCAGGCGGGCCTTGATGTGTTCAGGCCGTAGCGGTTCGCGCAGCAGGGGGTTGGCCCGCAGGTAGATCATGCCCACGGCCAGGTAGTTGGCGGCGCGCCACCAGGCATCGAGCTGCAGGATCTCCTGGTCGTCCAGGGGCGCCGTGATGGCCTGGCTGGCGGCGCTGGCGGGGAGAGCCATCAAGGGAAGGGGAGGGGCTTCCCCAGGGTTGCCGGGCGGGCGCTGGCTGGCAAGCGGCGCGGGGCCAACGCCGCGCCGGCGCCGGCTCTGTCAGGGGCTGCTCACACAACGAGTAGGAATGCCTATGGCCAGGCGCGGCGCTGCCGGCAACAGTGGGATCACCACCAGGGAGGTCCAGCGATGGAAGAAACGCCACCCAACCAGCGCTCAGGAGCGCACTGACCCCAGGCCCCTGCTCCAACAGTCTTGTCCCGATCCCCGGTTTTCCGGCCCCCTGCGGGCCACCCCATGCATCGCCCCCGCGACCCTGTCTTCACGGTCGTCCAGGTGCCCAGGGGTCAGCAGAAAACCGATCTCATGGAAACCATGGCCCCAGGTGCCTGTCTCGGCAAACTCCGCCCCAGCAATTGAATCATCTCCGCCCGAATCACCACAGATGGTGGCGCTGACGATGCATGGATGGCATGCCCACGACGGTTGGGTTTCTCCCCGAGCCGCCTCGCCCATCACCGGCCTGAACAGGCCTCTCGTCTGAACACCTCAGCTGCTTCATTCACTCGGTTGCCGGCAGTCGCGGATCTGTTTCCTCTATTGAGCTGATTGCAGATTGCCTACGCGGCTGCCGCCCGGGTGCCTGCTTCAAGTCCTCGTGGCCCGGTCTCCCCAGGGAGGCCGGGCCCTTCGCTGTGCCGGCGCCGGGATGCAGGGCCGCAGCTGCTGCCGGCGCCGAGGCGGCCGGGCCGGGCCGGGCGCCAGCGCCGCAGAACGGCAGCATCCGCCTGGCGACCGCCGGCGAGGCCTACGATCCAGGCGCCCACGTCAGGCCCATGGCCCCTGAACTCCATGCTCATCGGTGAGCTGTATCTGGAAGCCATCGCCAGCGGCATCATCACCCAGGAGGAGATTGACTGGCTGACCACCCGGCAGGCCGGCTTCAGCCGCGCCGAGGAGGCCAAGGCCCTGCAGATCGGCCGCCTGCTCGATGAGGGCCGCCTGCAGATCGGTTGCCGCCTGCTGAACCGCGGCGCCGCGCCGGAGCCGGCCTGAGTCAGGGCTGATTCAAACTCGCTGCGAGGGCTGCGGCCGACGTTGAGGGGTCAACCCGCGGCTGGCGACGCCTGGGGTGCTGAAGCGCAGACATGGTGCCGGTGACG
>Ga0172376_10009081_pt1 | contig 10291 bp, 7 predicted proteins | sample Lak35m_FD_121114 | JGI IMG/M metagenome (GOLD analysis project Ga0172376, IMG submission 121114) | Freshwater microbial communities from Kabuno Bay, South-Kivu, Congo - kab_092012_35m | ecosystem: Environmental > Aquatic > Freshwater > Lake | place: Democratic Republic of the Congo: South-Kivu... | reverse complement strand
TCAAGGACGGTGACAGCATCGTCTTCCTGGGAGACAGCATCACTCATCAGAGGCTCTACACGCAGTATGTGGAAGACTTCTTCTACACGCGGTTTCCGAAGATGCGCCTGAAGTTTCATAACGCCGGCGTCGGCGGTGCGCGCGCCTGGGATGCGCTGCAGCGGTTCGATCAGGATGTGGCCGCGTACAAGCCGAAGTATGTCACGGTGCTGCTGGGCATGAACGACGGCACTTATCAGCCCTTCGATGCGCCGACGTTTGAAGCTTATCACCGCGACATGACCACCGTGATCAGCCGCATCAGGGAGATTGGCGCGACTCCCGTACTGATGACGCCCACGATGTACGACTCGCGCGCGTCGCGGATGTACGCGGCTCCCAACCGCATCGCTCCCGCGCCGCGGCTGGAGTTCTACAACTCGGTGCTCACGTATTACGGCACGTGGCTGCGCGAAGTGGCGACGGAAAACGGTTACGGCTTCGTCGATATGTGGGGGCCGCTCAATAACCTGACGATGCAGGCCCGGCGGACCGATCCGAAGTTCACGATGATCCGCGATGCGGTTCATCCCGACGCGCCGGGACAGGTCGTGATGGCGGTGGCGATCATCGACGACTCCGGCCTGCGCGGGCCGTTGTCGAGCATCCGCGTCATGCTGGGGTCGCAGCCGAAGAGCAACGCTCAGGGCGGTCAGGTCAGCGAACTGGCCGCGACGGAAGGCGGAGTTGAGTTCGTCTGGACGGCTGATGCACTGCCGTGGGTGCTGCCGGAAGAGGCGGCGATCGGCGTGTCGCTGACGAAGCTGGGGCATCGCAACAGCCGGGAAGCACTGGAAGTACATGGGTTGAAGCCGGGACGGTATGAGCTGTCGATTGATGGCGGCGTGGTCGGGACGTTCGCGCACGATGCGCTGGCCCGGCACATCGAACTGCAGGAGAACGCGAAGACTCCGCAGCATCAGCAGGCGCTGGCCGTGGCGATGCTCAACAAGGAACGCAACGAAGGTCCGATCTCCGAACTGCGGAATGAATGGCGGGTCTTCCAGCAGTACTCGCGGCTGAAGGCCAATCCACAACGGAACGACGCTCAGAACACGGAACTGGCCAGTCTGGAGAAGCGGCTGGAAGGCATGAGCGATCGGGTGAAGAAATCGGAAGAGGCCGCGCGGGCCATCGAAGACCGCATCTTTGAAGCCAGTCAGCCAAAGCCGCGGAAGTTTGCTCTGAAGCGGATCAGCGCCGAACGAGCCGCTCAGTGATCGGTCCGCCCGAAGACTGCGCAGTGACTTTCAGCCGGAGAACCTTTCACGCAGAGGTGCGGAAAACGCGGAGAGAGTTCATGGGTTCCTCTCGGCGATCTCCGCGACTCTGCGTGAGATCCAGCCTTCGATTGACGGACCGCATCATGAGACCGGGACCGTCAGCAGCGAATGATCTGGCAGACGACAATGATCTGACAGTTGAAAGCGACTCTGCGGCCTGGTTCTGCGGTTGATGATGCCGGACGAGCGCCGCTCTGGTCAGTCGAGGATTACAGAAGTTTCCACTCCCGGTCCGGTGCTATGATCCATCGGCCGGTTTTCGCGTTGGACGGCAGGGATGCTCGGACCAGTCGGCAGCGAGGTGTCACATGGAGAGCTTCTTTACGGCGTGCGCGGTCATCGGCGGTATCGTGTTTCTGGGTCAGTTCGCTCTGAATCTGCTGGGAGCCGGCGATTCGGATGTGGACGGTCTGCCGGATGTGGATGTCGCGGACGCGGAAGTACCGATCGACATTGACGGCGGAACCACGATTGAACATTCCGCGGGCGAGGACTTGCGGTTCGTGGGCATGTTCAGCCTGCGGGCGATCCTCGCAGGCATCACGGTGTTCGGACTGACGGGTCTGGCGGGAGCCGGACGGTTCGGCGATCTGGAGCGGGTGCTGATGTCGCTGGGAGCGGGACTCGGCACCATGTACCTGATGGGGTTGCTGGTCCGCCTGCTGCACGGGATGGAGCACGATGGAACGGTCCGTCTGCAGGATGCGCTGGGAGCCACGGGCACGGTTTATCTGAGCATCCCCGGCGAACGGAAAGGGGCGGGCAAAGTCACCGTCAACGTGAAGGGGCGCACGATGGAGTATCAGGCCCTGACAGATGCGGCGGCACTCGCTTCGGGAACGCCAGTGGAAGTGGTGGGGTTGATTCCGCCGGATACCGTGGAAGTCCGACTGCTGGAGGAAGTTCGAACGCCATCCTGACAGGATGAGTTCGGCGCCGGAGTTCCAGCCGATGGAACAGGATACTGATTGGAATTCATCACGGAGACACGGAGAGCACAGAGAATTCAGTCATCAGAGCAATCAGGATGCTCAGCGCGTCCTGCGCGAATCAGACCGTGTTCCTCACAGTTTTTCTCAGCGTTCTCCGTGTCTCCGTGGTGAATGATTTCGTCCGGGTTTGCTGCGCGCGGGCAGGACGTCGCGTTGTCATGGCTGCAATGAAGTCTCACAGGCACGAAAGGGCATGCGATGGCCGATCTCCAGGTACTCGCGTTTGGACTGGATTCGCTGACGACTCTGCCAGGCATTGCCGGCATGGTCTTTCTGGCATTGCTCTCCACGGCCTTTGCGTACGCGAGCCGCTACAAGCGGTGTCCGAGTAACAAGATCCTGGTGATCTTCGGGCAGATGACGGGAGACCGATCGGCGAACTGCATCCACGGTGGCGGGCGGTTCGTGTGGCCCGTCGTCCAGGATTACGCTTTTCTGAGCCTCGAACCGATTCAGATCGAAGTGCCGCTTCGCGATGCGCTTTCCAGCGAGAACATCCGCGTCAACGTGCCGAGCGTGTTCACGGTCGCCGTTGGAACCGAGCCGCAGCTCATGCAGAACGCGGCCATCCGCCTGCTGGGACTGAATATTCTGCAGGTCAAGAAGCAGGCGGAAGACATCATCTTCGGTCAGCTCCGACAGGTCATCGCGTCCATGCGGATCGAAGACATCAACCGCGACCGCGAACAGTTCCTGCATAACATTCAGACTTCGCTGGAACCGGAGCTGCGCAAGATCGGCCTGGTGCTGATCAACGTGAATATCACGGACATTACCGATGAATCCGGTTACATCGCGGCCATCGGTCGAAAGGCGGCGTCGGAAGCCGTGCAGAAAGCGCGCGGCGATGTGGCCGAGCAGGAGAAGATCGGCGAGGTCCGCGTGGCCGCGTCCGAGCGAGACAAGCTGGTTCTGGTGGCATCCGCGACCAAGGAAAAGCAGATCGGTATTCGCGAGGCCGAACGTGACCAGCTCGTGCGGATCGCGGAAGTCGATAAAGAGCGCGAGATTGGAATCCGTGTGGCCGAACGCGATCAGGCGGTCCGGATGGCGGAGCTGTTGAAGGAGCGGCAGGTCGCTGAGCAGAAAGCGAAGTTCGAACAGGACGCGCTCGTCGCAACCGCCGAGCAGCAGAAGCGCGTTTCCGTGGCAGGCGCGGAAGCCGATGCGATCAAGGGTGAAACGGAAGCTCATGCCCGCGTGGCGGACGCGAAGGCGGCCTTGCAGGTCCGGCAGGCTGAGGCCTATCAGATCGCCGAAACGAAGAAGCGGGAAGCGGAAGCAGCGGTCAAGGAAGCGCAGAACAGAGCCATGGCCAAAGCGGCTCTGGCGGATGCCGAACGCGTTGAAGCGGAACGACGCGCGGAACTGGAAGCTCCCGCCAAGGCCGAGAAGGCGCGGCTGATCGTTGAGGCGGAAGCCGAAGCCGAAAAACGCCGGCTCGGCGCGATCGCGGAGGCGGAAGCAATCTACGCGAAGCTGGAAGCCGAAGCCCGTGGCCAGTACGAAATCCTCGCGAAGAAGGGCGACGGTCTGAAACGGATCATTGATGCCTGCGGCGGCGCGGATGCCGCCTTCCGGATGCTGATGCTGGAACATCTCGACGATCTGGCGAAGGCCTCGGCGGAGGCGATCTCGAACATCAAGTTCGACAAGGTCGTCGTGTGGGAAAACGGCGGACAGGGAAACGGACAGACGGCAACGTCGAACTTCCTGCAGAGCATGTCGCGTACGCTGCCTCCCATGATGCAGGTCATGAAGGACATCGGCGGGATCGAAATGCCGGAGTACTTCGCTCGCATGACGCCGGAAGCAGAAGCTGGAGGCAATCATTCGGCGAAGAAGTCCGATTGAGGGGGGCAGACAAACGCTCCCGGACGGCCCGCGCGGACCATTGATCATCACAGCTTTCCTGGATCGGTGAAATTTCCGGGAATAATCCTGGCTCACCCTGGATCAACCTCAGCAGACCAGCGATTCCAGAACTGTGGGCGTCGCCGGGAGACGCGTTTCAGGTTAACTGTGGAGATTGAAAATGAAGAAGTTTGCAGGATTCCATGTGGCCGCCCTGGCCGTTGCGATTCTCGGTTGCAACCAGAGCGCGCCGGTGACGCCCGCGCCCGCTCCGGAAGCACCGATGACTCCTCCGACCAGCGAGACGGCTCCTGCCGATCCGTCAGCCGCTCCGGCTGCTGACGCTGCCGCCCCGGCTGCTGACGCTGCCGCCCCCGCCGCCGATGCCGCTGCTCCGGCCGCTGACGCTGCCGCCCCCGCCGCCGATGCAGCTCCGGCTGCTGACGCCGCCCCGGCCGCCGACGCCGCCAAGTAAGCCTGCGGCTCGCATGAGCTTCTCAGTCGTTGAACCGATCAACGAACGAAAGGCCCGCCTGAATTCAGGCGGGCCTTTTTCGTTCGGTCCTGGTTCCTTCGGTCTCTGTGCTGGCGGACAAATCGTGGAAATGAATTGAGTCGGCGAGGTCCGTTCCCTCCGCGAGCGGTCATCAAGCCGGCAGTTCAACCGGCTCGTACTGGTCGTGCAGGCGACTCAGAGCGTCAGCAGGACTCATGTTGAACAGCGCCCGCCCGCCGGTTCCCCAGGCACCATTCTGAAAATGAAACAGAGCGGCCGCGTCACGAAGCAGACCGACATGCTCGATGCCGTCCATATCGCCGCCGGGGATGGCCTCAAACCGGATTTCGACGGCGACAAACGCCGTGAGCATGCCGGTCTGCAGATCGCGGCCAAATGCCGTACGCTCCTGCCAGTCGCAGTCGATCCACCGGACTCCGCGCGGCTTGCCCAGTCGGCTGGCCATGTCGAAAAACTTCGCTTCCAGTTGTTCCCGCTGACGGCGGAACAGCGCGACCGCATCCTGAGCCTGCCTCTGCTGCAATCGACGGAGCAACGGTTTCCCGGCGACGGCAACGATCAGAATCAGGCCCGTCAGCGCAACCACAATTAACAGAAACGGATTCATGGGGAACTCAGGCAAGGTCCGGAGATCGGCCGGGCAAGCCGGGTGTTATGTCGAAAGGAGTTGACAGCATATGCGGACCTGCTTCCGGCAGCGACTTTCACGGGCGGGTTTTACGGGAGCCGGCGGCAGGCGGAAGGGTTGTACCAGAGAGAAACGTCTCAATAATCCCCCCTCGCTCGACAGTCACGGGGCACCGCATTCGGAAGCGACTCATGGAGCATGCATTAGAGAATTACGGCAGCCGGACAGGGATCATCGTCGGCATCATCGCCTTCTTTCTGGTCCGACTGTTCATTGGCTGGTGGGCTTCCCGCAAGGTTACCGATGCGGCGGACTTCGTCGTGGCCGGCCGCGGCCTGCCGATCTACATGACCGCTTCGTCCATCATGGCCACCTGGTTTGCCGGTGAGACTCTGATGGGAGCCAGCGCTGCGGCCTACAAGTTTGGTTTTCAGGGCGTCATCTTCGACCCGTTCGGAGCCGTCCTCTGCCTGCTGGTGTCCGGCGTCTTCTTCATCCGACTGATGCGCCGCGCCCGTTACATGACCGTTGTCGATTTCTTTGAGAAGCGTTTCGGCCCGCAGGTGGGTCTGATCGGCTCCGTGGTGCAGCTCGTCACCTACTTCACCTGGACTGCGGCGCAGATCGTTGGTGGCGGACACATTCTCCACGCGCTGCTGGGCTGGGACGTGTGGGTCGGAATGACCGTGATCGGTGTCACTGTCACGCTCTACACCACTCTGGGCGGAATGCTGGCTGACACACTGCTGGACTTCATCCAGATGTTCTTCACCGCCGCTGGCATTTCAGCCGTCTTCTTTTATGTCTTGAAAGAAGTCGGAGGCTGGGATGGCCTCATGCAGAGTGGTTGCCAGGCGGGTGTGGATCCTTTCGCCATGTTCCCGGTCGCGGAAAGCGGATACCTCGGTTACACGGGCTGGATGGGCTGGCTCTACTGGAGCTCCGCGTGGCTGACCGTCGGACTCGGCAGCGTGGCCACCCAGGATCTGATGCAGCGTTCGATGTCGGCCCGCAACGAAGCGACGTCGGTCTGGGGCAGTTACTTCGCCGCGATCCTGTACTTCACATTCGGAGTCATGTCGCCGCTGGTCGGCATCATGGTCTACAAGCTGAATCCGAACATTGCTCCCGAGCACATCGACAGCCTGCTGGTGGAAACGTCGATCGCCTATCTGCCGCGCTTCATCAACATCCTGTTCATCGCCGCGATGACTTCCGCTCTGATGAGCACCTCGGACAGTTCGATCCTCGCCGGCGCTTCGGTGGTGACTGAGAACATCCTGCCGTATTTCAAGAAGAACATCGACGAACGGATGCAGCTGCGCTGGACCCGGATCATGGTCCTGGTGATTGGATTCATCAGCATTCTGGTGGGCGCCATTATCGGTGAGACCTACCGGCTGGCGATGATTTCCTGGTCGGTGCTGCTGGTCGGACTCTTCGCACCATTCGCTTGCGGGATGTACTGGAAAAAAGCCAACCGGTCCGGTGCGCTGGCATCCTGTATCAGCGGCTTTGTCACATGGGCGGTACTGGTTGTGTATTTCCTGAAAGACACTAAAGGCAACAATGTTGTGAACGGAGAGGTCGATATTGTGGAGGCCATCTGGGATGCGGTTTACATCGCTTCGACTCCGGCCTTTCTGGTTTCCTTCGCCCTCATGATCGGCGTGTCGCTGATGACTCAGAAATCCGATCCGCCGCTGCCGCTGACCGACGTGGATGGAAAGCCTCTGGAGCTGGATCGACGGCTCGGTGTGGTTCCCATCGGCGACATTTTCAAGCCGGATGAGGCACCGCTGGTCACTCCGTCCGAAGCGACGTAGCGTCTCAGAGCAATCCGGAAGCGTTCGAGAACCAGACTGACGGAGTTCGCCGGAAGCGACCTGTCGGCAGACACAGGCGACTCCATGAATCTCGCGCTGCTGGGCTGGACTCCGGGATTGAACCCGCTGCTCAAGGAACTGGCCGGCGCAGGCGAACACAGGCTGCTTTCGGCGGCCTGTGTTCCCGATGAAGCGGCGACAGACATTCTGAAATGGTTCCCGGCGCTGCGCATCCACTCGGACTGGGAATCGCTGGTCGGCAGTCTTCAGGCGGATGCCGTGCTGGTGGCCGGAGTCAGCGAGGCGGTCATGGCGGGTGCAAGGCAGCTCGCGAGCAGCGGAACGCCGCTCATTGTCCATCCATCGGCCGCTCAGAAGACATCGTTCATCTACGAACTGACGCTGGCGCACGATGACAACCGGGTGCCTCTGATTCCTCTGCCGGAACTGCGCTGCCACCCGCTGGTGCTGGCGTCAAAAGCGATGCTGGACACCGCCCTGCACGAGCCGCCGCAGGCGGGTTCTGCCGGAATCGGCGCGGTCCGCCTCTTTCGCCTGGAGCACACCATCGATGACCGGCTTGCCGGCCAGGCCTTGACTCGCGCCGTCATCGACGAGCACCTGCTGCACGATGCGCATGTCCTGCGATTTCTCGGAGGCAGTTTCAATCGCGTGACTGCGGTTGATACGGGAACAACAACCGGCGGTATCGCTCAGACGATGGTGACGCTGGCGGGCCAGAATCTTCCCGAAGCCATATGGACGTTGAAGACCGGCCGGCCGGACTGGCATCTGTCGATCATTGGCTCAGAAGGCACGCTCAGCCTGCGGATGTTCGACGATACGGCGCGGTTGGAAGTGACTCGCAGTGACGCATCCAGCGCGCCCGTGCTTGTGGAGAAATCCGGTCCTTCTTTGGAGGCCGGACTCGGACATCAGCAGTTGAAGTTCATCGAACGGTGTCTGGCTTCCGGAGCCGGAGCCGAATGGACCGAACTGACGCGGACCTTTGAAACGGTCGAAGCGACTCATGCTTCGCTGCGACGCCGTCGGACCGTTGATCTGTTCTTTGAAACGACCTCCGAACGTTCCATCTTCAAATCGCAGATGACGGCGGCCGGCTGTGGACTGCTGACGCTGACGCTGTTCCTGCTGATGGGCTTCCTGCTGCTGGGCGCGGTCCTCGATTCGCGGTCGATGGGGCAGCGCCGGGCGGAAGCCGAACGGCGAGTGCTTCCCGCTTCGGCGTTTGAAACCGGTTCCGATCAACTGTCTCTGGAGGGCCGGCGACAGCTTCACGAACTGATTGAACTGCTGGGCCGCAGTCCGCAACCGGTCTTCCTCATGCCCGATGAAGCCGATCCGGATGTTGAACGGGATCGGCGGCGATTGCAGTCCGTTGCCGCTTTTCTGACAAATGCCGGACATCCCGAACACATCACCTGGCTGGATCTGGCCACCGTGCCGCATCCACTGACGCGCCTGTTGCTGCGAGTGCTGCGCGTGCTGTGGATTGCTCCGCTGGTCGTATTCCTGCTGATGCAGTTCCTGTTGTTCGTCACACGACCAGCCTCGCGCGAACAGGAGCCCGATCATTCATGAGCCGTCCGCTGGTTGTCATCAATGTGGTGGGACTGACTCCGGAGATGCTCGGTCCGAACACGCCGTGTATTTCCGACGTCGCACGGGAAGGCTTCGCCTGTCCGATGACCACCGTGCTGCCGGCGGTGACCTGTTCCGCTCAATCCAGCCTGCTGACCGGCCTGACGCCTTCAGAACACGGCATTGTCGCGAACGGCTGGTACTTCCGGGATCTGTCGGAAGTGATGTTCTGGAAGCAGTCCAACCGGCTGGTGAAGGGCGAGCGGCTGTATGACGCCGCGCGGAAGATCGAACCGGAATACTCCGTCGCGAAGATGTTCTGGTGGTTCAACATGTATGCCGACGTGAACTGGTCGGTGACGCCGCGCCCGTCCTATCCGGCCGATGGACGCAAGCTGTTCGATTCCTACAGCCAGCCGATGGAACTCAAGGATGAACTGCAGGAAAAGCTGGGCGTTTTCCCGTTGCTGAAGTTCTGGGGGCCGGGCGCGGATATCACCAGTTCCCGCTGGATCGCCGAAGCCTCGGTCGAAGTCCTGAAGCAGTTTCACCCCCGGCTGACGCTCGTGTACCTCCCGCACCTGGATTACAGCCTGCAGCGTGTGGGACCGCACGATCCGTCAATCCCGCAGGAGATCCGCGCCGTCGATGCCGAGGCTGGTAAGGTCATCGCGGCGGCCAGGGACTGCGGTGCGGATGTCGTGATTCTGTCCGAGTACGGGATCAGCGAAGTCGATCGGCCGGTTCACATCAATCGCGTCCTGCGCGAGCACGGCTGGCTGCAGACGCGCTGCGAAATCACCGGCTGGGAAACGCTCGACTGCGGAGCCTCCCGCGCCTTCGCAGTGGCGGATCATCAGGTGGCTCACGTTTATGTCCGGCAGTCTGAGGATATTCCGAAGGTGGCGGAGGTGCTGCGGCGAGTGCCCGGAGTCGAAAGAGTTCTTGACTCCACTCAGCAGTCCGCAGCGGGAATCGCTCATGAACGATCGGGCGAACTGGTCGCGGTTGCGGATCGGCGAAGCTGGTTCACCTATTACTTCTGGCTGGATGACCGGCTGGCTCCGGACTACGCGCGGACTGTCGATATCCATCGCAAGCCGGGATACGACCCGGCCGAACTGCTCATTGATCCGGCACTGAAGTTTCCGAAGCTGCGGATTGCCCGTAGGCTCGCACAGAAACTGCTCGGCTTCCGGTACTACATGGACGTGATCGGTCTGGATGCGTCTGTCGTCAAAGGCAGTCACGGTCGTCTGCCGGACCCGCAGTACGCCGCCGCCGATGGCCCCGTCTTTGTGTGTTCGTCCCGGGCGGTCGAATGTGACTCGCTGGCAATGACCGACGTGAAGTCGCGTCTGCTCCAGCTTCAATTCGGAAAACCGGTGCCGGTTGCGTCGCGCTGACCGTCGGCCGGTTACCGCTCCGCGGCATTTCTCTGTTTGCTGTTCCGCGAACGCGCCGACAGAATCTGATGCGTTCGGTGACGGATGATGTCACGAGTCCGAACCAGCCTCTTGTTCGCCCGGAGCATTCAGCGGTTTCAGGCG
>Ga0172376_10009080_pt1 | contig 10292 bp, 8 predicted proteins | sample Lak35m_FD_121114 | JGI IMG/M metagenome (GOLD analysis project Ga0172376, IMG submission 121114) | Freshwater microbial communities from Kabuno Bay, South-Kivu, Congo - kab_092012_35m | ecosystem: Environmental > Aquatic > Freshwater > Lake | place: Democratic Republic of the Congo: South-Kivu... | reverse complement strand
GCCGGTATGGCAGCCCGACATCAACTGGACCCTCGACTCGAAGACCGGTGTCGTCAGCGTGACGGTCGACTCGATCGATGGCCGAGCCGTCAATACTTTGTTGATCGATGGCATGGACGTGGGAGGCAATTCGGGACTGAAGCGCGCCTTGTCGCGGGGCGTTGCGCCGGGCGAGTTCAGTTTCGTTGTCTCGGCGGTGGATCCTCTGGGTCAAGTCGCCAACAAAGTCATCACCGGCAACTGGAAACTCCCGGGTCGCGCGCCCGCCCCAGCGACGGCCGCTGCCAAAGCCAATTTCGCCAAGAATGTCTTTGCGATTGTCATTGGCAACTCAAAGTATTCTTTCGGTCCGCTCGAAAACCCGAAGAATGACGCGAATGCCATCGCCAAGAAACTGCGTGACTTTGGTTATGACGTAGAAGTCATTTTCGACGCATCACGCAATCAGATCGTCGAAGCGCTCAGTGCCTCGCTCAGTCGGGCTGAGAAGGCCGATGTCAACTTGCTCTATTACGCAGGGCATGGAGTGCAGATCAACGGAGTGAACTACCTCGTTCCGACGGACGTTAGCCTGACCAACACGGAAACGCTGCAGTTCTCGGCAGTGAAAATCTCCGAGATCATCGACAACTTCATGCCCGCGAAAACTCGCCTCGTGTTTCTCGACGCGTGTCGGGACAACCCGCTGGCCCGGTCGTTGCGCCGTTCGCGCAACGCCGCCGGGTCGGGTCTCGCAGCGATGGATGTTGCCAGCGGCACACTTATTTCTTACGCCACCAAGGACGGGAGCGTGGCGCTCGATAACGCAGGGGCATCAGGGGGTAATAGCCCTTATGCCAAGGCTTTATTGGAGCATCTCGGTGAGCCACTCGACATCACGTTGGTGCTGCGCAAAGTTCGACAGAAAGTGCTGGATGATACGAACAACCAGCAAATTCCTTGGGATTACGGTTCTTTGACCGGCTCCGAGTTGATTCTCGGGCGTGCGACGAATCCCTGATCTCGGCAACCAAAGGCGACTGTCTTGTCACAACGATCAGCGACTCCTCTTCGGGTCGGTTTTTGGGGGGTGCGCGGCAGCGTTCCTTGCCCCGGGCCCGACTATGCGGAGTTCGGCGGCAACTCGAGTTGTGTGGTGGTCGAGTGCGGGGAGGCGCTGCTGATCTTCGATGCGGGTTCAGGCATCCGTCCGCTCGGCAACAGCGCCGCGTTTGCCACAAGACGCAGCGCGACGCTGTTTTTTTCTCACTTTCATCACGACCATATCGTCGGCTTCCCGTTCTTCGCGCCGATTTTCGAGAGTGGATTTCGATTGGATGTACACGCCGCACGCCGTCCGGGCGTGCCCGGTGTTCACGCGGTAATGAGCGCCGCGTTGAGCACGCCCTACCTGCCCGATCTCATGCCCATCGTGGCTCCGCAGTGCGTGTTCCATGACTTTGATGTCGGCACTGATGTGCAGGTTGCCTCAGGAGTCACCGTCAAGACCCACGAGTTGTGCCACCCGGGCGGAGCCACGGCCTACCGCGTGCAGAGCGGCTCTCGATCTGTCGCCTACATCACCGATCACGAAACGGTGACGGCGGGGCCTGATGCCTTGCGAGGCTTCGTGGAAGGCTGTGACGTTTTGGTCTTCGATTCAATGTTTGACGAGCGCATCGATGGCGACAAGCCGCGCTGGGGGCATTCCACGATCCAAGAAGGCCTCGCACTCGCGCGCGATGCGGGTTGTGCCCAGTTCGTCGCCTTTCACCACAACCCCAATTACCTCGATCCGGTGATGCGCGAGATCGATGCGTGGTTGAGTGCTCAAAGCGGAGTCAAGGCCTTCGCAGCGCGCGAAGGCATGAGTCTGCTGATCGAATGACACCGCGGGCGTTGTGACCTCCACGTACTTCCATGCGGCCGACTGGGCAGTAGTCGCGCTGTATTTCGCGCTCGTCACGTGGATTGGTCACCGCGTCAAGGGACGGCAGTCTACGGTCCAAGAGTATTTCCTTGGTTCACGCTCGCTGCCGTGGCCTGCGGTCTCTGCCTCAATCGTCGCCACGGCGGTCAGTGGCGTCACCTTCATCGGCGTACCGTCACTCGTTTTCGCGCAGCAGGGCGACTTTCGTTATCTGCAGTTTTGTCTGGCCGGTCTTATCTCCAAATGGATTCTCGGTCGCTGGGTCCTGCCGCAGCTATACGCCCGGAATTATTTGAGTCCCTACGATTTCATTCGCGAAAAACTGGGTTCTGGACTGGGCCGACTGTCGGCTCTGTTGTTTTTCATCGGAGCCGTGCTTGGGCAAGGCGTTCGCGTGTTCGCGGTATCTCTGGTGCTGGAGTTGCTGACGGGTCTGGGGTTTGGATGGTGCGTGCTGCTCAGCGTGGGTGTGGCTGCCATCAGCACGCTGCTGGGCGGAGTACGCGCCGTCGTATGGTCCGACGTGCTGCAATTTGGCATGTTTGTCGGCGGCGGCTTGTTGGCACTTTGGTTCGTCGCGACAGGTTACCCGGGCGGATTCCCCGCCGTGCTTGATGCTGCGGATGCGGCGGGTAAGACCCATGTGCTGGTACTCGATGCTGATCCACGGGTCAACTTCACGTTTTGGGCAGGGGTATTCGCCATGCCCTTCCAGAACCTCGCGGCGTACGGCACGGATCAGCTGAACACTCAGCGAATGCTGTGCTGTCGCTCCGTGCGCGATGCGCGACTTGCACTCTACGCCAGCAATGCCGGCGAGTTCGTTGTGCTGCTTTTTTTGCTGGTGGGTGCATCGCTGTGGGCGTACTACCAGGTCAATCCTCTTGATCCGGCCTTTGCGGCCCTGGTGCAGCAAAACATCGATCGAATTTTTCCGGCGTTCATACTTTCGGAGATGCCGACGGGACTACGCGGCTTCATGGTCGCGGCACTGTTTGCGGCGGCCATGTCGAGCCCCGTGTTGTCGGCACTCGCCGAAACCTCCATCACGATGTTCCACGCCGGGCATGCCGCGGGGACGCTGGCCGACGATCGTGCGGTGTGGTTATCGCGACTGCTCGTCGCGGTGTGGGCAGTGGTGCTCGGGGGATTTGCGTTGCTGCTATCGGGAACCGGCGAGCAGTTGGTGCCCTTGGCCTTCGCCATGACGGCCTACACCTACGGGCCGATGCTCGGTCTGTTTTTATTGGCCTTGTTCGTCCCGCGTGATCGCATCGTCAATCCGAAGGCGGGTGTGATCGTGTCACTGGCCGGTGTGTTTGTGATACACAATGCCCATTGGCTTGGACTGTCGACCGCCAAAGAAGTGGTCGCGTTTCCGTGGCTGTTCCCGTGGGGTGTGATGTTGTGTGTCGGGTTTGCCATGCTGCCGCTTAGGCTGCAGCCGCGGCGAGATTAAGCGTATCGAGGGAGTGTTTATGCTGGGTGCCATGCAGGATCATCCGTTACTGATCTGGCGGTTGATCGAGTTTGCGGCGCGGAATCATCCGACCACGGAGGTTGTCTCGCGACGCGTCGAGGGAGATCTGCACCGCTATGACTACCAGTCGGCGGTCCTTCGCTGCCGCAAGGTGGCTAACGCACTGGACGCGATGGGTATTGGTCGCAGCGAGCGGGTTGCGACACTGGCGTGGAACGGGTACCGACATTTCGAGCTGTACTATGGTGTCAGTGGCAGTGCCCGCGTACTGCACACCATCAACCCGCGACTGCCGCCCGATCAAATCGCCTGGATCGTCAATGACGCGGAAGACCGCGCGGTTTGTTTCGATCTGACGTTCCTGCCGATCGTCAGGGCGATCGCGCCCCAATGTCCGACGGTGAAATATTGGATTGCGCTCTGCGATAGCGATCGACTGCCCGCCGATACGGGTCTTACCGGGCTTATCAGTTACGAGACGTGGATCGCGCCGCAAGCCGAGGAGTATGCCTGGCCTGAATTCGACGAAAAGACGGCAGCGGCACTCTGCTACACGAGTGGTACTACGGGTAACCCGAAAGGCGTCTTGTATAGCCATCGCTCCACCGTGTTGCACGCCTACGGGTCAGCACTACCCGACATGGTCAACGTGTCGGCGCGAGATTGCATTTTGCCTGTCGTGCCGATGTTCCATGTCAACGCTTGGGGTGTGCCCTACGTCGCGCCCATGCTCGGTGCGAAGTTGGTCTTCCCGGGTGCCGCGCTCGATGGCAAGTCGATTTACGAGTTGCTGGAGAGTGAGAAGGCTACGGCGGCGGCGGGTGTGCCTACCGTGTGGCTTGCCTTGCTGAATCACGTCGATTCCATCGGCGGGCGATTCAGTACGCTGCAGCGAACGTTGATTGGTGGCTCCGCTTGTCCGCCGGCGATGATCGACCGGTTCCTCGCGTATGGGGTGACCGTGCAACACGGGTGGGGCATGACGGAGATGTCACCGCTTGGCACGATCAGCAATCTCAAGCTCGCCCAGTTGGCGTTGCCGGTCGAGCAACAGCGTCGCTACCTCGAGAAGCAGGGTCGGGCTGTGTTCGGGGTTGACCTCAAGATCGTCGACGACGCGGGACGCGAGCTGCCGTGGGATGGTAAATCCACCGGTGATTTGCTGGTGCGCGGCCCTTGGATCGTCGCTCGGTATTTCGAAGGCGCCCTGGGTGGACCCATGGGCTCCGCGTTGGTGGATGGTTGGTTTCCGACCGGGGACGTGGCGAGTATCGATCCTGATGGATTCATGCAGATCACCGATCGCAGCAAGGATGTGATCAAGTCGGGTGGCGAATGGATCAGTTCGATCGACGTTGAGAACATCGCCATGGCCCACCCAGCCGTGGCCATGGCCGCGTGTATCGCCGTGCCGCATCCGAAGTGGGACGAGCGTCCACTGCTGGTTGTGGTTAAAAAGGCGGGTGTGGAGGTGACTCCGCGCGACATCCTCGATTTCTTCGCGGGCAAGGTGGCCAAGTGGCAGGTGCCCGACGATGTGGTCTTCGTCGACAGCATTCCCCTCGGTGCGACCGGCAAGATGCTGAAGACGCGCCTGCGCGAGATGTTCCGCAACCACCGTCTACCCTGAGCCGAAAGCCCCTCGACTGCGGTATCCTCTGCCTCCATGAGCCATGGACGCGTGACGCCGGAGCTGCGGCGTTGGATCATCAAGCAGGTCGAGGCCGGACAGACGCCTGACGGCTTGCTGGAGTCCATGATCGCCAACGGTTGGCCCGAGTCGGTGGCCCTCGAGGTCATGGAGCGCACCCTGCGTATCAGGGTCGCCCAGATCAAGGCGGGAGAGAACTCCAAAGAGGCAGCCGGCGAGGGCTCCGAGGGGTGAACCGTGCCCGCCATCACTCGCGCTGAAATCGATGCAGTACCCGCGTTCCCGCTGATCGAGCCGGACTTCCTGACGCCCGACGAGCATGCGGCATTGCTTGGCTTTGCCCACGCCCGGATCGAACTGTTCGGTGAGCCGACCCCCGATGGCGACTATTGGCAGGGTCGCACTCTGATGCCCGAGCAGATACCCGATGCATCGATTCGCCAGATCTTCCGCGATTTGCAGTCGCGGACCATCGAGCGACTCACAGCCGTGCTTGTGGGAGAGTTTGGCGAGTCGCCGCCCCTGTACTCGGATCTGGTCAACTACGCCCGTTGGCCCGCAGGTTACGAATTGCAACCGCATGCTGACAGCGAAAACCCGGGTGGTGCTCCACACCCGTTCCCGTGGCGCGACTTTGCCTCGGTGATGTATCTGAACGAGGACTACGTCGGTGGTGAGATTTACTTTCCGAACCTCGGCATTGAACTGAAACCCCAGCCGCGCAGTCTGATCGTGTTCCCGGGGACGCTGTTTTTCCTGCATGGCGTACGGCGCGTCGAGCGAGGCATGCGGCACACCATCGCGTCGTTCCTGACCTTCGATGCGACGCGGAGATACGTGTTTTGAGTGGGTGGTGGGTGTGATTACGGTCCCGGACAACATCATTGCCGTCATTCCCTATGATGACTACTACCGTGGCAAGCACGGCGAGGTCTACTTTTCCTTGCGTGGCGACAACAAACGCGAGTGGTTCTCGCGGCATGCGTATTTTTGTTTGCCACTCGTCATCGGGAATCAGTATGGCTTCGCAGTCAAGTCGCTGTTCAACGCGACGTTTTTGTGGAACGGCGGGCCCGAACCCGGTGACACGACAGTGGCCATCCACAACACGGAGGATCTCGAGCGACACGGAAGTCTGCAGACCATCGTGTCGAACTTCGGCATCGGCATCGTCACGGTGCAAACTGCCTTTGCGTTGCGCACGCCACCCAACGTTAATTTGATGACTATTCAGCCGCCGAACTATTTCATCGACGGCATACAGAACATGACCGGCGTCGTGGAGTCAGACAACCTGCGGCGGGATTTCACCTTCAATCTGAAGATCACTCGAGCCAATTTCCCCATCGATATCCGCATCGGTGACGTGTTGGCCGGCGTCATCCCCTATCCGCGACAGTACGTCGAGCACTTCGAGATGGTCGAGGGCTACGAGCTGTTTACTCCAGAGCAGATTCGTGACGAGCAGCAGGCCTCGCAAGACTTCGGCCGCGAGCGTGTCGAGCGTGACGTGTTGCGGCCTGATGGCGTTGGTCGTCGTTACCACAACGGTGAAGACGTCTACGGCAACCCCTTCCCGCATTCGCACCAAAAATCGCTGACAGCTCGACCCAAAAAGAGAACCCGATGATCAAGGCGATGAAGTCGTTCGGCTTTCGTCAACCCATCTCGGCCACTGCGCTGACTGCGTGGGCCACGTTGTGGTGTTTGCTGGTGTTGGACGTGCCGTTCTGGACGCAGGTACTTGAGCTCAGACCTTTGGGCGATGCGCGCGATGTGGCGTTTGTCGCCTCTGTGGCGCTCTTGGCAGGTCTTGTTTCGAACCTCTTCTTGATGCCCCTGACCTTGATTCGCCCACTCGCGAAGCCTTTGCTGGCGATCGCTTTGGTGCTGGCCGCGTTGGCTGGGTACTTCGTTTGGGCTTACGGGGTGCTCGTTGACAAAGTAATGATTCGCAACGTCTTCGAGACCGATGCACTCGAAGCAGGTGAACTCGTCAATTGGAAGTTACTGTTGTTCGTAGGCGTGCTTGGCGTATTGCCCGCATTGGTGGTGCTGCGTACTCCACTGGCGCGCCCGTCTTGGCGTCGTGAGTTATTGCATCGCGGTGTCGCCCTTGGCGTGACGGTCATCGGCATCGGTATCGTGGCGTTTTTCTTTTATCAGGATGAGGCCTCTTTCCTTCGTAACAATCGCGATCTGCGGCATCGTCTTGTGCCTGTGAACTATTTGGCCGGGGTCGGAAGTTACGTACAGGAAATTACCAAGCGTAAGCTGCCCTATCAGGCGATTGGTGCCGACGCTACGCTCGGCTCGCGCTGGAAGGCTGCATCAGCGGAGCGCCCATTGCTGCTTGTGCTAGTGGTCGGTGAGACTGCACGCGCGGCGAACTTCTCGCTTGGCGGTTATTCGCGCGAAACCAATCCTCGGCTGGCTGAGGTCAAGGATCTCGTGTACTTCACCGAAGTTTCATCCTGCGGCACTTCCACTGCGATCTCCGTGCCATGCATGTTTTCGGACTTGGGGCGTGAGGGATTCTCTGCTGAAAAAGCCCTTGCTCGCGACAACTTGATCGATATCGTGGCCAAGGCAGGCCTCGGGGTCGACTGGTACGGCAACAACACCAACTGCAAAGGTATTTGTCGCGCAGCGGGTGAGAAACGCGCCGTACGCGAGCAGTACCCACAGTACTGCAAGGACGATGTTCCCTGCACAGACGGTGCTATTTTTGAGGACTTCTGGAATACCTTGCCGTCTTACTCTGGTCGCGGACTGGTGGTACTGCATCAGTTAGGCAGTCACGGCCCGGGCTATCACCTGCGTTATCCGGAATCCTTCAACCGGTTCGAGCCGGTCTGTCGCAGCACGGATTTTTCAAAGTGCCAGGCATCCGAGATCGTCAACGCCTACGACAACACTCTGCTGTACACGGACCATTTGCTTGCGGAGACCATCAGTCGTCTGCAGTCCATCGCAGAGCGCGTCGATTCAGCCATTCTCTACGTATCAGATCATGGTGAGTCGTTGGGTGAAAACGGCTTGTTCTTGCACGCTGTGCCGTATGCGCTCGCGCCTCGCGTGCAGGCGCATGTGCCGATGGTGTTTTGGAGCACACCGGGATTTGGCGAGCGTATGGGAGTCGATCAACAATGCCTGCGCGAGCAGCGCAGCCAACCGCTGTCACACGACAACTACTTGCACACGGTACTCGGACTGCTCGACGTTTCGACTTCGGTCCGTAAGCCGGACCTGGATTTCGTGGGGTCTTGCCGCCGCTCAGCGGCTACGCCTGAGGGCTGACCCAGCTACGCGAACGCTCCACCGCGCGGGCCCACTCGCGCATTCGTGCAGCCGCCTCGTCACGACTGATCGACGGTTCGAAGACGCGATCCTTCTGCCAGCGTGACTGAACGTCGTCAGCTGAATTCCAGAAGCCACTGGCGATGCCGGCGAGGTAGGCGGCACCCAACGCGGTTGTTTCGGTGACGGCGGGGCGTACAACCGGGACGCCCAGCAGGTCCGCCTGAAACTGCATGAGAAAATTATTTCTCGATGCGCCACCATCCACGCGCAGTTCACGCAAGGGCACGGCTGCATCGCGCTGCATGGCCTCGAGCAGATCCGCACTTTGAAACGCGATGGCTTCAAGCGCTGCTCGGGCGATATGTCCTCGGGTTGTACCGCGCGTAATGCCGACAATGGAGCCACGTGCGAACGGATCCCAATACGGGCTACCGAGCCCTGTAAAGGCAGGCACGACGTAGACGCCGCCGTGGTCGGTCACGCTGGTCGCAAGCGCTTCGATGTCCTCAGCCCGCTGCACGAAACCCAGGCCATCACGCAGCCACTGTACGACAGCGCCGCCGACGAACACGCTTCCCTCGAGCGCGTACTGCAGGCGCTGACCCTGTTCCTTGGCGATATTGCAGGCCAGCGTCGTCAACAAACGATGTGTTGAGGGAAGTGCGGCATCGCCCGTGTGCATCAACATGAAGCAACCCGTGCCGTAGGTGTTCTTGGCCATCCCTGAGCGCAGGCACGCTTGCCCGAACAACGCTGCCTGCTGATCGCCGGCGATGCCGGTCAGGGGCACACTGGCTCCCGCGACGTTGACGCGTAACCCTGAGTCGATCGAGGAGGGCTGGACTTTAGGCAGTAAGGCGCGCGGGATTCGCAGCAGCTCGAGCATCCACGGATCCCAGTCACCCGTTTGCAGATTCAGCAGCAAGGTTCGGCTTGCGTTCGTGACGTCAGTGACGTGGTGAGCGCCTCCCGTCAGCTTCCAGATGAGCCAACTATCGATAGTGCCGAAGCACAATTCACCGCGCTCCGCTCGTTGCCGCGCATTGGGCACATGATCGAGTAGCCAGGCGAGTTTGGTGCCCGAGAAGTAGGGGTCGAGCAGCAGCCCAGTGCGTCGAGCGACTTCCGCTTCATGCCCCGCTTCCTTTAGCGTCTGGCAGGTAGCGGCTGTTCTTCGGTCCTGCCACACGATCGCAGGAGCAAGGGGCGCGCCGCTCGCGCGGTCCCACAGTACCGTCGTCTCTCGCTGATTGGTGATGCCCACTGCGGCAATGTCGCTCGGCCGAGCGCCAACTTGGGCAAGCACCGCGTCGATTGACCCGCGCTGGCTAGTCCAGATTTCCTCGGGATCGTGTTCGACCCAGCCCGGCTGAGGGAAGTGCTGTGTGAACTCTTGCTGAGCACTGGCCACGATGCTGCCGCCGTGATCAAAGAGTATCGCGCGCGAGCTGGTCGTGCCCTGATCCAATGCGAGTATCCAGCGGCTCATGCAGCACCCCGATGTAACTCTAACCAGTGACCGACTCGCGCCGCCGCATCGGCAGGTAAATGCAGTCCCAGTTTGCTACGACGCCAAAGAATATCTTCAGGAGTTTGCGCCCATTCGACACTGACGAGATAGCTCAGCTCTCGAGCGAAAAGCCCTGCGCACACTTCCTCACCTAGATCAGCCGTCGTCAGCGCATCCCCAAGGATCCGCATCGCTCGACTACCGTAGGCTCGCGCCAGTCGATGAAGCAGCGGTGCAGGCAGCCCCGGATACCGAGCCGTGAGTTGACGTAAAAACGCGTCAAAGTCGCTGCTATGCAGCTCACCGCCCGGCAGTGGAGCGGCTGCTGTCCACGGCTCGTGGCGGACGTCGAGTGCAGCACAGAGCCGATTCACGGCCTCCTCGGCGAGTACGCGGTAGGTCGTGATCTTGCCGCCGAAGACGCTGAGCAGCGGTGCCG